>Ga0208482_1000284_pt1 | contig 16654 bp, 12 predicted proteins | sample LakMenEpi26Sep10_FD_150737 | JGI IMG/M metagenome (GOLD analysis project Ga0208482, IMG submission 150737) | Freshwater microbial communities from Lake Mendota, WI - 26SEP2010 deep hole epilimnion (SPAdes) | ecosystem: Environmental > Aquatic > Freshwater > Lake > Epilimnion/Euphotic zone ... | reverse complement strand
CTTTTCCATGTCAGGCAAATGGTCAACGGACTCGAGCTAACCCCGGCGGAATATCGAATCAGCTTTATCTCTATGTTAATCGTCCACTGGTTCGCTGCACTTGGCTGTGCATGTCTAGGTGTGGTGCTTGGGGCTTTAACCTTCAAGCCTGACCGCGCGATTATCCTATTGGGAGCCATGATGCTACCCCAGTTAACCCTTGGCACCGCTATGTCACTTGCGACAACCTCCATTCCCAGAACGATTGCCTACTTTATATCACCCACTTATTGGGGACTTCGCGCCAGCCAGATCTCACCCATGGAAAACGGGATGGTAACTTTACCGATCTACATGAGAATTTTTGGCGATAGTTTCATCCAGTCGGTGCCCCTAGCGCTGGCGGGAATGACCGCGCAAATCATTCTTTACCTGTTTCTAGCATGGTGGATGCTTCGCTTCAGGCGACCAGAATCGGCGTGAGGCTTCACAGGAAAAAGCACTATCATGGAATCAGGAAATCCCAACGAAAACGGTGACTCTGCTTCGCCTCAGAGAATCAATGTCGACAAAACAAGAAGGCACGACCTAGATGCGCTACGGGCCGGGGCCATGCTTCTAGGGGTCTGCTTACATGCCATGATTGCCTATTCGGGAATAGCATGGATTATAATGGACAACCGGCAAAACCATATTTTTCAATTAGCAATAGAGCTTATTCATGGTTTTCGGATGCCGTTGTTTTTTTTGATCAGTGGTTTTTTTACTGCCATGCTTGCCTGTCGCCAAGGCTCTGGCGGTATGCTTAAAAATCGGGCTGCGCGAATTCTGATACCTTTTGTAATCAGTATTGTAACTATTATTCCTTTGGAAAAAGTGGTCGGAATATTTGCGTTAACTGCCAACGCCAGCCATCCGCAAGATCCGATATTCAAGGCAATCCATCAGGGCGACAGTAGGCAGGTGCTGGATCTTTTGGAAAAAGGCCCAAATGCATTATTGGAGGAACCTGAAAAACGCATGCGTTTTACTCCTCTGAACTATGCGGTCCTTTGTGAATCGGAACCGATCATGAAGCTGCTGCTAAAGCGTGGCGCAAACCCAATGGCGAGCAACCGAAACGGTTATAACTCGCTTTACATGGCGGTATTACTCGGTCGGGAGGACTTGCTAAAGCTTCTAATAGAAAACGGAGGCGACCCATTCCTTGCCACTGGTTCATCTAAATCTGCTTGGATGGCTACCCAACAACCTTACGATGAAACTCGTACGATTATATTCATTTCTAAAGGTAAGTTTCCAGAAGACATGACGGTTCTCGAGAATGGCCGCCAGGCTGTGATTGAGTATCTGAAAAGATTTTCCTTAGACCAATACGGAACCCCAATCCCACCGGAGCAAACCTCCCGACCCAGACATATTCAAGGTATGCCAAGTTGGGTGCAATGTTATTTTGATTGGCTCTCGTCTGACCAAATCGTGGTGGATATCGCAGGCCAGAAAATCAACCTTCTTCAAGATGCATCCCTTGACCACTTATGGTTTCTTTGGTTTCTTTGGTGGTTATGCGTGCTGCATTACATTCTGGATTGTTTATTCCGTCCTATCGGCCCGGGAGCAACAGAAAAAACAAATCTTATTTACCCTGGGTTGATGGTAGCCTTTGTCTTGACCTGTTGCATGCAGGCATGGATGGGCCTGGATTATTCCCCGAAGCTTTTAAACTTTCCTGTGGGCCCAGACTTTTCTCCAGGGCTAATCCCCAAACCCCATGTTTTTTTGTACTACGCCGTGTTCTTCTTTTTCGGAAGCTGGTACTTCCGGTTGGGGGATAACCAATGTTTTCTTGGCAGACATTGGCGCTGGGCGTTACCAATAGCGATGCTGGTTTTGTTTCCATTGGTATTGGCGACAAAGGATGAGAGGTTGCTAAATATTCTACTTCAATCGCTTTACACCTGGCTGATGGTGCTTGGTTCTATCGGTCTGGCACACTATTTGTTTCAAAGGGAAAGCAAGGTTTTCCGTTATGTGGCTGATTCTTCATACTGGCTTTATCTGACCCATATTCCACCGGTATTGTTAATGCAGTGGCTATTACTTTTTCTGCCAGTACCGGCATTGGTGAAATTCACTGTAGGGTTTCTAATAACCATGCTGATTCTATTTGCTAGCTACGAATTATTGGTTAGGCGCACTGTGATTGGTAGAATCCTAAATGGCAAAAAAAAGTAAATACCTAATCTGAATCGAGTAATGTTAAAAGAGCCTGTATTAATTTACCGGATTGATTTGAATAACAATCATTTATCATCGGATGCTTAAGCACTTTGGTTTAGGGTTGTATCCTTTTTCTGGCTGGGTTCGTTGGCAGAATCACTTGCTTGCACGAAAAATCGTTTTGCCTTCCTTAATCGTTTCAATGACCTTGATATCTTTGATCTCCATGGGGTTGATGGTCAACGGGTTCCTGTCAAGAATAACCAAGTCAGCGAGTTTTCCGACTTCAAGAGAACCTTTGCTTGTTTCTTCCTTGTACATGTAAGCGCAGTCGATCGTGATTGCCTTAAGAGCCTGTAGCGGGCTGATCCGTTCATCGGGGCCGATAACTTCGCCACCACGAGAGATGCGATTCACCGCCGACCAAATCACGAACATCTGGTCGATGGGGGATACATTAAAATCGGTATGGTTTTGGCATCGGATACCCATGGCGAGAGCAGATTTCATTGGGCTTAGGAAATACGCCTGTGTTTTGCCGCGGTTCTTGATGTGTGCTTCACCGAAGTAGTAGCAGTGTTCGGTGAAGAAGGATGCCATGATGTTGTAATCTACGTACTTCTGAAGCTGGTCTTTGCGAACAAACTGAGAATGGATGATGGTGGTCCGGAGGTCGGCGGTGCGGTCTTTCGCATTGCTTTGGTGGGCGTCCAAAAACATGTCTATCGCTGCATCTCCGTTGCAATGAATAAGCAGTTGCAACTTGTTGTTGTAAATTAACCTGACGAAGTCGTGGAGTTGTGCCTTCGAGAACATTGGTTCGCCCGCCCAGTTTTTTTCGCCACCCGGGCCTCCGGTAAGGTATGGCTTAGTGAAATAGGCCGTTCTGCCTTGGGGTGATCCATCGGCGGTGATCTTGATGCCTGCGAGTTTTAGCCGGCTTGTATACTTCCCAAATGTTTCTGGCGGATTGGTTTTCAAAATCGCCTTGGCCTCAGTGATGAAGGGGTAGGCGGCAATATCGATAAATAATAACCCGTTCTTGGCGGCCTTCTGAAGAAGTGCTATATCGCTTGCAGATGTAGCGCCTTCTTGGGCGGTGGTGAGCCCTGCTGCAGCATAGATCATCTGCCCTTCTTTGAATTGCGACAATAATTCTTCTTCCTTTGGCATCGGCATGTTCGTGAAAATTGGCACCCAAGCGGCTTCCATGAGCAGTCCTTCAGGCTCCATGGTACCCGGTTTACGATTGATCACCCCGCCTTTTGGAGTTGGGGTGTCTTTAGTTATCTTGAATTTCTTGAGGGCAGCGGAATTGCAAACAGCTCCATGAAGCGATACATGCTGGACGAAAACTGGATGATCTGGAAAAGCAATGTCGAGATCAGCAGCGGTCATTTCGCGTTTGTCTTCGATCTCGTCGCCATCGTAGCCATAGCCGATGATGAACTCGCCTTTTGGTATCTTGAATTGTTGCTGGCATTTTTTTAGTGCGGCGATAATATCCTTGATCGATTTCCCTGGGCCAGCGGGTGGGGCGAAACAGTTTGCCTGCTTTGATAATTGAAGGCTGTTGATGAAATGACTATGTCCATCTAGGAACCCCGGCACAAGCGTTTTGCTATCGAGGTCGATCATCTTTGTGGAATCGCCCTTGAGTTTTAGTACATCTGCCTTAGTGCTTACAGCAATGATCTTTCCATCTTTTATTGCTAGTGCTTCGGCTCTTGGGTTTTTGTCATCTACGGTGATGATGTGCCCGCCGTGATAAATGGCATCTGCAGAGGGTTGAGCGGTTGCGGTCGTTGCGAAGATTGTCGTGGCGACTATGTTGAGGATGAGTGTAGTCAATCGCATGAGTTTACCTTTGAAAAGAAACATTTATGTATACTCGCCGTGTCGGGATAAAAGCTTCATCAAGCTGAGTTCGTTTGTGGCAACAAATGCAAAAGTTGATGAAAGAACTTAGGGGAAACTCAAATCCCAACCTAAACTATTATTTAGGAAGGGATGTTGAAGTCACTAGATATTTTTTTCCAAAACCATAGTAATTGCAATCAATTAGTTCGATTTACCGCGATGTAAAACCACCTTGACACAAAAAATGCGTACGGTATAACAGGAATAATAATTCGTGTATTTATTTACACATTTGGTTTTTCGTAAAAGAAAGGTGTTACTTTATGTTGGTCTTAACAAGGAAAGTGGGAGAGGAATTTGTAGTAGATGGAAATATTCGTGTAAAAATAATTGAAATCAGGGGCAAAAAAGTTCGTATCGGTATTCAGACCCCTAAGCACGTCCCGATCCGTAGGAGCAAGATTCAAAATACTCTTGAAAATTTCTCCTGCCCATTGGCTCATCAATCTTCGAATTGTTTCTGATGAGATACCTTGATTATGGTGTTAAGCGGTCTTTTGATTATCGAAGCCGCTATTTTATTCAGATTAAAATCTTGACTAGGGAGGGTGGGAGAAATGGCAAAAGTTGGAAAGATTTATCAGCAAAAGGTTGCTGAATTAATGAACCCCAAATCAGGCTTAATATTGAAGGAACCCCGGGCAACCACCTGGACATTCCTTAGCAATCATGCACATGTTTTGATAGTGCTTGCCAAAGAACCTGAAATATTACTTAGGGATGTTGCAGATCTTGTTGGAATAACAGAACGAGCTGTTCAAAAAATTGTGGCAGATTTAGAGAAGAGTGGGTTCTTTAAAAAGGAAAAGATCGGCAGGTGCAACCGCTACAACCTCAACACGAAAATACCCCTGAGGCATCCTCTTGAAGCTCACAAGCAGATCGGGGAGCTTTTAAGTATTTTCATTTAGTAAAACCGCCTGTTTTACAAAATCCAATAATTTTAGTTTTGTAGCGCAAGGGAAATTTAATGCAAAATCATGGGCGTGTAAATTATCTGATGCGATTAAATTCGATTCTGATGTTTGAAAAAGGCGATATTTTTAAGGTTGCTATTTTTGCTTTTGCTGTAGCGGTGCTTTCTCTTGTTATTCCAATCGCAGTGGAAAATTTGGTGAACACTGCTGCTTTCGGAGTCTTGCTTTGGCCTTTGCTTGTGATCGAAGGAATACTCTGCATATGTCTGGCACTTGCAGCTTCTATCAAGGCCATGCAGGTTTACCTTGTAGAGATAATGCAACGAAGATTATTTGTTAATACGGTCGATAAATTAAGTGCGCATTTTCCTTACGTAAATCTTGATGAAATGGATAATCATCTGGGTTCATCCATTGCGTACAGATTTCTTGAAATCAGCACTCTTCAAAAATCGATGGCTTCTTTGCTCTTAGATGCATTGGGAATTATTATTTCAGCTATAGTGGGCATGGTAGTTTTGGCTTTTTATCATCCTTTTCTTCTCGGGTTTGACTTATTCTTGATTAGTGTTTGTAGCACGCTTTTTTTGCTGCTCGGTTGGGGTGGAGTTGGGTCTAGTATAAAAGAATCTCATGAAAAATATGAAATGGCAGATTGGTTAGAAAGTTTACTTGGAAGTCCGAAAGCAATCAGATTGCATGCAGATGCAAATTTTCCAGCCCAAAAATCTAACTTGCTTTTGTTTAATTATCTTTCATCCAGAAAAAGTCATTTTCAGGTTGTATGGCGGCAGACTTTATTTTCTTTGGGATTGCAAGTTGTAGCCAACGCATTGTTACTAGGGTTGGGGGGATGGTTGGTAATTAATCGCCAACTCACACTTGGGCAGCTTGTCGCCGGTGAAATTATTGTAACTCTTATTGTTGCTTCACTTGCAAAATTTGGGAAGTATGCGGAAATCTTTTACGATTTGATAACTTCGGCTGAAAAACTGGGAATGCTTTCAGATTTACCGGTACAGAAGAAGGGTGGAAGCGAACTACAGAAAACCCTGGCTGGAATCGATGTTCGCATCATTCAACCAGTTCTTAAGCAGGATAAACAAATGTCAGGGAAGGATGTGCATTTTTTGCATTCTGAACGGGCGGCAATTCTTGGGCCGGATGCAAATTCGTTGTTCGAGATGATAAGTGGTTTAAGGTCTCCAAAGAATATTCATATTGAATTGGATGGAATTGATGTGCGTGGAATAGCCATGCATAATTTAGATGGTCAGATAGGCTTGATTTCCACCCCAGAAATATTTCCCGGCACTCTTTTTCAAAATATCTCCCTAGGCAGGAAATTCGTTGGCGATGTTGAGGTTCGTGAGGCCCTTGATAAAGTGGGATTTCTCAAAAAAGCCATGTCCATGCCTTATGGTTTGGAAAGTGTAATTGGAAAAGGTAGTTTGGTAATCACACCTCATGAAGAAATTCTTGTGACAATGGCAAGAGTAATTGCTGGAAAGCCAAGATTGCTATTGGTTGACAAAATTGTGGATTTATTGGATTTCGATTCAAGAAATCGAATTCTCACAGAATTAGTAAATCCACTTTCAACATGGACTTTGCTGGTATCAAGCAACAATCCGGAAGTGGTTGCCTCTTTTGAACGCAAAGAAGAAATAATATTTCTGAAACACTAAACGGGAATATAAAGAGGTGCATAAATATGCAGAGTGATAAGAATTTAAATCGAATAAATTTTCACGATGAAATTTTTAGGTTTACGAAGACACCAAAATTAGCTGTTTTTTTGGGTTGGTTGATGATCATTTCTTTTTTAATCCTTCCATTTGTACTTTTAATGGTTCCTTGGCAACAAACTGTCAAAGGCCGTGGGCAAATTGTTGCCTTTGCCCCTACCGAAAGAAAAAGGGTAATTACGGCAACAGTGACAGGACAGATAAGAAAGTGGCATGTGGTTGAGGGATCCAAAGTTAAGATTGGTGATGCGATTGCTGATATTGACGATAATGACACGGGATTATCTGGCCGATTGGAGTCTCAAAGGGATTTTCTCTTAAGTAGACGCAAGTCAGCGGAAGAGGAAGTTGCAGAGCAGGGCAGAACTGTACAGGCTCAGGAAAGATCCATGAATGCAGCAATACGCGGGGCGAAGGCAAATTATGATGCAGCCCTACTACAGATTGATGTTACAAAAGAATCTGGTAAGAACTCGGAATTTGCGTATGGTTTTGAAAAGCGCCGTTATGAAATGTTCGAGAAACTCTACAAGGATCGGCAGTTTGGTGGATTGGAATCAGAATTGAACCGTGATGAGGCAAAAATGCGGGCTGATAGGTCTGCAACTGAATTAAAGAGGGCCGAGGTCGAGGTTAAAAAAGCAGAGGCCACCCTTATAAACAACGATGCCTTGGTTTTTCAGGCAGAAGCTACTTGGTTGTCTAATATCGCAGTCACCAGGGCAAATAAAAGCAAGGCAGAACAAAATATTTTTACGATTGAAAGGGAAATTCAGGAAATAGATTGCAGGATTGAAAGATTCAAAGCCCGCTTTGTGAAATCCCCCTGTAATGGAATCATACACACAGTTACAGCAAATGTTGGGGAAGGTGGAATTTATGTCAAGGAAGGCGATGAGCTCGCAATCATTGTTCCCGATACCTCAGATAGGGTGGTTGAGATTTTAATTGATGGAACGGATGCCCCACTTGTGGCATCTCACATTATGGAAAATGGCAAAGGGCCACACGTACGTTTACAGTTTGAAGGATGGCCCGCCTTGCAAATGGCAGGTTGGCCTTCCTTGGCAATAGGTACTTTTGGAGGCAGGGTCAGGCAGCTCGACCCATCTGATGACGGTTATGGTCGTTTTAGAATTATCGTGGAACCTGAGTCCATGTTTGATGAGGATCAGTGGCCAGAAAATACTTTTCTGCGACAGGGAAACCAAGTAGTGGGATGGGTTTTTTTGAACAAAGTGAAGCTAGGTTATGAATTGTGGCGCCAATTCAATGGGTTTCCTCCGGAATTGATGCCAAAGGCTGATGAAAATAAAGATAAGCCGAAGCCTCCGAAAGTGAAGGCTTAATATGTGTTTTCTCACTCGTTTAAAATTTCGTTTTCTATTTTTGCTGCTGGTACTTCCCGGTTGTATTGCGCCAATTCATAATCCGGATTTGTCAGCTAATAACACCTTTGAACAATTTTCAACCGTTCAAGATAATGTGAAAAAGCCTGTTAAATTTCCTGATGAAAAGGCAACCGCCTTAAAATACTACTCAATCGAATCTTCCCAGATTCAATTAGTCAAATTGGAGAGCCAGCTTCCTCAGCCTACTCTCGAGGGAGGTGCTTTGAAAAGGGACGTAAATCCAATAACTCCCCCTAGCACTTTACCTGAAATAGAGGGCACTCCCATAAGCAAAGGCGGACCACTAACCCTTCAGGAGGTTTTGGATTCCTTAGAGGAAAACTATCCGTTATTAAGGGCCATCGAACAAGAAAGAATTCTTGCAGGCGGCAGGTTGTTAAGTTCTATGGGTGCCTTTGATTTAAATCTGACTGCTTCGGGCAATAGCCAAGATCCCGCCACGTACAACAATTATCGATCCAATCTTGGTTTGAACCAGCTTCTGCCATTTGGGGGCATTGGTACTTTTGCAGGCTATAGGACAGGCTTTGGTGAATTTCCCACTTATTATCTGGATCAGAAAACCGCAGAGGGCGGTGAATTTAGGGCAGGGGTAAACGTTCCTCTTTTGCGTGACAGAAATATTGACCGGGTAAGAGCGGGTCTTCAACAGGCAAGAATCGATACACAAATAGCCGAACCAGTTATTGAAAGACAACGGTTGGATTTTCAACGGGCTGCTGCAAGAATTTACTGGGGCTGGGTTGGTGCGGGCCAGCGATTTAAAATATCCGAAAGGCTTGTAAAACTTGCAGTCGAGCGTGATGCCCAACTTAAAGCCAAGGTGGAGGCAGGTCCCACTGCAAATATTGAAAGGGTTGATAACCAGCAGAATATTGCATTTAGAAACGGACTTCTTGTGCAAGCCCAGCGCGCTTTCCAGCAGGCCACCATTGATCTTTCGTTATTTCTGAGAGATCCTGCGGGGACACCAACTCTTGCGGGTTTGGAAAGGCTTCCTATGTTTCCTAACGAAATCAAGCAAATGGAGTTAGGTCGGTTTGATGAATATGTGCAAATGGCACTTGATCAAAGGCCTGAACCCCAAAGGTTGCGGCTTCAAAAAGAGCGCGTTACTGTGGATCTTCGGCTTGCGGAAAATCAGAACATGGCAAGTATGAATGCGACCATTACAGGTGCGCAGGATCTTGGTTATGGCAAAAGCTCGCTCTCGGGCCCCAATGGTCTTGACAGATCTTCGCTTAATGCCGGGCTTGCTCTGGGGTTGCCAATTCAACAGCGCGAGGCAAGGGGTAAAATTGTGGTAGGGAAGGCTCAATTGGCACAACTAAACCAGCAGTTAAGGCACACAGAGGATCAGGTAAGGTCTGAAGTGCAGGATAATTACTCGGCTTTAGAGCGGGCCTTTGAATTTTATCAACAGGCGAAAAAGCGGGTGGAACTGGCCAAGGTTGTTGCCAGTGCCGAACGTGAGCAATTGTTGCTGGGAAGAAGCGATGTTCTAAGGGTTACATTGCGGGAACAAGCAGCATTCGAGGCCGAGATTTTTGAAATAGGAGCCCAGCAGGACTTTTTCAGGGCTCAGGCAGAATTTAAAATAGCTTTGGGGTTATCTGCCAAAGAGGAAATAGACTTGGAGCAAAATAAGAAACCAGCACAATAACACCAGTCTGACAACCATACTTACACAGTACAAAGAATCTGGCTTACTGTGCTTGCCGAAGTGCCGAGCCCCTCAATTTTCTTCGCCTTATTTTGTATTATTGCCCCCAAGGGTTTAAGTAATTTAGCATCTTCAGTACGTTTTATTCTTCATTGCCAAACAATGGTGGTTGTCCGGTAGATTCTAAAACGCTGAACCATAAGTCACCATACGGATCAACCTGATGTCGGCTCCTTACAGCAAGGGGGATGGGCAGTAACACAAATCTGCCGTGCCATCGGCTAACGACCACATCGGTGAATCCTGCCATGGCTGCATGAACCGCATTGTGAGCAAGCCGAAGGCAATAAACGCTGTCAAAAGAATTGGCTTTAACAGATCTGATGCTGTAGCTTGGGTCAAAATATTTGAGATTGAGTTCAAGATTTTCGGATAGAAAAGATTTGGTGATTCGATCGCGCAGATAGGTTCCTATATCACCAAGTTTTTGATTGCCCGAGGCATCGGTACCGAGTTCGTTTGAAATCATATATTCCTGACCAGCGCCCTCTGCAACAACAACGACAGCATGCCCAGCTTTTTTTACTCGCTCAAGCAGCCATTTTAAAAATCCTTTTTCTCCTTCCAGTGGGTATGAGATTTCGGGGATCATGACAAAGTTGGCATCGTTATGTGCCAGTGCGGCATAGCAAACAATAAAGCCGCTGTGCCTGCCCATAAGCTTTACCAAGCCCACTCCGTTGGGGGAAGCTTTGGCCTCTACATGAGCTGCCCGAATCACTTCAGCGGCTTCTGAAAACGCTGTTTGAAATCCAAAACTTTGATCGATGAAAGATATATCGTTATCGATGGTCTTGGGTATTCCAATTATGGAAATTTTTGATTTACGACGGGATATTTCTGCACTAATCCCATGCCCGCCTCTAAGTGTGCCATCTCCGCCAATCACGAAGAGCATATTAATTCCCATTCGTTCTAGGCAATCGACAATCTCAACTGGATCTTGACTACCTCGAGAAGAGCCAAGAATGGTGCCACCTTGTTCGTTGATCTGGCTGACATATTGTGGGGTTAGATCGATTACGGGCCTGCCATACTTAGGAATAAAACCTTGATAGCCATTGCAGAAACCATGAATTTTTTTAACGCCGTAAAGGAAGTGAAGCTCCATTACCAATCCGCGGATGACATCGTTGAAACCCGGGCAAAGGCCACCACAGGTTACAATTCCAGCCCGGGTTTTAGATGGATCGAAGAAGATTTTTCTACGGGGGCCTGCCGGAGTGAATCCAGGAACTCGGGCGATGGGATGTTCAGCGAGTGCAGATGCTGTGTCATCGAATAAAACACGATCGTTTTCTTCAACATTGTAAGGGCTTGTTTTACGCCTTGCCAGAATGTGAACGATGGGTGAATCAATGCGACAAGGCCCAAGCGTTTCAACTTCTGTTTCATCGTAAGTAACGAGAGAACTAATCTGTTGGCTAGAAGTATCATCGGAATGAATATTTTTGTCATGCATCATGTTAAGTTCGGATGTTTGTAAAATAATGGTACAAGCTCCGTGGAGGAAATTTTGAATCAGTAACCTATTAGTAGCAAAGATCGTGCCAACCTTTTTTAGCTGTTTAGGGCGTTCTGTGCCCAACAAACATACAAAAAGCAAAGCCGACTGCCTTTAAAATAGGCAATCGGCTTAATGCGTTAACTAAACTTGGAACGATCTTTTCTAATTAGCTTTGTTGATTTTTAGATCACGAGCTTTGGTAAAATCTGCGATGGCAGCTTCGGTTTTACCCAATGACTTCAAGACAATACCACGGTTGTAATATGCCGTAGCTAGGTTGGGGTTTAATTCTATCGCCTTGGTGTAATCTGCGATTGCTTCGGGATATTTTTTCTGCTCATCATAACCAAGCCCGCGATTGCCAAAGGCCGTTGCTTGCTTAGGGTTTATCTCTATTGCCTTGGTGAAATCTGCAATAGCTTCTGCGATTTTGTTTTGTTTGTGTAGGGCAGAACCCCGGTTGATTAATGCATCAACATCCTTGGGGTCTAATTCTATTGCTTTGGTGTAGTCTGCTGCAGCTTCAGCATATTTGTTTATATCATCATTAGCGACACCACGATTAAAGTAAGCTTTTGATGATTTTGGGTCTGCAGCGATTGCCTTGGTGAAGTCTGCAATTGCTTCAGGGAGTTTGTTTTGGTTGTAAGCAACTATACCCCTACCGCTAAAAGCGTCGGCCATCTTCGGATCAAGCTCAGTTGCTTTGGTGAAATCTGCGATTGCCTCGGGATACTTTTTGAGTTCGGTTTGTACGACTCCGCGTTGATTATAGGCGACTGCATCTTTAGGGTCTGCAGCGATGGCTTTATTGAAATCCGCAAGTGCTTCGGGATATTTATTCTGTCCGGAGGAAAGAATACCTCGATTAACCAAGGGGGCGGACATCTTGGGATCTATTTCGATTGCTTTGTTGAAATCCGCAAGTGCCTCTGGGTTTTTATTTAGTTTAAGTGAAGAAATTCCACGGTTGGCATAGGCATCTGCAAGCTTGGGATCTAGGGTTATTGCTTTGGTGAAGTCTGCAATTGCTTCGGGGTATTTATTTTGGTTGTTTGCGACAATGCCTCGGCCGATATATGCGGTTGCCATCTTGGCATCAAGTTCGATCGCTTTATTATAATTGATGATCGCATTGGGAAAGTCCTTCTTTTTGAGTGCTTCAGCGCCTTTGGTGAAGGCATCGATTGCAGCTTTGTTAGCTGCGGGGGCTTGAGCCATTACCGAGAAAGATGCAACCATAAAAATCGAGACACAAAGACCGAAAACTCTTTTCATAAATCACCATTAATTAGCAAAGGTTTGTTAATCTGTATGTAGGTTAGGGCAGATTGAAAGTGAAATAAAGGAAAAAATAGTTCTGCTAATATTTCAATTAACCACTTAGTTCTACGCCCCTGGTTTCACTTGGCAAGGCGGAAGCCTCGTACGCTAGTCCCAACCGAGGCCAGATCCAGATTGCGATTGGAAGACCGTGAGTTGGAAGAATTAAGAACGCAGGTTCCGCCCCTTACAATTCGGTATTCGCCATTGGCTGGCCCTGTTGGGTCAGTAACAGAATTTGTTGGGTAGGCTTTAAACCAATCATTGCACCACTCGTTCACATTGCCATGCATGTCGTAAAGGCCAAAATTATTAGGTTTATACGTGCCGACTTTTACGGGGGTATAAATGTTTGATGCGGCATGATTTGCATCGGGTGGTTTAAGTTCATTACCGAAGGAGAAGGCTGTTGTTGTGCCTGCCCTGCACGCATATTCCCACTCGGCCTCGGATGGCAAACGGAATTCACTCTTGGTTTTTTCGTTCAACTTTTTGAGAAACTTTTGGCAATCATTCCAAGAAACATCGGTGACAGGGAGCATGGGTCCTTTGTTGATTGAACTTGGATTGTTGTCCATGATTGCTTCCCATTGGGATTGAGTAACTTCGTATTTGCCCATTAAAAAAGGTTTGGTGAGGATCACTTCGTGTTGGGTTTCGTTGGTTGAACGGCCTGTTTCAGTATTGGGAGAACCCATGATGAATTTGCCCGCTGGGATTAGAACCAATTCGATTTTTACCCCAGCGCCCAGATCGATAATTTCTACTTTGGGCGTTTGTGCCAATCCTATGAAAGGTGAAACTAAACATAGGGTAATACAGAAAAAAGAAAGAGTTCGCATGCTGCACCAGTAATGGAGGGTTTCAATCAATAGCCTAAGATTCAGACTAAAGCAGTTCGATGAAGTAAGGAAGTGGAAAAGAGCCTTGATCTTATGAATGTTATTTATGTTAAAGTGAATACCCTGAACAATCTTCAAATTAAAGGATAAAAGTATATGGCAGTGATATGCAAAATGTTTTTAGCAGCGATCGTTTTTTTTCTTTTTGATGGAATGTTATTTGCTGTAGAGAAGTTCGGTGTGAAAGCTGATTTTGAAGGTGCATCGGTAACCGTTCTGGAAATCAACGAAAAGGAAAGAAGCATAAGTTTTATGCCTGGGGGTGATCCTTTGCGAGGTTGGCCCTGCTGGTGGTACTTCCGCGTAACCGGGATTATGCCCGGTGAAACAATAACTTTAAAACTTAAAGGTTCAACTGCAACGGTAATGAAACCTGGTGCCCCATTAAGTAAACCATTGGCATCTTTATGGGCTATGCCAATGCGGGCGACTTATTCGGTTGATAATACTGCATGGAAACACACTGAAAAAGGTGTGCGAGATAATGAGTGGATGATTTACAAGATCAAACCTGAAGCTGAAACCTTTATGGTTGCATGGGGGCCTCCATATACCCCTAAAGATGCAGAAAAATTTATGCGCAATCTTAGCCAGAAGTGTCCACAGGCTAAAGCAACTGAGCTTTGTCGTTCTTTGGGAAATCGAACAGTGCCAATGTTGCATGTGAAAGAGGGCGACCTGGTTGAGAAGAAAAGATTTGGCGTCTGGGTTCAGGCTAGGCAACACGCTTGGGAAAGTGGATCGAGTTGGGTGGCACAGGGGTTTGCTGAGTGGGTAGTAAGCGATCACCCTGATGCTATTTGGCTCAGGAATCATGCTGAGATTTTTATTGTGCCGATCATGGATATAGATAACACCGCCACCGGTAATGGTGGCAAAGATGCGTTTCCTCAGGATCATAATCGTGATTGGTCGAGGGAGCCCCATTGGAAAGAAACAGCGGCAGCACAACGCATGATCGAAAAGTTGGTGAAAGAAGATCGCATGGATGTTTTTCTGGATCTCCATAACCCAGGGCCAGGGGATCCGACTTTTTTCTTTACCCTGCCTGATGATCAATTAAACAAGATAGCGATACCGCTGCGCAATCGGTTTATTGAATTAACTTATTCGAGAGTTAGTAAGATCAACCCGCCTTTTCTGATGAATGATAAACCTAAGCCTGCGGGGTTAGGATATACACCCAAGTGGCAAGAGATGAGCGCCAATTGGGTTAGTATGAAAGGCAACCCTCATACGGTTAGTTTATGTTTGGAGACTAGTTGGGATACGCCAAGTAGTACCACCGAGGGTTATCGGAAAGTTGGAGCAAGCCTAGGCGTAGGACTTAAGGATTATCTTAATGAACGCCCTTTGAAGCCTTAATTGCTCTCACAATTTATGAGCGCTGATTGTTTTGTTTCCATCGCAATTGTAGAGAAAAAGCTTAAGGGCCAATGGTTTGGGCGATACGGAAACCCAGATCATTGCTCTGATAATTGGGCGCACCACTATTGCGCAGAGCAGATCGAACACTGGAAGCTTTGACACAAAAAGAACCTCCGCGCATCACACGGTCTTTGCCATTAGCCGGCCCCTGTGGATCTGTTGTTGGCCCTTTGGGATAAACGCCATACCAATCATTGCACCATTCGGAAACATTGCCATGCATATCGTATAGGCCAAAAGCATTGGGTTCATAACTTCCCACAGCGACAGGCTTGCGAATTTTATAATCGCAATTGGCATCTACGGTGGTGATTCTGTCTCCAAAGGAGAAGGGGGTATTCGTTCCAGCTCTGCACGAAAATTCCCATTCCGCTTCGGTGGGCAGGCGGAAACAATCTTCGGAATCTGCGTTAAGGTTGTTGATAAACTTTTGGCAATCATCCCATGAAACATTCGTAACAGGTAGGTCGTGCCCTTTAATTTTGCTTGGGTTGTACCCCATCACCACTTCCCATTGTGCTTGTGTAATCTGGTGCTTGCCGAGATAGAAAGGTTTGGAGATGGTTGCTTCGTATTGGGTTTCATCATCGTTGTGATCTTCATCAGAGGGATCGGATCCCATTTGAAATTTACCTGCAAGGATTAAAACGAGTTGAAGAGTAATGCCTTTGCCCAGATCGATCGATTCCTCTTTGGCCCCTTTGGTTTTTCTTTTTTTTGATGGTGTTGTTTTTTGTGCCATGGCAAGGTCTTTATCACTTAGAGCTTTGTAAGCTGCAGCACGGTTAATGTAGGCCTTTGTGTCGTTTGGGTTTAAATTTATGGCTTTTGTAAAAGCAGCAATCGCTTCGTGCAAATCTTTTGTTTGCATTGATTCTGCATTTTCATTTGCAGTTGTTGTTCCATTGGATTTTGGGGGAGTATTTGGTTTGTTTTTGAACAGGTATTCATCGTGGTCTTTTCGTAGCGCAGTATCTGAAAGGATGCGAAGAGCTTGATTAAGCTTTTTCATCATTGCTTCTGCAATAGGATCACCTAAGTTTCGGTCAGGATGATATCGCATTGCAAGTTTGTTGAATGCAGATTTAATTGCTGAAAGATCGGCGTTGGTTTCGATTTCAAGTATTTCGTAATGATTGATGAATGTCATGAATGTTTGGATGTCTTGTTAATTGTGAATCATTGAGTATGTTTTAGCGGAAGTGAAGGTAATAAGCAAAGAACAAAACCCGAAGCATATTTAAGACTTTTGCCCACCATTGAACCCATCACAATAGTTGGAAAAACCAAGTGTTTTCTAGGTGATTTGCAAACATTTGTTTGAGATAATCATTTTCAATGTATTATTTTTACCCACCGCCTTGGGCAGGTTGCATCTAAGGTCGAATTCTTTTTGCGGAACCATGATAATGAATCCCAGATTACTTCTTTTGTTGTTAGCGTGCTTGATTATTTCTCCCAATGCTTTTGCCCAATATCCCGTATGGCAGCAATCTGGTTCCTTTTATATTTTAACCACGCCCGAAGGGGCCAACCTTCCTTCAACGGCTAAACTTGCAGACTTCCCCCTGCTTG
>Ga0208482_1000282_pt1 | contig 16672 bp, 12 predicted proteins | sample LakMenEpi26Sep10_FD_150737 | JGI IMG/M metagenome (GOLD analysis project Ga0208482, IMG submission 150737) | Freshwater microbial communities from Lake Mendota, WI - 26SEP2010 deep hole epilimnion (SPAdes) | ecosystem: Environmental > Aquatic > Freshwater > Lake > Epilimnion/Euphotic zone ... | reverse complement strand
GGCTTGCCCGCATAGGCGACATCCAACGACTGATCACTTTCGACCCGTCCGCTGTCCCAGAGATCGCCCTGATCGGCCGCCAACTGCTCCGGGGACGAGGCGACAAGAATGCGATAAGCGGTCTGGGCAGCACCGCTGCGCGTGTCCGTGAGCTTCCATGACAGAGCCGGAACCGCCACATCGATCACGGGATTTTCCGCGCGTTCGCACAGGAGATGCGCCGGTGGTGGAACAGCGGCTTGGGCGGCCATGCAGGTGAAGCCGAGGGCGACGAGACCAAGGAACTTTTTCACTGCTTGGGTCTTGGCATGTTTGCGGCCGTCTCCTTGCGCCAGGTTTCGAGGCGTTCGCGGAGGTTTTTGACGATCTCGGGGTGCTGGGCGGCGACGTTGTTCTTTTCGGAAAGATCGGTGGCGAGGTTGAACAACTCGACGCTGTCGTCCTCGATCCAGTGGATGAGTTTCCAATCGCCTTCGCGCACGCTGCTTGCCGGGCCGGTGCCATGGTTGCCGTAGTGCGGGAAGTGCCAGAAGAGGGATTCATGCACGGGTTCGTTGCTGCCACGGAGGAGAGGGACGATGCTGACGCCGTCCGTGTGCAAATCCGGCTTTGGCGGCAGGCCGCTGGCTTCCAGCACGGTTGGCAGGATGTCGGTGTTCATCACCGGCACATCGCTGGTGCTGCCGGGCTTCGTCACGCCGGGCCACTTGACGATCCACGGCACGCGCACGCCGCCTTCGTAGAGCCAGCCTTTGGCGCCACGCAACGGGCGGTTGCTGGTGATGCTGTTCACGCCGCCGTTGTCGCTGGTGAAGAGGATCAGTGTGTTGTCCGCGATGCCGAGTTCGTCGAGTTTCGCCATGAGGCGACCGACATTGGTGTCCATCGTCTCGATCATCGCGGCGTAAGTCGGAGCCACCTGCTGTTCGAGCAACTGCGTTGTGGCGCCGCCGTGGGCGCGGTTGTCCTCGGTGTAGCGAGGCGCGTTGGGCAAGGACGGCAGACCGAGAGCCGCCGCCTTGGCCTGGTATTTCTTCACCAGCTCGGGCTTTGCCATGATGGGCGCATGCACATCGTAGTAGGAAAGATAGAGAAAGAACGGCTCGTCTTTGCGGCGATGCTCGATGAGGTTGATCGCCTCGCTGGTCAGGCGGTCGCAAAGGTGTTCGCCCGCTTGGCCACCCTCGCGCAGTCCCGGAACCGGTGTGTAGTGATAGCCGACCTTGTCATCCCTCGCCTTCGGGCGCGCTACCGTCACACCCTTCTCGTCCCCGTAGGGCCAGAAGAAACTCGGAGGCCCGCCGTTGTGGTTCCCCGCGATGTTGACCTGGAAGCCCTGGTCCTCGGGATAGAAACCCAGATCGCCGAGGTGCCACTTGCCCACGCTCCATGTCGCGTAACCCTCGTCGCGGAGCACTTCGGCAATGGTCACTTCCTCCAGCGGCAGCTCCATCTTCATCGCGGCAGGCAGGAATTTCCCGCTCTTGCCGTTGCTGGGAATATAGTCGGTGATCTCCAGCCGCGCCGGATTCCGTCCGGTCAGAAGCGACGCGCGCGAGGGGGAGCAATAGGGACTGCTGGAATACGCCTGGGTGAAGCGCATGCCCTGCGCGGCAAGTTTGTCGAGATTCGGCGACTCGTGAAACGTGCTGCCGTAGCAACTCAAGTCCGCCCAACCAAGGTCGTCCGCGAGAATGACGATGATGTTGGGCTTTTGCTTCGGTGGGTCGGCCGCGGCCTGCTGGAACAAGCAAAGAAACGGGGTGATGAGCAGCAGAAATGCAAGACGCTGTTCTTTCATGACTTTAATTCCTTGTTGATTTTAGCATGGATGTTTCATCAGGGCGAAGCGGCGCTCCAGCGCGGGCGTCGCGGGGTCCGTGGGTGAGGATGGCTTTCATGGGCTTGTAGATTATGAGGTTTGCCGTGCGAACAGAGCACCGGAAAGTGGGGCGGCAGCGAGTGTCGCTTCGTCCAACCCCAGGCGGGAAGTGGTGATGTAGAGAGTTCCACCGGGGCTGAGGCAGCAAGAGGAGGTGTGCGGGCAACCAGTCTCGACCCGCTCCAGCATAGCTCCGGTCCGCGGATCCCAGTGACAGACACAGCCCGCACCCCAGTGCGCGACCCAGATTGTGGCGTCCGGCGCCACACACATGCCATCGGGAAAACCGAGTTCGTCCGGCACGTGAACCACCGTCCGGCGGTTGGCGATGGATGAGTCTCCCGGGTCGAAGTCGAAAGCCCAGACCTCCCGCGTGGGCGAGTCGATGAAAAACATGGTGCGGGCATCGGGCGTCCAGCCCAACCCGTTGGCAATGGTCAAACCCTCGAGAACCGGCACCAACCGCTCGCCGTCCAGCCGGTAGAGCGCGCCCGCGCCGGGCACCGAGCCGTCGTTGGACATGGTGCCGATCCAAAACCTTCCGGCTGGGTCGAGCTTTCCATCGTTGCAACGGTTGCCGGGCTTTTGCGGTTCCACCACGCAGACGGTGGCCGTGACCGTGCCGCTCGCCCAATCGACCCAGGCGATCCTCTTGGCGAACGCGACGAGCAAACGCCCGTCGGGAAAAGGAGCAACAGCGCACACCGGCTCGGCGAAATCCCGTGTCTCGATAGCTCCAGTCTCCGGATGAAGGGCGTGCAGCTTGCCACCGGTCAAGTCCACCCAACACAGCCGGTTTGAAGCTACGTCCCACACCGGCCCCTCGCCGTGCGCGGCAACGATCGGGCAAGCTATCAGTTCGGCTTCGGACCTCATGCGGGCAGCGTGTTGGCCAGGGCCAGAACAACGGCGGCAACCAGCAGCAAAGCAATGGCGGCGAAAATCAGCTGCCGCGCCTTGGGCGGAGCGCCGCGCCATTCCCCCGAAAGGAAGCCGAGAATTTGGCCGCCGACGATCTGCATCCCCTGCGACATACCAAAGCCGACGGAAGCGCCAAGGACACCAAGGGCCAGCATCCCCTGCCCCATAAGCAAAACGCCCGCGAAGAATTGGATGCCGATCAAGGCGGAGAGAAAGATCTGCCCCGGATACTGCACGAACTTGGCCCACGAACCCTCACGAGCGATGAGGATCGCCGGATAAACGACGTTGACCAACATCCCCGCGAGCAAAGCGATGGCCCAGACCGACGCGTTGGCGGCGATGGGACCGGCACCCTTGGCACTGACCGCTCGGACGATTTCGTCCTGGCTGAAAATGAAGGTGAAACTGATGCCGGCGGAGAGGACGCCGCACAGGGTGATGATAAGCATGTTGACCGCGTAGCCGCCGCGCGGCGCCGTCGAACCGCCTTCCGCCGATTCGCGCAAGCGACCGGAACGCGCGCAGAGCACGACACCAGCGAGCATTATAACCACGCCCACGAGCACCACCGCGCCGGGCATGCTCACGATGGACGGCGCGCCGGCGAAGAGTCCGCTGCCTTTCAGGATCATCGGCAAAGTCACCCCGAGCGAGGCTCCGATTCCCGTCAGGATGGCCATGCTCAAACTGGCTCCGATCCGCGTGACCGAAATGCCGAAAAGGACATTGGCGATGCCCCAGGCGAGCGAAAACACGTTAGCCTTGAGCAGGGTAGCCACGGGCACTTCGGAGTAGGCGCCGAATAGATCGGGCACGGCCCAAAGGGAAATGGCCCACGGCGCGACGAGCAGTCCCGCCACCATGCCTGCCAACCACATGTGGCCGAAAGACAAGTCCGAGCAAACTTTCATCGGCCAACTCATAGACCCGATGAGCAGGCCGGCCGAAACGACAAGTAGGATTCCAGTGAGTGTTGTCATAGATTCAAGACTCCGAGGCGTTGATGTTTTTTGATGCGTAGGGCTCGCGGCTGACCAGCAGGCTGGTCATGCCGAGATCCGCAAAAATGTTTGCTCCCGTGATGCACGAAGAGTCGTCGGAGAGGAGGAAGACACAGCACTTGGCCACCTCCAAGGGCGTGACCAGACGCTGACCGGGAATGTTGGCGTTCCAATATTCTTGGCATTCCTTTTCACTCGGGGCAGCTGCGACGATATCTTTCCAGATTTCCGTCCCGCACAGCCCCGGCGAAAGAATGTTCACGCGGATGCCGAAGGCGGCCAACTCCACTGCCGCCGCCTTGCTGAAGCCGACCACACCACATTTCGCGGCATCGTAAGGGGCGGCGCCAGCCAGCGAGGCGTGGGTGTGCACGCTGCCGATCTGCACAATGGAGCCGCCGCGGCCGGCGCGGTGCATTTCGCGGGCACAAAGCTGGGTGAGGCGAAACGCGCCGTTGAGATCGACGTCCAGCACCCGCTGCCACTCGCGCGGATCGATTTCGAGAAAGGGCTTCACGTAGTTGATCCCCGCATTATTGATCAACCCGTCGATCCGGCCGAACACCTCAAGGGTCCGCGCGACCAAAGCTTCCAACTCCTCCGGCCGCACCATGTCGGCCTGCACCGGCTCGACACGCCCACCGGCGGCGCGAACCTGTCCGGTGACGGCATGGAGCTCAGCCAGCGAGGGCGCCGTGATGACAAGCTGGGCGCCTTCGCGGGCGCATTCCTCGGCCATGGCGGCGCCGAGGCCCCGGCTCGCGCCGGTAACGATGATGGTTTTGTTTTTCAGCTTCATAAATTGCTTACGGCTGCCCGAGGAATTCCGCCTGCCACGCAGCGAGCCCGCGGGAATCGAACAACGCGGCCGTCGTGATGGTTGTCTCGGTGATGGACTGCGGTCCGCTCCCGCACCGGATGGCAGGCGAGCGGTGCTCCATTTCGCCGAAAACGCCGAACTTTCCCCCGTCGTTGAAGAATTGCGCGGCATCGCCCTGCGTGCCCTGCGCGTCCAGCGGAGCATCGCAATAAGACAAGGCGGCATGCACGGGAAAGGAGCGCTCCAAAACCAGCCAGTGGTCGCCAACCGGACGGACATAAGCGATGCGCCCGGCCACCCGTGCGGGTCCCACGCCGATTTTGAACATGGCCGACCCGCCGATCTTGAGCGAGAGGTAGCCGCCGGCTTCGTCCATCTCACCCGGAGGGCATGGGTCGAAATAATCGCGCGGCCTTGCGGGGCCGACGAGGGGCATCAGCATCTCGCCCCCGACAGGAACCTGGATAACCGACCATAGGTCGGCCGGTTGGCCCGGGGTTCCATCTTTGATTTCCAAGGTCGTGGTCACGGCGAAACCTGCCGCGGCAGCGCGCGCTGCCAACACTTCCTCATCAAGAAGCTCGAAGCGGCGGCGGATCTCCAGTCGGAGATGCCGGTCCTCGTGGTGGCAGCGCAGGTCAAGCGGCAAAGTGGCCTCGCAAGCATCGCCGGAAACGGCCGTCACGCTCCAGCGATCCGGATCCAATCCGGGAGGCACTTGGTATTGCTCAAAGTCGACCCGCGCGGTTTGTTTCCAGAACCACGAAGGCTCCGGCCCGACCCACAGCCGTTCCCCGCCGAGGTTCCACGCGGCGGTGACTTGGGGCGGATTCCACAGGCAGGGCTGACCTGCGGCTTCGATCTGTAGGACCCGGCCCCGCGAGGGCAGAAGGGAGATGCCGCCGCGAGAGGTCGACCAGATGACGGGTTGTTCGTGGGGATCTGTGTTTGTCATATTCTAGGATTCGAGGACCACGGGATTGTTCAACGCGCCGATACGGTCGATTTCAATGGTCACAACATCGCCGGGTTTGAGCCAGCGGGGCGGTTTGGCCGCCATGCCCACACCGTGCGGCGTGCCAGTGAGAATAACCGTGCCGGGCGGCAAGGTGTTGCTCCCGCTGAGGAAAGCGATGATCTCGGCCACGCCGAAGATCATGTCGTCCGTGTTCCAATCCTGAACTCTCTCGCCGTTGAGGATCGTGCGGATGCCCAGGGTCTGCGGATCGGGAATTTCATCGGCGGTGACGAGGCACGGACCGAGCGGGGAAAAGGTGTCGAAGGTCTTCCCGCGGCACCACTGTCCCCCGCCCCATTTCAGCTGCCAATCCCTCGCCGAGACATCGTTCGCGCAGGTGTAGCCGAGCACGTGCGACAGGGCGTTGGCCGGAGTGACATTTTTGCAGGGCTTGCCGATGACGACGGCCAACTCGCACTCGTAGTCCACCTCATGGCTGGCCGCCTTCACCGGGATCTCGATGGGATCACCGGGATTCTGCACCGTGTTGATTCCCTTGGTGAAGAGCACCGGACGCTCGGGCGCCTTCATCCCCGATTCCTCGGCATGATGACGGTAGTTCAACCCGATGCAGAGAATCTGGCTGGGTTGGAGCGGGGCAAGGAGCTTGGCGACTTGGGCGGCCTCGCCGGTTTCGCGGAGTCCACCGTAAAGGTCTCCGTCGCAACGCAAGGCAGAGCCGTCTGGTTTCTGCGAGCCGAGATGAACGGCTCCCTGCGAGTCTTGGTATCGGATGATGTGCATAGATTGTGGTTCAGTAAGTGGCGCGGCCGCCGGAAAGGTCGAAAGTGAACGCGGTGGTGAAAGAGGCTTCCGGCGAAACAATGAACTCCGCCAGCGCCGCGATTTCGTCGAGCGTCCCGCAGCGCCCCATGGGAATCTTGTCGGTCATGTATTTCACCTGTTCCGGAGGCATCTTGGCCACCAAGTCGGTGTGGATCACCGCCGGAGCGACGGCGTTCACGGTGATTCCGGTCTGCGCGTATTCCTTGCCCTGCACTTTGGTCATCCCGATGACCGCCGCTTTGGACGTGGAGTAGGCCAGCATTCCGGCATTGCCCTCCTTTCCGGAGATCGAGGCGAAATGCAGGACACGGCCGTAATTGCGCCGCAGCATGTGGGGGACAACGGCTTGGAATGTGTGGAGGCAGCCGTTGACATTCACTCTCATGACGCGCTCGAAATCCGCGAGATCGACTTCGTGGCTCTTGATGTTGGTGCGTCCGGTGATGCCCGCGCAGTTGACGAGGATATCGAGGCGCCCAGTCTTGGCCGCTACCTCATCCACGACACTCTTCACCGCAAGGGAATCGGTGACATCGACCTGCACAGTGATGGTCGCGGCACCCAGAGAGTCCGCGGCACGCTGCAGCGCCTCGGCATTCGCGTCGAGAAGCACGAGCCGCACTCCGCGCGAGACGAGGCGCTTGGCGACGGCCAAGCCGAGCCCGTCGGCTCCGCCAGTGATCACCGCGCATTGTCCGGACCATCCAGATGAATCAGAGTCTGTTGGATTTGTCATAGAGAAGATAGTTGTGCTTAATCAAGAGCGTCCTGCGGGCCATCGAGCAGTTGGATCACATGGCAGACGCGAAAAGGTTTGCGGACCAGGCCGCCCCAGCGCGCGGAATTCCACTGCATCATGCAGACGTGATTCGAGGTCGCGAGGATGACAGGGGCGCCTTCGGCCTCGTTGAGAAACGCGGATTTTTTGGCGAGGATCTCCCGGGCGTTCTCTTTTTTCTGGATGTTGTAAATGCCGCCGGACCCGCAGCAGTCTTTGGCGCAGGGCGCGAACTCCCAGCGGTAGCCGGTGGCGTCGAGCACGGATTCCGGGATGGTGCTGCGTTGTCCGTGGACCAGATGGCAGGGGAGATCGACATAGACCCGCGCGTTCCCCCCCCGAGGTTCGCGAGGCTTGACGCCGATCTCCCCCAAAAATCCGAGCACATCGCGCACCGGCAGTTCCCCTTCCAGCGTTTTGCGCAGGGAAAGTCCGCAGCCGGCCGAATTGGCCACGGCGCACTCGACGCCAAGACCGTTGAAGGCCCGACGATTGACTTCGCGCAACTTCTCCACACCATCGATCCCGGTGTGTTCCTGGAAAGCACCGCAACACCCCTGTCCCCCGGGCACAACCACCTGGACATTGTTGGCGATGAGCACACGCACCGTGGCGAAGTTGATTTCGCGGAAGAGCGCCTCCATCAGACATCCGGTGAGGAGAGCCACACGCGGGCCGGTCGGGCGGTGCCGCTCCATCAATTCCTTGGCATAGGCAGCCGTGGATTGGAGCACTGGAGTGGCACCGGGAAAGACCAGCGGGTGCGGCAGCAAGCCGAGCGAGCGCAAGGCGCGGGCGGGAAGCAAGGCGGTGTCGAAAAATTTCGTCCGGGCGACCGCGGCTGCAGCCACGCGCAGTTCGGGCTTCGGCAGCCACCTGCGTCCTGCCACATGGGCGTGGCGGGTTTCCTCGAGAATGTGCCCGTAGGGCACATTGGCCGGGCACGCCGGTTCGCAAGCCAGACATCCGACACACTCGCTGGTGTAAAAATCCGTCCACTTGTCCTGCGGTATCCTGCCCTCCGCCTCTTCGCGCCAAAGGCGCAGACGACCGCGGGGAGAATTGTTCTCGTCACCCGTGAGCTGATACGTCGGGCACACCTCGAGACAAAATCCGCAGTGCACGCAACTGGAGAGCAAATCCTTGCCCATGATGGCGGGGGCCGTCGCGCTCATGCCGCCTCCTTCCATTCCGCCAGCAACTCGCGCACCCAGCGGTCCTCCTCTTCGCTGCCCACAGGCCGCACGGCATGGCGGCTGATCCAATCTCCGCCCGCCTGCTCCAAGCGCGTTGCGGTGCAGCGGACGATTTCTGCGACTGCGGTCACCGGATCAGCGGCGTTCAGCAGATGAACCTGCACCACGCCGGGGTAACAAAGACCGGTGCAGCGGATTTCGCTGCGCGATACCAAGTCGTGGCACAAGGGGATCACTTGGTCGGGCGTCGTTTTGAGCGCCAGATCCGGCAGCCCGTCGGGGGCAAATTCCGAAGCGGACTTCTCATCGGCATCCAAAGAATGCTTCGCGGCCAAGGACGCGACGTAATCGGCGAAAACGCGAAACTCCGCGCCGGGGCAATGCACTGCCACCCGCAGCTGCGCGACTTGGTCTTGGCCCACCAGCCAATCGACGGAGTCCAACCAATGCAGAAAGGGTCCGTGGAGGATTTCGGCCACAGCTTGCTCCAGCGCGCGCTCCTGCCCGGCAAGGAAGTAAGCTCCGTGACAATCGCAGAGCGGACGGAGACGCAGGACGTAATCCTTCGCCTGCCCGAAACGTTCCCCCGAGCCGAGCAAGAAACGCAGCAAATCGTAGCCGGTGGTTGATTTCACCACGCGCTCCCCCACCCGCACCATGCGGCCGTCGGGCAGCTCCCAATTCATGCCGGTGATGTTGTCGCAGAACGGCCCGAAGCGTGAAGAAGCCGGGGTGTAGTCGGCCGCGGCAATGTTGGCGTGGAGTGATTGCCTCGGATCGAGCCAGAGCGGAAAACGCAAACCGTGCGGTTCGGCCAGGCGCGCCACCTCCCGCGCCGTGGCTTCCGCAGAAACGCAAAGCACGCCGTCCACTTCGTCGAGGAAAGGCTCGAACAAACGCTCGTGATCCAAGGCTGTGACCTTCACGCGGCGAATCTCCTTTCCGGAAAAACCTTGAGCGGGTTGAGTTGCGAGGCGCGGTCGAACACGCGCGGGACCGCCTTTTGCATGCGCATGGAATGCGGACCGAAAACCAGACCGACGTAGCCGGACTTGTCGTTGCCGATGCCATGTTCGCCGGAAAGCGTGCCGCCCACGGCGACAACGCGTTCCATGAGACGCGCACTGATCGCTTCCACCTTCTCGATGTCCCCCGGACGCCGGGAGTCGAAGAGGAAATTCGGATGCAGGTTGCCATCGCCCGCGTGCATCACCGTCACGGCGGGCAGCCCCGCCTTTTCCGCCTCTTCGTAGACCAAGGCCAGCACCTCCGCCAACGCGCGCTTGGGAATGACCGCATCCTGCACCAGAAAATCCGGACTCACCTGCCCGAGCAATCCGCCCTGCGCCTTGCGCGCCTTGAACAATCCCGCGCGCACCACGGGATCATCGCTAAATTGCACATCGTTGCTCCCGGCCTCGCGGAGGATGGCGGCCACCGATTCGACGCGCGCATCGACCAACGCCGACGGTCCGTCGATCTCGACGACGAGCAGAAAGTGGTCTTGCGGCAACCCCACAGCCATCGGGCTCTTTTCCACCATGGACACCGAGGCGGGGTCCATCATTTCGATGGCCACGGGATAGGCGGGGCTGCGCACCAACCCGTGGATGGCCCGCTCCGTCGATGGCAAATCGGGAAAGGTCGCGCGGAAAGTCCACGCCTTCTCGGGCCGCGGCGTCAGGCGCAGCCAGAACCGCGTGAAAGCCCCGAGCGTTCCTTCGGATCCGACCATGAAGCGCTTCCAATCCTCGCGCCACGGACCGCGACCACCCGCCGGACCGCCGAAGCGCCGCAGCGAGCCGTCGAGCATGACCACTTCCACACCGAGCACGTAGTTGCCGGTCACGCCGTAGCGGAAGCAATGCGCCCCGCCGGCATTCGAGGCCACGTTGCCCCCGATCGTGCAGACCGGACCGCTCGAGGGATCCGGCGGATAATGCAGACCCGAGGACCTCAGCGCTTCGTCGAGACTACTCAAGGTCACCCCGCATTCCACTTCGCACCACAGTCCCGCCGTGTTGATTTCACGGATGGCACGCAAGCGCGACGTGTGAATGATGGCCCCGCCTTGCGCCGCAACCGGACCGCCGGCCAGCGAGGTGCCGGCCCCGCGCAGGCAAATCGGCACGCCGGCCTCGTGCAGCACACGCACCACCGAAGCCAATTCCTCCGCATCGGACGGAATGACCACCAAATCCGGCGGAAAAGACTTATAGCCCAAGCCATCCGCGTCATAGCCGGCCAACTGCGCTGCCGAATCAAGCAGACGCGCGCGCGGGGCGGCGGCGCGGAGCAGCGGACGGACGTCACGGGGGGACTGAACCACGAATTATTCCTACGAATCCAGCCACTGTAGGTCAATACCGATAATGACCATACAGACGGATTTTTTTGCTTCCGAGCGGGATTTTGTCCACGTTCGGAACGAGTGACGTTGTTGCAAAAATCCGCGCTGGAACAGGCCGCCCCGCTTTGGGAGGGGCTGCACCGCAACGACGAGCTGCCCGGCGAGATGGCTATTGCCGTCCGTGCAGGCGTGGGTCGCACCGTGGTGCGGGGTCTGCTCCGCCATCTGAGCCGCCAGGGGTTTATTTCCCGCCGGGGAAGGAAGTGGGTCCTAAGGCGTCCTTTGCCGGCGCCCCCGGAGGGTGGCATCGACCGGGCCCATGGACCGCGCAGCAAGAAGGATCTGGTCAAGGAACACCTCTTGGCCGGGTTGACTGGCGGGGAACTGCAGGCCGGACAGCGTATTGTCGAATTGGCCGTGGCCCGCGAGTTGGGTGTCTCGACCGCCGTAGTCCGCGAGGCCCTGCTGGAACTGCGCCCGCTCGGGGCCTTCGTCAAAAAGGAAAGCCGCCATTGGCAAGTGGCTTCCGTTGATGACAAACAACTGGAAGCTTTGCGGGAATTCCGGGAAATGGTCGAAGTCTTCGCCCTGCGCCGCTTGTTCGAGCGGCCACCCTGCCCGCTTGTGGCGACCGCCCTCGCCCGCAACCGCCGGCGCACCGAGGAACTGCTGGCCAACCGGCGGGCGACCATCCGCGAGATCCTCGACGTGGATTTGGAGTTCCACCGCCTGCTGCTCGAAGCCTCCGGCAATCCGTTGCTGCCGGAACGCGCCGGCTTCATTTATCTCATCATCGAATTCCAGCTGGTCAGCCCCCACTTCCGGATCGAGAGAGGCAGGTTCGGCCTGCGCCAGCACTTGCGCATCCACCGGTCCCTGGAAAAGGGCAGGCCTGATCTGGCCGAAAGCGCCCTGCGGCGGCACCTGCAAGCGGCCGACCAGAGCATCTGCGCCATCGCCCGCCGCATGCGGCGCCATTGACGGACGCCGACCTCACAGCCGCCCCGCATAGACGACATCCAACGACTTGGTCACCTTCGACCCGCCCGCTGTCCCAGACATCACCCTGCCCGGCCGCCAATTGCTCCGGGGATAAAGCAATCAGAATGCGATAGGAGGTCTGGGCGTCACGCCCTTTTCATCTCCTTAGGGCCAGAAGAAGCTCGGAGGACCGGCGGGCCGGGGTCGGACGGGGTTACCCTTTCACTCTAATTGCCAACATCCATGAATTGCAGATCCTGTTTGGCGGGATCACCAGCGCTCTTGTTCACTTCGTTGAATTCGACTGCGGAGTGGACCATGTTGTAACGGTTGACCCCGCCTTGCTTCACCGGGTCGGTCTCCAGACCCCAGAAGGTGTGCGGTTCCTTGTCGGTGACCGGTTCTCCACTCAAAGGATCGTGGGGTAAATAAAGGGCACTCAAAATGGGGGCGACCACGCCGCGCGATCTCGGGTCATCCACGGTGTGCCAATGCAGCCCGTCGGGTGACCAGTGGATGAGATGCCCGCCATTTCCAAACGGCTGCATGGCGATTCCTCCACGGAAGGCCCAGACGAAGGAACCATGTCCATCGCAGACCGGGTTGTTCTCGTATTTGACATAGGGCCCGGTAATTTTATCGGCCACGGCGACGCCTTGCAGGGTGTCAAAACTGCCGGACACGGTCCGGTTGCGAGACTTGTAATACACGAACCATTTGCCTTTGAAGTAAACGGGGTAAGGGTTGTTGGCTTGGTCAAAGTCCCAATCTTTCGGATCGTCGGATCGGCCGAAGAGCGGTTCCTCCACGGCGCGTTTCCACGGCCCGGCCGGGCTGTCGGCGACCAGGAGCCCGACATGCGTTCCTCCTCCCGTGCGCTTGGGATATTGTTTCTGCGTCGGATCCGTGGCGGCATTGCCCGCATAGAACATCCAAAATTTATTGTCATACTTGACCACTTGCGGCCCCTCGCGCCAGCGTTCATCAAAGCTGCCTTTTTCGCCATGAGGCACCAAGCCTTCGACGCTCCACTTGTAGCCGTCCTCGGAGGTCAAATAGAAGTTTCTGAACTGGCTCCCGTAGTCCGGGGGCTGAGGGTTCTTCCCCCCGGCACGATCCCAAATATTCATGAGCCAGGTGTGATATTTGCCGTCGTGGTAGATGATACGCGACGGCGACTCTTGCCATTCGTTGGTATCAAGAAGATGCTTCATGGGCCCCACGTATTCGACTGGTGCCGTGGTTTTCTTGAGCAGGCGAATTTCCGGAACACCCGCGCGGGCCTGTTGCCAGGTCAGCCCTGAGAAAACTTGCCCCATTTCCAGAGGGATGCGTTTGGCCTCGGTGGGGTAGTCGAGTGCTTTGTTCTGGGACACAGCGTTGCCGGGGCCCGCAACCTGGATCGCCTCGGGAGCGGCCGGGCCATCCGCCGCGACGGCCAGGCCGACGCATGACAGAACTCCGGTCATCAGCGCTACCGGCAGGCCTCCCCTCCATCGTTCTCTCAGCGCCCCTGCGCCTCTGCGGGAATGGCCGTCGATTGACGGCTTCATCGGCCAACCTCCGACGGCCGGCGGTTTCGCATCCTGCGCCGACATGACTTGCGACTGTCCGACCGGCAACAACCGCAGCAGGTAGTGCATGGAAAATCGTCCGTCCCTCATTTGGCAGGGCTAACCGTCAGTTGTGAAAGGCGAAGTGTTTTCATGGGAAGAGGGTCGAACAACGAGAATTTCACAAGATCCGGCGGACATTGCTCCCACGATCCCGCCAAAGTTCAGCACGATGCCGCCACATTAGGGAGTGGGCCGGCGGCGGCGTGCGCAGGCAACACCAGTGGCCGTGATGAGGAGCACGCCGTTGCCGCTGATGTTTGTCCCACCAGCCAACCAGCCCATGGTCTTGCACTCGCGCGCCCGAGCAGCGGGATGGGAGACCGGTGGTTGCGACGGTAGAAGGTGAAATCGGAATCGACCGTCCAGACTCTCGCCATGACCTTCCCTCTCCGGTTCAGGTCTCATCTCAGCCTTCCGCCCTGCTTCTCTGCTCCCCTACCCCACGCTCAATGCCGCGGCGGAGTGACGGAGCGGACGAAGTGGAGCAAGCGGCGGCGCTCGCGCCAGAGGATAAAGAGCGCGAGTGCCAGCGCAGCGTAAACGATGTCAGCCTCGGGAATGGGTGATAGCTCACCGTTGAGACCGAGGAGAACACCGCCGGTGATATTCTGATCAGCGAAGCGGATCTGGGCGAGTTGATCGGAGTCCAAACCGCCGGTGCCGAAAAGGAGCTTGGTCACGTCGCTCTGCGCCAGGGCCACGCCCTGCCAGTTGGTGATGGTGAGCACGGCACCGGGCGTCCAGACAATGGAAGGACCGGAACTATCGGCGAAAACCAGATTGCGGTCGCCGCTCGTGCCGAAATTGCCCAGATCGATCGTCGAATCTGCGGTGAGCGTGAGCGTGCCCATGGAAAGCGCGGAGTCGGCATTGTAATTCAAAACGCCCACGCGGAAGGTGCCGCCGCCGAGGATGAGGTTCGAGCCGGACGGCATGGCGTCGTCCACCGCGAGCACCAGCGTTCCGCCGTTGGTGATGATAGTCGGACCGTTGTAGGTCATCACATTGCTGAAAACCGTGGTGCCACCGTCGACGATGAAGTCCGAGTTGGCGCTCGCACCGGAAATGACGCCGGTGAAAACATTCGTGCCGCTGCCGGAGCGGGAGGCCAAGACGGTGCCGTTTTTTTCGACAGCTCCGGCCACGACCAACGCGCCGGCCGAGCTGTTGGCAAGCACGCCGTTACCCGCACCGATCGTGATGGCGTTAGTCAGCGTGCCGGCAGCCGTGACTTCGAGCACACCAGCATTGGAAATGGCGAGCGTGTTGGTTGTGTTGCCCAGACGGGAGTTGCCGTCAATGCGCAAGGTGCCACCGGCCACGATGGTGGCCCCGGTGTAAGTATTGGCCCCGGAGAGTGTCAGCGTGCCCGCACCGGCTTTGGTCAACGAGCCGCTCCCGCTGACCGCGTTGCTCAGCGTCGAACTGTCGGTGCGGTTGATCGAAAGCGTGGCGTTGTTGGTGATGTTGCCGCCCACCGATCCGCCGTCGCTGAACTGCAGCGTGCCCGCGCTGATGGTCGTGCCGCCGGTGTAAGCATTGGCGCCCCCGAGGGTCAGCGTGCCGTTGCCGGATTTGGTCAGGCCATTGACGTTGCTGCTGTCGATCGTGCCGGCCAAGTTCACGTTGTTGCCGGCGGTATCCAGACGGATGGTGCCGGTGCTGTTCTTGAAGCGCGAGGCCCAATCGGTGCCGGCCGAGGCCGCGGTGTAGCGCAAAGTGCCATCGTTGCCGCCCTCCGGAGCGAAAGTGATGTTGCCCGTGCCCAAGGCGTTGGCATGGCCAGCCACCAGCGCTCCAGTGAAGAGGGTCGTGACTCCGCTGTAGCTGTTGCTGGCCGTCAGCGTCGCCTCGCCGGCGGCGGTCTTCGACACGTTGCCCGCGCCGGAGATCGCTCCGCTGTGCGTGTAGGCATTGCTGCGGGCGAAGGCCAGCGCGGCTCCGGAGGCAACCGTGGCGTCGCCGCTGTAGGAGCCGGTTGTGGTGCCATTGCCGATGCGCACGGTGCCGGTGTTGATCGTCATGCCGCCGGTCGAGGTCACGTCGCCGGTGAAGCGGGTGTCGGTGCCGGCCACATTTTGCAGAATCAGCCCGGCCCCCGAGATATTGTTGGCCACGATGTTGGTCTGGCCGCTGCCCGTGGCGAAGTCCACATTGGCCCCATTGGAGATGGTGACGGCCCCGCTGCCCAATCGGCCCGCGCCGGCCAGATAGAGTTTGCCGCCTTGGATGTCGGTCGTGCCGCTGTAGTTGTTGGAAGCCGAGAGGATCGAAATGCCCGTGCCAGTCTTGATGATGCCGCCCGTGCCGCCGATCGCGCCAGAGAAGGTGATGCGGTCCACCGTGCCGTTGGTGAAGGCCGTGATATCGAAGATGACATCCTTGTTCAGCGTGATCGCCCCGCTCAACACCGGATTGCCTTGGTTGGCCGCGTTGTAGTTCCGGATCGTGCGCGTGCCAGCGCCGGCGGCGACGACCAGACCGCCGACGTTGCTGTAGGTCACCGAGGTGGCCACGCTCAGCGAGGTGTTGTTCGTGCCGCCGCCGATGGTCCAGGTGCCCGTGCCCATCGCGTTGGGGCTGGCGGCAATGGTCACATTGCCCTCGTTGATGTTCAACCCGCCGGACCAGTTGGTGTTTTGCCGCACGAAGCGGACTTCGCCCACGCCGGTCTTGTTGATCGTGCCCACGCCAGAGACCGTGGTCTCGAACTGAAAACCGGTTACACCGAAGAACGTGTTGTGCTGGGCGAGATCGAGGTTGGTATTGAGCACCACGCTGCCGCCGCCGTTGTCGCCCAACCGCACCTGCCCGATGCCGGAAGTGCTCTGGGCCACCGTGATCGAGGCGTTGTTGCCGGCGGTGGCGTCGAACGTGAGATTCGCCGCAGCGCTGCCGGCGCTGAGGGTGGAGCGGGTCCGGATGTCGAAGCTGCTTCCATTCGTCGCCGCGGTGAAAAAGTCCGCGTTGATGGTGAGAGAATTGATGGTCTTGGCGCCGCCAATGGAAATAGCGGTGGCGTCGTTCACAACAGAGGCATCGTTAAAGATGATGGCCGTCTGGTTGTTGAAGGTCAGGGCCGGGTCGCCGACCCAGTTGGTTCTGTTGCCCCACAACTCAGTGTCGGCACCGTTGTCCCATGTGTAGGTTTGCTGCGCGGAAACCAGCGGGACGAGCAGCAAAGAAAGGAAAAGAATGACACTACGCCATGAGGCGCGGAGCGTTGCGGGGCAGCAAGAGGGAGTCTTCACCGGTGGGACCGACTGTTGTAAGAAATTTACAAGATCCGGCAGGTATTGCTCCCACGATCCCGCCAAAGT
>Ga0208482_1000278_pt1 | contig 16829 bp, 13 predicted proteins | sample LakMenEpi26Sep10_FD_150737 | JGI IMG/M metagenome (GOLD analysis project Ga0208482, IMG submission 150737) | Freshwater microbial communities from Lake Mendota, WI - 26SEP2010 deep hole epilimnion (SPAdes) | ecosystem: Environmental > Aquatic > Freshwater > Lake > Epilimnion/Euphotic zone ... | reverse complement strand
AGCACCACCACCACCACCCGAATAGTGGGCACCGCCACCGCCACCCGAAGGATGGCCACCGCCACCACCGCCGCCGCCACCCTTAGCAAACACGCAAAGGTTAAAGGATGAAAGCATCGCAAGCGAAAGAGCTGATTTAAAAAATAAAGTCGAAGTTTTCATAGTATGACCTCCTAAATAATAATTAATCATTGTCAGGTTTTGGAAGGGAGTCGAGGGCCATCTTTGCAGCCTGACTAACCCCGAGATCATCACTCTTGGTAGCTTCTTTAAGAGCATTAAGAACTGTGGGCCCAGCAAACCCAATTGAACCAAGCGCATGGGCGCATTCTTCCCGAACACCAATATAAGTATCTGATTTAAGTGCTTCAACAATGGTGATAACAGCAGGCCTTGCACCAGCGCCGATTTCATTAAGTGCATAAGCAGCTGCAAGCCGGATATGATCGTTCTTGTCGTTACTTAAAATTTCACCAAGCGCAGTGGAAAGGCCTGCAGCGGCAGGGCCCATTACACTAACCGCATCGATTGCATCCTTACGAATATCGGCAGAAGGGTGCTTGAAGAATTTTGCTAATTCAGGAAGCGCAGCTTTAGCATCAGGCCCGATTTCTCCCAATGCATAAATGCATTCGCGAACGACTTCTTGATCAGGGTCACTCAATGCATCAGTAAGAGCAGAAACTGCAGCCCGGGCATCACGGCCGATTTCAGCCAGCGCATAAGCCGCTGCATATCGCATCTCAGGATTTTCTTCTTTCAAAGCCTTTGCAATCGCAGGAACAGCACTGCGTGAAGATGAACCAAGCTTGCCCAACGATGCAATCGCTGCCTGCCTGACCATTTCTTCTTTATCATCCAAGGCCTTAGTCAAGGCACCAATCGCAGAACGCGAAGCCAACCCAAGCATGCCCAATGCAGTTGCAGTTTGCGCTCGAAGGGTAGAATCTGTATCTGACAATAAAGCCGACATATCAATAATAGCTGGGCCTGCATTTGCGCCAAGCTTGCCCAACCCCTGCACTGCAGTCTGCCGGACGATAAGATCTTCATCCTTAAGCATGGCTTGCAAAGTGGGAACGGTTTCTTTTGCGGAAGCCCCGATTGCTGCAAGTGCTGCAGCTACGGAAACGCGCAAGCCTGTATCTTTATCAGCAACAGCTTCTGCAAGTGCGGAAGCCGACTGCCTGGCCAATGGCCCCATCGTACTTAATGCAAAAGCAGAAGCACGCTTAACGCGTACATCGCTGGTTTTAAACGCTTCGGTAAGCGCTGGAATAGCAGCCCTTGCTGCAGGGCCCATATTTCCCAAGGCGATGGCAACTGATCTACGAACGTTTTGGTCAGTATCCTTCAAAGCGGTAATAAGTTCAGGGACTGCAGCTCGCGCAGTGGGCCCCATGCGCCCTAGAGAATAAGCCGCACCTTTACGGGTTGCAGCATCAGGGCTTTTCAATTTCGAGGTAAAATCTTCAACCTGAGCAAAGCCCATGGTGGAAAAAATAAGCGTTGCAAATAACGCCATCAATGCAGACTTCGAGTACGCAAACATGAGTAATTCCTTTAGATGTCACAAAGTTCCCAATAACTAAATAACATTATATCCATAGCACGATACCAGACGGTAAAAAATTGTTCACTTAGTTGAAAACTTCACAAAAACGCAAGGAAGTGACTCATTGCGGTATCTTTTCAAGAGCCTTCATTGATTTGCACATTTATTTTCAAGTTCGTCCTTGCATCCATCCCCTTCCTCTTCTACTTTGTTCCCAACAACATGACTTGGAGTTTTTATGAACAAAATTGATCTGGTTGGAAGAACAGCAGTAGTAACCGGTGGCGTTCGAGGAATCGGGTTGGCCATTGCAGAAAGATTACTTGCAAGTGGTGCCAATGTCTGTGTCTGGGATCGCGACCTCGCAGCCCTGGATCAGGTGGTCCCCGAATTGCTGAAACTTGGCAAGGCCCATGGCGCCCAAGTAGATATCACCCGCGCAGAATCTGTAGAGCATGGCGTAAAATCTGCGATCAACAGCTTCGGGAAAATCGATATTCTCGTCAACAACGCTGGCATTGCAGGCTCGACAAGAAAACTCTGGGAACTCCCGCCCGATGAATGGCGTCAAGTAATCGAAATCGATCTTATTGGTGTCTACCTCTGCTGCAGAGCAGTGGTTCCCCACATGATCGAAAACAAATATGGCAGAATAGTGAACATTGCAAGCATTGCAGGTAAGGAAGGAAACCCCAACGCAAGCCATTACAGTGCAGCCAAAGCTGGTGTAATCGCCCTGACAAAATCCTTGGGCAAAGAACTGGCACAACTTGGGATACTAGTGAATTGCATCACCCCCGCAGTGATTGAAACCGACATTCTAAAGCAAGTAACGCAACAGCATATCGATTATATGCTTTCAAAAATCCCGATGGGAAGATTCGGGAGAAAAGAAGAAGCAGCAGCGATGGCGGCTTGGCTAAGCTCGGAAGATTGCTCGTTTACCACTGGATCAACATTCGATCTTTCAGGCGGCCGTGCAACCTATTAACCCCACTCGCCCAAGTACCAGCGCTTCTTGTACACCTTACCATAGCTAACGCCAAAGCGTTTGATTGCGGTATCACGAATAATTTGTGCAGCCTCTTCAGGAGAATCCGTGACAACAAGTTTGTCAAGATCTTCCGGATCAATCGTTTGTTCTTTCAGCAAGGTGTTTCTGATGAAATCCAATAGCGGATTCCAATACTCCTTGCCCATAAAAATCATTGGAAAATCTTTGATCTTGCCTGTTTGAATAAGTGTCAAACATTCAAACACTTCATCCATGGTTCCAAACCCGCCAGGCATCGCAACAAAAGCATACGAGTATTTAACCAGCATCAACTTGCGAATAAAAAAGTATCTGAAAGTAACAAACTTATCTAGGTAAGGGTTATGTTTTTGCTCCATGGGCAATGCGATGTTACAGCCGATGGATGGGCCATCAACATCCTTGGCGCCCCGATTGGCAGCCTCCATAATGCCCGGGCCGCCCCCGGTCATTACAGTAAAGCCAACTTTGGAAAGTTCCTTACCCGTTTCGCGTGCAAGTTTGTAATAAGGATGATCTTCAGGAAAGCGCGCAGAACCAAAAACCGTTACGCAAGGCCCCACAAAGTGTAGAGTTCGAAAACCACTCATCAACTCCAAAAACATTTTAAAAGCACGCCAAAGTTCAAACCCACGCCTCTGAGGCCCTTGAAGAAATTTCGAGGTTTCAGGTGCAGCAGTTACCGCATCTTTACCCCAACGAAAAGGATTTAGCTGCATGATGCTAGAACGCGATTTTTTAGGGCTATCGATTGTCATGATGAAAAATCCCTGAATATCAAGAAGGCCTAATGTAATAATACGCTGTAGGCAAAAAAGCAGGATGCTAATTAAAGTAAATAAAGGGCTTTAAAGAAGAAAAGCAGAAGGATTCTAAAGCACAACCGGCATTAAAAGAAAGAAAAGAGTTAACTCTTGCCCGACTTGGGGAAATTCTGCCTAGTTTTTTTCTTCTCGGGAGTTGAAGCACTGATTTGGGCTAGAGGAAATCGTTTGGGCGAAAAATCACATAAGGGGATACTGCCCCCAGTTTCTGAAAGTATTTCTGCCAAGGTGGTAGAACCAAAAGCCTTCTCAACAGATGCGAGCGCATTATCAAGGCGCCTATGTAATGGACACAAATTTACCCCATGAGAAGCAAGATCCATAGGGCAGGTTTTGATTCGCTTCACAGGATCAACTGCGTTGATAACTTCCAAAAGGGTCAGTTTATCAGGCTCGATGTTAAGGGTAATACCACCTCCCAAGCCTCGCTGGGAATTTAAAATCTTAGCTTTAACCAAACCTTGAAGCACCTTGGCCATGTAAGGCCTGGGCACTTTGGTTCCCAAAGCAATGTCTTCGCATATACCTGGATTTGGTGCCCTATGAGCTAGAAATACCACTGCTCTAAGAGCGTATTCAACCGTTTGCGAAAACATTAAGTTATGACCTCAATAATCATTTAAATCTAATATTGGATAAGATAGTCTTATTCTAATCTTAATTCAACCTTAAGATTCCCTTTTTACCAGAAAAGTTAGATTTACCGAGGACAACTGATTTTAAATTAAGTCAAAATATCATTAAGCACATTACCATGCACATCGGTGAGCCTGAAATCACGGCCCTGAAACTTAAACGCCAATTTCTTATGATCGATGCCCATCAAGTGCAACATCGTCGCATGAATGTCATGAACAGCCACAGGCTTTTCAACAGCACTGTAACCAAACTCATCGGTGTTGCCATAAGTCATACCACCCTTGATTCCACCACCCGCCATCCACATCGAAAAACCCTTGATATGGTGATCTCTGCCATTGCCCTGCGCCATGGGAGTGCGCCCGAATTCCGTACCAAAAACAATCAATGTTTCATCAAGCATGCCACGCTGTTTCAAATCCTCGATAAGTGCCGCTGCTCCACGATCAACTTCTTTAGCAGTACCAAGGGAATGATCTTTTACCGATCCATGATGATCCCAATCACGATGATAAAGCTGGATGAACCTAACGCCACGCTCTGCCAACCTTCGGGCCAAAAGGCAGTTGCTTGCAAACGAGCCATCGCCCGGATTTGCGCCATAAGACTCCAGCACTTTTTTGGGCTCTTTCGAAACATCCATAAGTTCAGGAACACTAGCCTGCATACGAAACGCAAGTTCGTACTGGGCAATGCGGGCTTCGATTTCAGGATCTGCAACCACTTCGTATTCAATTTTATCAAGCGCCTGAACCGACTTGATCAATTCAGATTGCCTTGCATCATCAACGCCCTTGGGGTTGCGAATATAAAGTACGGGTTCGCCTGTACCACGAAATTGCACGCCCTGAAACTTACTGGGTAAAAACCCAGAATGCCATTGCCTAGCTGCGATGGGCTGACTCTGCCCAAACTTGCCCGTCGAAACCATGACCACAAAACCGGGTAGGTTTTCCGTATCACTACCCAACCCATACCAAAGCCACGATCCCATCGAGGGCTTCCCGGGAATCATCGTACCCGTATTCATGAATGCATGCGCGGGATCATGATTGATCGCTTCGGTATACATCGATCGAATAATGCACATCTGATCTGCGGCACGTGCACCTAACTCCGGAAAAATCGAACTGAACTCGATGCCACTTTTTCCATACTTCGCAAACGGGTGCTGCGGCCCGAAACAATTTAACTTAGCGCCCTGCAACTGAGCAATCTGCTGACCCTTGGTAACTGATTCAGGCATGGGTTGGCCATGCATTTTCGCAAGCGTGGGCTTAGGGTCCCAAGTTTCCAAATGCGTCATACCCCCCGCCATATATAGGTAAATCACCCGCTTTACTTTAGGGTTATGATGCAGAGGATTGATCACGCCTTTATACCCGCCCGAGGCTGCGCCCTGCGCTTGGTTACCCTGCAAAAGGGAAGCCAGTGCCATTGCACCGAGGCCCCCGGTGGACTGCTTCAAAAAGGCTCTGCGTTTAAAAAAGTTGTTATTCATGTGAAGTATTCCTAATTGCGTGTGATGGTTTCATGGAGGTTGAAAAGTGCACGGGCAACACCGCCCCAGGCTGCGAGTTCCTCTTCAGGAAACTCCTTGCTTGCGGGCTTATCCCCAACACTCAGAAATTCTTTTGCAGCTTTGGAATCTTTCGCAAGCGACTTACGATATTCAACCACTAGGTTCAGGAGCACTTCTTTTTCTTTCTGCTTGGGCGATCTGGAAAGAGTTCTGGTGAATGCAAAGTCAATTTTCTCTGCATCGGTTTTCCCGCCCTCCTTCAAAATCTTTTCTGCAAAAACCCGTGCAGCCTCTACCTCGCAGGGATCATTCAACAAGGCAAGCGCCTGCAATGGAGTATTCGATCTAACGCGATCTGCAGAACATTCCTCCCTGCAAGAAGCATCAAATGCAAGCATCGCGGGGTGCAGATACTGCCTCTGCCAATGGGTATATAAACCCCTGCGATAAACCGACTCTCCATTATCTTTTTGCCATTCCCTAGTGGGAAAGTTTAAATAGGACCAGTAACCAGGGGGCTGGAATGGCTTGACACTCGGCCCGCCTTGCTTGTCAACTGCCAAGCCGCTGATGCTTAGATAGTTATCACGGATGAATTCTGCATCAATTCGGAAGCGCGACTGCCTCGCCAGCCAGCGGTTATACGGATCCTTCTCTTGAATCTCGGTGGAAGGAACCGAGGCTTGGCGGTAAGCTCCGCTCATCACCATCAGCTTAATCGTTTTCTTGATATCCCAGTTATTATCTTTAAGGTAGGAAGTCATGAAATCCAAAAGTTCGGGATGGCTGGGCCATTCGCCCTGCGAGCCGATATCTTCCAGCTTTTTCGAAAGGCCCTGCCCATAGAAAAGTTTCCACAATCGATTGACCAAAACCCGCGCAGTCAAAGGATTGTCATTGCTAACCAGCCATTTGGCCAGATCTAAGCGGTTCAATCTCGCCTTGCCATCATTCTTGATTGCAGGAAGAAAAGCAGGAACACCGGGGGTAACCACTTCGCCCGAATTGTCCATCCAATTGCCCCGGGCCAACACCTTAATAGTGCGGGGTTCGCGTGCAATGGTAACCAAGGTAGTCGGGAGGGATTTTTCAAGATCGGTGCGCTTGGTTTGAGTTACTGTAAGCTCTTTGCGTGTGGCTTCCAACATCGGTGCAATGGTTCTGTAGTACGTTGCGATCTTTAATTTTTGCTGTTCATTGCGCTTTGCAGGCTCAATGGCAAGTGAAGCCAGCACATCTGCAGGAAGCGATGCGCCCCCGCCTGCTTTAACGGGCCTCATCGCATCCGTAATCGAAATTCGAAAACTACCAAGGGTATGGTTACCCTTACCATGGTTTTGCTCAAGGGTAACAACCACTGAAGATTCACCCGCAAGGTTTTCCTTCATCTGAAACACTGCATGCTGGGGTTTTGCAACTTCAGGCAGGATCGCCCAACCCCACTCATCCCCCTTGGTATTACCATCAATCGCAGATGCTGCGTTCCACTTTTTATAAGGGTTGCCCTCCCCTGCAATTACTTGTTCAAACGTAGCACTGGCATCCATGAATGCGATGGGGTTTTTATCTGAAGCAAAAGCGCTGAATTCTGAAAGTACAAAGTTGCCATTACTTGCCCTGCCTGATCCGCCCGCAGGCATCGAGGCATGAGGCAGTGCCTCAATTTTCATTGCGGTATATGACCCCTTGGGCAGTTTGATATCCAAGGTGTAAGTGTCCTTATCCGCTTTTTTACCAGAAGCTAGAATGGAACCATCCTCTGCGATTGCCAGCTTTGCACCACCCTTAGATACAGCCTTCAAGGGCTTTAGAACCGTCCATTTAACCGAACTGGTAACTGAGGCTTCCCACTCAACTTGTTGCTTGGCAAGTTCAGGAGTCGATGCTCCCAGCACCTTTTTCAATTCAACTATCTTTGCATCCAGCGAATCTAATTGGCCCTGCTGCTCCTTCGTGGGCAACGCCATGCGTGTGCCAAAATCGCTGCCACCATACAAACCCTTTTCGGTGATATCTGCGAAGAATGCTTCCATGCTGTAAAACTCTTTGGTGGTGAATGGATCGAACTTATGATCATGGCATTCCGCACATCCAAGCGTAGTGCCCATCCAAACACCACTAACATTTCGAACCCTTTCAGCAGCATACTTTGCAAGGTACTCGCGATCCTGAACCCCACCCTCTGCACTCATCATGCCCAAACGGTTGTAACCACTCGCAACTTTATTCTCGGTGGTTGCATTGGGCAGAAGATCCCCCGCAAGTTGCTCGATCGTAAATTGCGTGAAGGGAATGTTTTTGTTGAAGGATTGAATAACCCAATCGCGATAAGGCCACACGGTAACAACCTGATCACCATGATAGCCAACGCTATCTGCATAGCGCACCAGATCGAGCCAAAAAACAGCCATGCGCTCGCCATAATTAGGCGAAGCCAATAACTGATCCACCAGCGCTTCATAGGCCTTGGAACTATTATCTGCGAGGAAATTCTTTAGTTGTTCAGGGGTCGGGGGCAAACCAGTAAGATCAAAGCAAAGCCTGCGAAGCAAGGTAACCTTATCAGCTTCTGCAGAATGCTTCAGCCCGTTTTCTCGAAGCTTATCAAGAATGAAGTTATCAATGGGATTTTTAACAAACGAAGAATCATCGACTTTAGGAGCCTCCGGTTTCTTTACAGAAAGAAACGCCCAGTGCCCTTCCCAGCCTGCGCCCTCTTCCAGCCATCGCTTCAATAACGCCTTCTGATTATCATCAAGCTTTTTATTACTCTTGGCGGGTGGCATCAATTCATGCGCATCGGTTGCAATAATGCGCTTGTATAATTCGCTTTCCATCGCATTGCCTGCAACAACTGCTGTATTACCCTTCCTCTTAGATTTTGCACCAGCCTCGGTATCAAGTCTAAGGCCCGCTTTTCTCGAACCAGAATCAGGCCCATGGCACGCATAGCAATTCTCCGAAAGTATTGGCCTGATATCCCGATTGAACTCGATCTTCTTATCCGCAGCATGCGACTGCGTTCCAATAAGCATCATTACCGGGATTAACAACGGGAGAATAAATTTTTTCATGATGGTTTTCATCTTAGCCAAGGTTTGTAGGCGGGGTCACTTTCTACTACCCTTGGATTGTACACTCTTTTCTGTTTATTGTGGAGTCTTTTTGCACCTTCATAACCCGAATTTTCATATTATTAGCCATGTTGCTATTTCTGGTATCAGCCCTTAGGAACTCCGCTAATGAAAGCCATCCTTCTCGAACAACCCAAAAACTTCAAACTCATCGATACCCCCGAACCCGCTAAGCCTGGCCCAGGCGAAGTTCTTCTCAAAGTTCACCGAGTCGGAATTTGTGGTAGCGATTACAGCGGATACTTAGGCAAAATGCCCTTCTACAGCTACCCACGCATCCCTGGACACGAACTAGGTGTCGAAATCGCTGAAGTTGGCGAAGGCGTTACCCACATCAAAGTTGGCGATCGCTGCTGTGTCGAACCCTACATGAATTGCCAAAAATGCCATAGCTGCCTTCGAGGCCATACCAACGCTTGTGAATTCAACAAAACACTGGGCGTTCATGCCGATGGCGGGCTAAGGCCTTACTTCATCCTACCCGCAAGAAAACTTTTCCCCTCCTCCAAGCTTACTTACGAACAGCTTGCTCTAGTAGAAACCCTAGCCATCGGCTGCCATGCTGTTAACAGGGCCAAAACCCAACCTGGAGAAAACGCCCTCATCATCGGTGCTGGGCCCATCGGCTTATCCACGCTTGAGTTTGTTAAAATCGCAGGCGCCCGACCCATCGTCATGGATACCAACGAACAACGGCTCGCATTCGTCCGTAAAACCATGGGCGTTAAAGATACCATCCTTGTCAAAGGCGAAGGCAAGGAACTCGATACCCTCAAAGAAATGACCGATGGTAATCTCGCCCATGTCGTTGTCGATGCCACAGGCAGCAATGTTTCCATGAGCCAGGCTTATAACTTTGTCGCCTACGCTGGCAGGCTCGTTTGGGTTGGTATCACCCTCAATGAAATCAGCTTCACCCAGACTCTGATGCACCGCCATGAAATGACATTCCTCGCCAGCAGGAATGCCCTTCCAGGAGATTTTGTTCGTATCATCCAATTAATCGAGGATGGCAAGATCGATACCAAGCCTTGGATCACGCACCATTCTACCCTTGATGGTATGATCGATGCTTTTGGCGCTTGGTTAAAACCCGAAACTGGTGTCATCAAAGCGATGGTTCAAGTATCTTAATTAAAGACCAGGGAACATGCACCATGCTTGGCAACGTGATCAAATATGGTGCAATCGCCCTCTTGTCTTATGCTTTGCTTTGTACTGCGTTGTTCTTTTTTCAAAGATCACTGCTTTACTTTCCAAGAAAAAGATCCGTCTCTGACCCAAAGTCAACTCTTCATTTCAAAGTTCCCGGTGCCGACCTTGTCATCACCCTTAAAGAAAATGAAGGCCCTGATGCCATCCTCTATTTTGGAGGCAATGCCGAAGATGTGTCGATGAATCTTCCATCCTTCTCGGCTAAGTTTCCCAACCATGCAATCTACCTGATGCACTATCGGAGTTATGGGGGCAGCACAGGGAAACCCACAGAAGAACTTCTGCGCAATGATGCTGTTGCCTTGTTTGATTATATTTACAAGAAGCATGCAAAAGTTGTGGTGCTAGGCCGCAGTCTGGGCTCTGGATTGGCAATTGCGGTTGCTGCTCAAAGGCCTGCATCCAGTTTGATAATGATCACGCCCTATGACAGTATCTTGGAAATCGCAGCTTCTCAAATCCGATTCTTTCCAGTCAAGTGGTTACTTCTGGATAAGTATGAATCTTGGCGGTATGCACCAGATATAAAAATCCCGACCCTTTTGATCATGGCGGAATTTGACAACATTATTCCAGCATCTAACACCAAAAAACTTCTTGATGCATTTGCACCCGGAATCGCAAACCTTCAAATAATACCGGGCACTTCTCACAACTCGATTTCATCAAGCCCAAAGTATCTTGAATTCATCCAATCAATGCTTTGAAAGAACAGGAAACTATTTGCTTAGGGTCAAGGTTGTGGATTGTGCAGCGACCTTGATTGCGGGGATGGTGATCACACCCTCAGTATCTGCTTTTCCTTCGCCTTTGGTTTCCCCGTAAGCCCATTTAAAAGCTTCGCCTGGCTTAAAATTTAGGTTCTGCAACCTGCGCACTGAAACATCGACGGTAGATACCTCAGGAATTTTAAAGCTGGTCTTCAAATCTTTCGCACTTACCAGAAAGAGCGACATCTCAAGTTTATCCTTGGTATCACTAATGTTTTTCCAACGATAAAAAGCGTTGATCTGACCCGAAACCGCAGGCTTTTCGCTTTTCACATCTGGCCAAGGCATCTTGCTATTATTGTCACCATTAGCGAACACCGGATATGCCTCATTCTTTTTTACACTCAACCAATCAAAGGAGTTTACAAGATCGTTAACCTTCTCAATGTTGGCGTGATTGTTCGCATGGCCAAACGGGCCCCAGTAAAAATAGAGGGCATATTTGCGATCATTCATCGCCTTGGCAAAACGATCATGGCCAACAGACCAAGAATCATTCTGGCCAGAATAATCAATCACAATGGGTGGATCGGGAAGCTTCACATTCTGTGGAACCGACAAAGGTGGGAAAAACATCCGCTGAGAAACATGCTCGATACCCGCAGGCACATTCGCCTTGATTGCTGCAAAAACATCGCCATTGCGCATACCAATGCCCAGGGTGCCACTACCCCCCATGGAATTACCAGCGAGGTAAACCCGGTTAGGATCGATCTCATATTTTTTAATGACCCACTGAACCGTGTCAATTACCCGTTTTTCTGCAGGAGTGGGCGAGCCACCTGAATTTTTCTTGGTAAGGTTTGCATCGTTGATATGCATACCGCCCCACCACCAATCACCTTGATTACGCCTGCAATCCACATACACCGCATAAAAATTATCCGGAGTGTGGTAAATATCATGATTGCCCACCGTGCGGGTGCATTTCACACAAGAAATAACATCGTGCCCTGCAGAATGCAGGACGACATAGAGAGGTGCATTCTTACGATCTTTTTTTGGATGGATGACAACAAAGTTATCCTGCTGCGGGGCTTTGTAACCCCATTCTGGTTTCACATCATGTTCAAAGATTTCATAGGTTCTTTCCTTGATGGTCAGATCTTCGACCTGCTTGCCCTTGATTGCAACAACCTTCGAAGGCACCCAATCTTTGTCTGCTGCAATAAGAGGGCACATTGCAAAAAGAAGCATAAGAAAAGCTGCACGATTCATGGGGTTTCTCTTTAGTAAAGGTACTGGTATGCCAATACTGTTATAGCAAAGTAGGTGTGGGGCGAAAGAAAAAAGCGATGACTAGAAATGCCTGCTTACTTGGTCTTTAATTCGAAGGGTTCAAGAATTGTAGATTCATTGGTGATGGTAACTTTAAAAGAGGAGGATTCGGGTTTCGAGAATTTACCCTTGAGCCTATCAGGGCCTTGAAATTGATTTTTGAATGCCCCGGATTTTTCCCGCCATTCAAAGGCGACCAAAAAGTCACCCGCAGGAACGCCATCCCCTGAGGTAAAGGTGTTGAATTTAAAATCACCATTCTCATCGGTTTGAGCGTAGGGAATAAAAGATTGATCATTCTTTTTTGGAGTGGAATGAAAATAGACAAAAAGATCAGCAGCAGGTTTACCATTGACCAAAACCTTGCCCGTAACCGGGAAAGTTGGAAGCCGCTTCTGAGAACCACAGCCTACAAAAAAGAAAATCATTAAAAGAATCATCACTGAGCGATAAAACAACATCATAATATTGATTTTCCGACAGACAAACTAAGAGCGATTATTCCGAAATGATCTCGCCTTTTTTGGCAGTGATCATGTAAACAAAATTCTTTGGGTTCATACTGGTGTTGAGAAATCGAACTGAACCATCCCCCATCACCACGGTTGCACCGTTGGGATGAAAACCGTAAATGCCCCTACCCGTAACATTCGTGCAGTTAATCATGCAAGGGCCCTGAACACCTCTGCCATCATACAGCGAACCATTGACCCAGTTTTCACCGTTGTAAGGATTGCCCCACCCCGCACCAACGGTGTTTGCGTTTCCACTGTTAGGAACAACAGGAAAACCATTGGTTGCAACACGAATATTTGCTTGCCAAGCTTCTGGCCTTCCTGCAAGCTCCACCAACAAAAGCGTATTGGATACACCATCAGAAACAGCGGAGATTCTCGAGGATGTCAAAGGCGGGGATGCAAGCATGCCTTCGCGGTCACCCCCCGATGGCGCGCCAACAACCGAATCCCACCCTACCGAAGTTACCCCAGAAATTACTGAATAATCGCCCGCTGCGGTTGTGAAAGTTGCAGCAGGATAACCAGGGATAGCGTTTGGGGGCAGACTTATGGTTTCAGAACGGCTAGGAGTTGGAGTCGAAGGGCACTGCATCACCTTCAATTGGGTCTGCAGCACCGCAATGTTCGAAGCGGTGTTAAACATTTGATTAAAATTGTACTGTTTGTAAAGGTTTTCCTGTTCGAGATAGGGAAGCATAAGTGGTGCCCAGCTATAGGCAAGATTCGCTGCGGGTGGAAACGCCATGAAATAGGCAGGTGGCAATGCTTGATTAGTATTTTCGTAATTGAAAAAGGCCAGCCCAAGCTGCTTAAGATTATTTGAACATTGTAAACGAGATGCCGCTTCGCGCACTTTCTGTACTGCGGGTAAAAGCAAGCCGATAAGGATCGCAATGATTGCTATCACCACCAAAAGTTCAATCAGGGTAAAGCCATACTTGATTTCTTTTCTGAGCCTTTTTAAAGCCATGAAATTAACCCCTTTATTACTAATCAATCCAATATTACTTTAGTAGGCTTATGCTAAGCTATTACAAGGAAAGTTTTAATTTTACCACAATTTTCTGAAAGAGCGCTCCCTTTTGACGATTATATGAATTAACACATTTAGACCAATTTAATGCCAAAAGTGGCTCGGTTTAAACGCTCTGCAATCCCCAGCGACTATTTCAGGGAGAATTTTTTGCCCGTGGTCAATTTGCCGATCACTGCGGAAACTGCACCCAGGCGGCTATTTGCCTTCGATCTAGTGATCGTGCAACCGATGAAGGAAGCCTTGATAGATTTTCTGCGTGTGGCTTCGAGAAGATTAACAAAGAGATCCGGATGCGCATCCAGAAGTTTACCTATGATGAAAATACGCTCTGGGTTGAAGAGATTAACAACCGTAGCGACACCCGTGGAAATATGATCAATCATAAGATTGATTTCATTCATGGCATCGACTGCGCCCCCCCGAAAAAGATTGATTGCACCCTGAATATCAATTTTGGAATCAGCAAGCCTAGCTATGGTTTTACAAAAGAAATCATCCGTAGCAACAACATCGAGGGTTGCGCCATTTTTGTCGATGGGAAGCTTTCCGAGATTTCCCGCAAGGCCCAAATGCCCTTGAAGTTGCTGACCATTAGAAACAACCCCTAGACCAAAATCATGGGTGATATCGATAACAGCAAAGTTAGAAAGATTGCGTGATTCGCCAAATATGGATTCAGCCAAGCAGAGTGCATGCATTTCTTGAAGCAGAAAAGTTTCGAACCCGGTGTTGGCCTCAAGATCTTTTCCAAGCATTTGATTTTCGAGAAACGGAATGGATGGGCATGAAGATATTTTATGCTCTAGTTGATTGAAAAGGCCGGGCGTGCTAACCCCAAGCCCCATCAACTTGACGCCATTTTTAGGTTTTGCAAGTTTGAGCTTTTGGCTGACAAGACTGAGAAATTCAGAATAAGACCTTGGCATAGGGAACCGATCTAAATTGCCCTGCAACTTGCCATCAAGGCCGGATGCTGATATTTCGCAAGCATCCTGTCCAATAACAAGAGCCATGACCCCGGCCTTGGCAGTTGCAAGATGTATCATTTTACCCGGCCTGCCCAGCATCGCTTTGGATGGTTCGCCCTCCTCCACCAATTTGGCATCGAGAAGATCTTGAACGGTTCGGGTTATGGTCGGGCCGCTGATTCCGGTTAGTCTTGTAAGGTCTGCACGCGAAAGTTCGCCATGCTTAAGCAGCATCGCCAATACTTCACGGGTATTTAAATGCCTAAGCAAGCCAGCTCGGTTTTGGCTTTTGTGCTTCGGATTAGGGCTTTTTTGGGGCATTAGTCAATCGCATCAAGTAGTATCAAAATACCAAACCAACATATTAAAAGATTATGAAAACCTAATCGTGTAAGAAGGTTAATGAATGAGAAGATTTGATTAAAAGGGCTGTTTTTCAAGAAATAATAGAGGTTTCAAGTTTGTGAATTTTTGGTAAAATAATGGTATATAGTAGCTGTTTGCATACCTGCCTGGAGAAGTTATGGCTCGTTTCTTACATAATTGTTTATTTCTGGCACCGCTAATCGCCTGCATCTTTAGTAACATTAGTCTCGCAGCAGAGCCTGCCAAACCTGCAGCAGATTTATTCGAAAAAGAAGTTCTGCCTATTCTTCAAGCACATTGCTTTTCATGCCATGGTGCAGAAAAAAAAGTCAAAGGAGGCCTTGATATGTCCTCCCGCGAAGCACTCCTTAAAGGCAGCGACAATGGCGCAGTTGTCTCACTCGAAAAACCAGATACCAGCATGATGATTGATGCCATCCGCCATGGCGAACTGAAAATGCCCCCCAAGGGCAAGCTCCCCTTATCGCAAATCGAGATATTAGAAAAATGGATTAAATCCGGTGTACCATATTCCGGCGGCAAAGCTGTAGCCAAGCAGCATGGGCCGCCAAAAGTGGATGAGGAAGCCCGAAACTTCTGGTCCTACAAGGCTGTCAAAAATCCAACCATTCCCAAAGTGAAGAATCAATCATGGGTCAAAAATCCCATCGATGCATTTATCCTTTCGAAGCTCGAACAAAATCAGTTAACTCCAGCTTTGCCTGCAGAGAAGACCGCACTGTTGCGAAGGCTATATTTCAATTTGATAGGCCTGCCTCCTTCAATCGAAGAAACAGAATCGTTCCTTAAAGATACTTCACCAGATGCTTATGAAAAACGAGTTGACCACCTTTTAAACTCCAGGCATTACGGCGAAAACTGGGCCCGCCATTGGCTTGATCTTGTCCGCTATGCAGAAACCAACAGCTTCGAACGCGATGGCACCAAACCCAATGCTTGGAAATATCGCGACTATGTAATCCAATCGTTTAACTCAGACAAACCTTACAACCAATTCATCAAAGAACAACTCGCTGGCGATGAGATTGAAAAAGTAAGCAGAGATAGTTTGGTCGCAACCGCATACTATCGCCTAGGCATCTGGGATGATGAACCCGCTGATCGTGAACTGGCTTATTTTGATCAGCTCGATGATATTGTTTCTACCACTGGGCAAACTTTTCTTGGCACCACCATAGGATGCGCCAGATGCCATGATCATAAAATCGATCCCTTCCCACAAAAAGATTACTACCGCTTCATGGCTTTCTTTCATGGCATCAATAGTTATGGCAACGGCCCCGCATCACAAAGAGTCGTTGATGGAGATACCCAAGATCTTAAAGGCGTTATTAGCACAGGCAGAAGACCCGATCTTAAGAAACTGCAAGACCTTGAAATCAAAGCCCAAGAACACGAACGCGCTTCCAATGATGTCAACAGGCAGATAGGCCGCATCGAAGATGATTTCAGGGCCAAGCTTCCCGGTGGGCAGAATGATGACTTTAAACAAGATGTTCACAAACCCATTCTGTTTGAAAAACATTTGGGCAAGCTTGTTACTGCTGAAGAATACAAACGCTGGAAAGACCTCATCGCTAAACGAGAAGAACTACAAAAGACACGACCCCTTATTCGTGAAACATCTCTCGCTGTTATCGAACAAGGACCCAAGGCTCGGGAAACCTTCATCCTAACCCGTGGTATGCCCGCTGCAAAAGGCGATAAAGTCCAACCAGGTTTTCCCACTGTCATGATTACAAATAACTCTCCCGAACCTAAAATCCCCGATCCCGAGGCCAATGCTTTGTCTTCTGGTAGAAGGGTCGTCCTCGCTGATTGGATTGCTAGCGATGAAAACCCCCTCACCGCTCGAGTCATGGCCAACAGGCTCTGGCAGTTTCAATTCGGCAGAGGTATTGTTCGTTCCTCCAGCAACTTCGGCTACATGGGCACACCCCCCACCCACCC
>Ga0208482_1000268_pt1 | contig 17066 bp, 19 predicted proteins | sample LakMenEpi26Sep10_FD_150737 | JGI IMG/M metagenome (GOLD analysis project Ga0208482, IMG submission 150737) | Freshwater microbial communities from Lake Mendota, WI - 26SEP2010 deep hole epilimnion (SPAdes) | ecosystem: Environmental > Aquatic > Freshwater > Lake > Epilimnion/Euphotic zone ... | reverse complement strand
ATTCCTCAATTCACCTTCGATCGACACTCCTGAACACTCCGGTTTGGGAGGCGATTGAAGCGCAGAGCGAGACGGGGATCGTCATTGGAGTGGGTAACTGTGCATCCGCACTGTGTGACCCGATGATCGACCAGCGAGGGGGAGCACTGGGTCTCGGACTCGGACTCGTTGACGACTTGACGGTCATGCCTGAAAGCGAAAATGTTGCGCCAGAGCAACGGCTCCGCACGATCGCCCTTGCTTCGATGACACTCGCCGAACTACCCACGGGATCCGCGTTGGTCCGTGAGGGAGGGATCTGGAAGCGTTTCGGTGACGTCACTGTTCATGGCGACGTCGTCATCACTAACTTTCGATGATCACGACCGTATTGATCACGAGTGGCTCAATCGGTGGAACACCGTTTGTCGCCGGGTCAGGATTGCCTGCGGCGTCGAGTGCTGGAACCGTTGAATCGAGACCTTCCGTCACCTGACCGAAGAGGGTGTAGTTCGGCGGGAGGTTCACGCCGTCGTCTCCGGTGATGATGAAGAACTGACTTCCGTTCGTGTTGGGTCCGGAGTTGGCCATAGCAATGGAACCCAACTTGTAGGAACCCGCTGCGGGAAGTTCATCGGCAAATTTGTAACCGGGTCCACCCGAACCTGTCGCGGTTGGGTCACCGCACTGAACGACGAAGTTGACGATCGCTCGGTGACAGTTCGTACTGTCGAAATACTTGTAACGCGCAAGGACGACGAAGTTATTGACGGCAATCGGCGCTGCGGACTGGTCGAGCACGATCGAGAAATCACCCTTGTTTGTTGAGACGATCGCGGTGTACGTCACCCCATCTTCGATGCACACTGGCGGTGCTTGTTCGAATTGAGCGACACGGTTCGCGCTCCCATCCTTGGCTGGGCAGGGAGTCTCGCCACTGATGGTCTCACCAGCCACAGAGGCTGTGGTCGGCGAACTTGCGACAGTCGTGTCGGTCGTCGCAGATTCATCACTCCCGGAGACGCTGAAGATTCCTGCGATTCCGATGATGATGGTCAGGACGATTGCGATTCGTACTCCGACTTTGCGCTGACGACGACGCTGGGATTGGCGAGCCAGTTGGTCGAGTCGCTGCTTACGATTTTCTTTCTTGCGTGCGCGCTTGTTCGTGCCCATGAAATATGAAGACTACCCGTCTGTCGGTGCACTACTAGTCTGAAACATCTGTGGGATTGATCGTTCAGAAATACGGGGGCACCTCGGTGGCCGACCCGGATCGGATGCGCAACGTCGCCCGCCATATCGCTGCAACGCGTGAGCAAGGTCACAGTGTCGTTGCCGTCGTTTCTGCAATGGGCAAGGCCACGGACAATCTGGTCGAACTTGCCCGTCAGGTGTCGAACAATCCTCACGGGCGCGAGATGGACATGTTGCTCACGACTGGTGAACGAATTTCGAGCGCATTGCTCTGCATGGCCCTCCTCGATATGGGGTGTGATGCAATGAGCTTCACCGGAAGCCAGGTCGGAATCATCACCGATACGACGCACACCAAGGCCAAGATCCTCGAAATCAAGGGTGATCGAGTCCGCGAGGCAGTCGGTCTCGGGAAGGTTGCGGTCGTCGCAGGTTTTCAGGGTGTTAGCACCGCGCGGGAAATCACGACACTCGGTCGTGGTGGAAGTGACACAACGGCGGTGGCACTCGCGGCCGCGTTGGATGCAGACGTGTGTGAGATCTATACCGACGTCACCGGCGTCTTCAGCGCAGACCCGCGTGTCGTTCCGCAGGCGCGCAAGCTGAAGACGTTGAGTTTCGATGAGATGTTGGAGATGGCGGGTGCCGGCAGCAAGGTGCTCGCACTGCGTTCAGTCGAGTTTGCAAGGAATCACAACGTACCGATTCACGTTCGTTCCAGCTTCACATGGGAAGAAGGAACGTGGGTCGTCGATGAACATGACGAGAGGAATGTACGAGCCATGGAAGAACCAATCATTTCGGGTGTCGTCCACGACGTGGGCGAGGCAAAGATGACGCTGCTCGGAGTGCCTGACCGCCCAGGTGTGTCGGCCCTCCTTTTCGAATCACTTGCCCAAGCAAACGTGAACGTGGACATGATCGTGCAGAACACTTCGATCGACGGCACGACCGACATTTCCTTCACGCTTCCCGCGGGCGACATCCAAACCGCCGAACCGATCCTTCGCAAGGTGAGTTCTGAAGTCGGCGCAAAAGGCATCAATCAGGATGCGAACATCGTCAAACTGTCGCTCGTTGGAGCAGGAATGAAGTCAAGTCCAGGCATCGCGGCGAAGATGTTCAGGGTTCTTGCTGACAACGATGTGAACATCGAGATGATTTCAACGAGCACTATTCGAATTTCGGTGGTCGTCGAGAAGTCGAAATTGAACACGGCGGTTAAGGCACTGCACACCGCGTTTGATCTGGATAGCGGCGCGGACTATTCGGCCCCGTTGCCCGAGCGCAAGTAGACCGTTCCGCCGCATGTCGTCACCGTCACCGAAGAACTGGCGCACGCAGTTCACTCCGTGGCGCGCAGCCGGCACGAAGACCGAAGGTGGTGGAACAGCGGACGACGTCGTCCGTGAGACCGGATGGGTCTTCAATAACGAAACCGGAAAGAGTCTGACGCTGGCGGATTTCGTGCGAACGGGTGACGATGAAGTGCGTCGGTTCATGAAACACTTCGGTCTGCCAACCGACCAACTCTCGACCGCGACGCTTCTGGAGATCGGCAGCGGAATTGGCCGCATGACTTCCGCGTTCACAAACCTCTGCGCGCGGGTGATCGCGACGGATGTGGATGCCGCATTCCTCGAGCGTTGCCACCAAACGATTGCGCTCCACGGACGACCTGAACGTCTGTCTACCGTGCACGTTGCCGATGGTCGAACACTTGCCGTTCAGACCGACAGTGTGGACCACGTGTTTTCCTACATCGTGTTGCAGCATTGCCAACACGACGATGCCCTCGCGCTGACGTCAGAGGCGATCCGAGTCACGAGGAGTGGCGGGACGATCATGCTCAATTACCGAACCTGGGTTCCCCTTGATGTCCTGCTCATTCCGCTTGGTGTACTCGTTCGCATGCTGTGGCGACTGCCCTTGGTAGGAAAACCACTGTCCACCAAACGGTGGGCCACGAGATTCGGCTGGCAGGCGAACCGATTGTCTCCGGACGAAGTTCTCGACCACTTGAGTCAGCGGGGTGAACTGAAATACCTCACCGACGTCAGAGTCCTGCATTCGCACCGTCGTCAACGGTCGGTGCGACATGCCGGAGTGAGCGTTGGCATTCTCAAGCGGACGAATCGAAGCCATTGGTGGCTGGTTGCACAGGTTTCCAAATGACGACTCCACGAAGAATCTCCACTGACAACATCGCGCGCGCGGCATCGGTCATCGATCCGGTGTTCCTGCACACTCCGCAATTCAACAGCGAACCATTGAGTGATGCGCTTGGTTGCGATCTGACGTTGAAGATCGAGACGATGAATCCGATCCGCAGTTTCAAGGGACGGGGAGCCGACTTCTTCTTTCGTGAGAATCGCGAGTTTCTTGCTGAGCGTCAGGTGGTATGTGCAACTGCGGGGAACTTTGGTCAAGCGGTCGCGTATGCGGCATCTCGGAATGGTGTGAAGCCGATCGTGTTTTGTGCAACGAATGCAAACCCCCTCAAAGTCGCACGAATGAAGCAGCTCGGAGCAGACGTTCGACAAGTAGGGGAGAACTTCGACGCTGCCAAGGTCGCGGCAAAGGACTTTTGTGCTGGCAATGGCGCATACTTCGTCGAGGACGGGCGCGATGTCGCGATCTCTGAGGGTGCTGGGTCAATCGCCGTCGAATTGATGGCGAGTTGTGTGCTCGACACAGTGGTCGTTCCGTTGGGAAATGGAGCCTTGATCAGCGGCGTCGCAACATGGATCAAGCACGTCCAGCCCGCAGTTCGAGTAGTTGGTGTCGCGAGTGAGGGCGCAGACTCGATGGAGGCGTCCTGGCGAACGAACACGGTTGTTGAACGAGCGAGTGTCGACACGATTGCAGATGGAATAGCCGTTCGAACCCCCGTCCCCGAGGCGCTCGACGACATGCGTGGGGTCGTGGACGATGTGGTCCTCGTCAGTGAATCATCGATACATCACGCGATGCGGATGTTGTTCTCTACTTCTGGGATTGTCGGCGAGCCAGCGGGCGTGGCTGGAATTGCGGGCTTGATCGAACACAAGTCGCTTCGAATTGGTCGACTCGCAACGATCGTCTGCGGCAGCAATCTCACTGATGAACAAATGAGACAGTGGTTGGTCGCGTAGGGACAAATTCCCGCCAGCACTGCAAATCACTGCGACTATCCTGAAGGCCATGCATGTAGGAGTAGTCGGCGCAACTGGCATGGTTGGCACGGTCATGCGCCAGCTGTTGGCCGAACGCCGATATCCGTTGACCTCGCTCCGCCTCTTTGCTTCTGCACGGTCCGCTGGGTCGACAGTCGAGTGGAACGGCAAGACGATCACGATCGAGGACGCGGCTGAGGCGAATCCGGCAGGGCTCGACGTGGTGCTGTTCTCGGCCGGAGCGACGACGTCTCGTGCACTCGCGGAAAAGTATGCCGCAGCTGGTGCGATGGTGATCGACAACTCATCCGCATGGCGCATGAACCCAGACGTTCCACTCATTGTCGCCGAAGTCAATCCAGAGGACGTTGCCCAAGCAAAGAAGGGCATCATCGCGAATCCGAATTGCACGACGATGGCTGCGATGCCCGTGCTGAAGCCGTTGCATGACGAAGCGGGACTCGTGCGTTTGGTAGCGAGTACCTATCAGGCGGTGAGTGGTGGTGGCGTGTCGGGAGTTTCAGAGCTCGACGTGCAGGCGAAAGCCGGAGCAGTCACGGCGAGTGCATTGACGTACGACGGACGGGCGGTGACGTTCCCCGAACCAGCGAAGTTCGCACGCACGATTGCGTTCAACGTCCTTCCCTTGGCGGGATCCCTCGTCGACGACGGCTCGCTGGAGACGGACGAAGAGCAGAAACTGCGCAACGAGAGTCGCAAGATTCTGCACATCCCCAACCTCAAAGTGTCGGGCACGTGCGTTCGCGTTCCGGTCTTCACCGGCCATTCGTTGAGCATCAACGCAGAGTTTTCCTCGGCGATTACTCCACAGCGCGCCTACGAGATTCTTGCGAAGGCCCCTGGTGTCAAGGTCGATGACATCCCGACTCCGCTGCTTGCGGCAGGCCAGGACCCGAGCTATGTGGGTCGTATCCGACAGGATCAGTCAGTCGATGGCAACCGTGGTCTCGTGTTGTTCGTCTCCAACGACAACCTGCGCAAGGGTGCGGCATTGAATGCGCTCCAGATAGCTGAACTACTCGTCAAGTAAACGAGTTAGTTGAAGCCTCGCATCGCGAGGTTCGGTCGCTGTAACCAATTGTCCTCGGGATACGTCGCTGTCGCATCAATTGCGTGAATCGTGTAGGCGTGGCGTGGTTTGTCGCTCGTATTCGGTCCTGACAGGTGAGGCAACGTTCCGTGCAGCAACACGAGCGTGCCGCGTGGTGCCTCGAGGGGCACGAGACCGTCGGTTGGATAGGGCGAAGAGTCGAAGACGTCAGTCACGGTTGCCGTTCTCGCATCGTTGAGCCGTGAACGTGACTTGACCGGGATGCGGTGACCACCGGGGAGGGCCCACATGCAGCCGTTCTCCGTCGTGGCGTCGTCGATGGCGAACCAGAATCCAATGACGGTCTGGGGCTCGGTCCACAAGAAAGTGTGATCGGTGTGGCAATTCACCTCGCCACCGATGCGGGGCTGCTTGAAGATGTACATCGATTGCAACAACTTGGGGTCGGACATGCCGATCTGTCGCGCGACGGCCGCCAACTTCGGGGTGCGGCTGAATTCGTCGAACACTGGGTCGAGATCGTGCATTGCATGTCCGAGCTTGTTCAGGCTCAGATGGGCGTCCGATTTCAAGACACCGTCGTTGTCGAAGGCACCTTTCTCGAAGAAGCATCGAATCTTGTCACCACTTTCGAGGAAGTACTTGTCTGCTGCATGTCGTGCTTCGGCGTCGGCAGTGAAGATCGTCGCTTCTTGTGGACTGGGAACGTGACGCTCTGCGAGCTCCATCGCCCGGTTTCGAAGGCGGAGACAGGAGTCAACCGAAGCAAAGTTCTCCAAGACGAGGAAGCCTTGCTCGTGGAATCGTTCCACCTGATCAGGACTCAGGACGTCAGTGACGATGGACATTGTCAGTTTTCGAAAGTCGAATGTTCGGGGAACGCAACGGGAAGCATCTCGCTCATCGGCCGTGGTTCGCCGTTCACTTCGAGGAGGAGATTCGGACCACCGTGTTCCCACAACAGCTGTCTGCATCGACCACATGGTGTGACGGCGTTGTCGTTGCCGAAGCAGACCACCGCGACGAGTCGACCACCGCCACCCATGTGCAGCGCGCCAATCATCGCGCACTCGGCGCACAACGTCATTCCGTACGAGGCGTTCTCGACGTTGCATCCAGCGATGATGCGACCGTCATCAACCAACGCTGCCGCACCGACGCGAAAGTTCGAGTACGGGGCGTAGGCATGATTCTGGGCCTCACGCGCTGCTGAGCGCAATGCGTCCCAGTCGATCTTCGGCGTCGCCATGAGTCTCACACTATCCGTCACGCCGTAGTTGCTGGTCCGGCAACTGGTCGGAGTACCTTCTCGTTGGGTAGCGTTGGTCTCATGATTGCAGCAAACATTCGAGTTCTCGCCGACTACGCCCCACGGCGCGCTTCACGTGCGCAAACGTTCACCCAGGATGCGCTCCTCGTGATCGGCTTCGCGCTTCTCACCGCGCTTGCCGCACAGGTTGAGATCCCACTCGGATTCACGCCAGTTCCGCTCACGGGCCAGACCTTTGCAGTGCTGTTGTCAGGTGCGGTTCTTGGTGCTCGCCGCGGCGCGTTGAGCCAGGGCGCCTACTGGGCGATGGGACTTGTCGGTTTGCCGTTCTACTCCGGCGGTGCGGGCGGATGGGAGAAGGGAACCGGCGCAACGATGGGGTATCTCGTCGGCTTTATCTTCGCGGCTGGCGCGATCGGCTATCTCGCCGAGCGCAAGCATGACCGTTCATTCGTTTCGTCATTGCCCGCGATGTTGCTCGGTTCGACGATCATCTACGCCTGCGGTGCGACGTGGCTTGCGAATCACCTCGGGATTCCTGTCGCCAATGGTGAGCAGAATGCGATCAGCCTCGGCGTTGCTCCATTCCTCGTTGGAGACGTGCTCAAGGCCTTGGTGGCAGCGGGCTGCACCAGCACGGTGTGGGCTGCATTGAACGGTCGTCGCGCCTAGCGCGAGCGTTCGAGTTCGTACAGCACGACGTCTCCGTCGCGCTTCACCCACAGGCCGGCACCGGCTTGATCAAAGTGCCGCAACAGCTGCTTGCGGTACCACGCTCCTGATCGCGCATGGATGTCGAGATCGGTCGACTTGGCATCGATCGAGTGTTGGAGGTCGTCCGTCGTCGGCACTTCGAGATACAACACGTGACGAGTTGCCGCGGCGAGATTCGCAATCGCACGCTCGGCCTGTGATGAAGTGAGGTACTGGAGAACGCCGTGGCAGACGACGAGGTCAAAACTGGTTCGCGGGCGCCACTCGGCGATGTCGTGGCGCTCATGACCGTATTTCTCGCATGCGTGGGCACTGATGTCTACTGACAAGCGCTTCACGCGCGGATGGGTCTTTGCGTACCAGTCGCGCCAGTAGCCGAGACCTGCACCCACGTCGAGCACCGACTTCACCGGGACGTCCCACCATGAGCACATCGCATGGACGGCGGTGGCGAGCTCTTCAACCTTCTTGCGACTGTGCACTGGAGTGGAGGAGTAGAACCTGCGGTAGTACGACGCATCAAATTTCTGTCGAGGCATGCATCTTGTGTAGCAGGTCGCCTCTGTGGGATTACGATCAATGTTCGTCGGTCGCCATCTCACGAGGAGTCACAACATGTCGGTGTATGCGTCATCAATCGGAGCCCTCATGGGTGCGGGAAGTCCACTGTCGGATGCCAAGGGCAAGGTCTCGCTCCTCGTCAACGTCGCGTCTCGTTGTGGTCTCACGCCCCAGTACTCAGCACTTCAAGGCCTCCAGGATCGTTTTGCCGCGCAGGGCTTCACCGTGATCGGCGTCCCGTGCAATCAATTCCTCGGCCAGGAGCCAGGTTCGCCCGAGGAGATTCACGACTTCTGTTCGACGACGTTCAATGTGTCGTTCCCGTTGACCGAAAAAGTCGACGTGAACGGAGACGATGCGCACCCGCTCTATTCGACGTTGCGCTCGGTCGCGGACGGCGAGGGATACTCGGGAGACATTCGCTGGAACTTTGAAAAGTTCGTCGTCGGTCGTGACGGCTCGATCGTTGCGCGATTTCACCCCAAGACACAGCCCGACGCACCTGAAGTGATCGACGCGATCACCTCGGCGCTCGCCACCCAGTAACGCCGATGGCTCAGAACACATTCACCGTTGCGGCAATCCAGATGTCGATGGCGCGCGATGTCGCCAGCAATGTCGCGACTGCTGAGCGACTCGTTCGGAAGGCCGCATCGCAAGGTGCACAGATCATCCTCATCCCGGAGCTTTTCGAGGGTCATTACTTCTGCAAGGACCAGAAGGCATCAGAGCACGCTCGCGCGCTGCCAATCGACGGGCATCCAACAGTGCGACACTTCCAGGACGTTGCACGAGAACTCGGAGTAGTTCTTCCGATCAGCGTGTTCGAACGTGCCAACAATGCGCTGTTCAACACGGTTGCAATGCTGGATGCCGACGGCTCGATGATGGGCATCTATCGCAAGAGCCACATTCCTGATGGGCCGGGTTACACCGAGAAGTTCTACTTCAGCCCAGGTGACACCGGATTCCGAGTGTGGGACACCGCATACGGCAAGGTCGGCGTGGGAATTTGTTGGGACCAATGGTTCCCCGAGGCCGCGCGCTCGATGGCGCTCATGGGTGCGGAGGTCTTGCTCTATCCGACGGCGATCGGTAGTGAGCCACCGAATCCGACGTGGGACTCCTCGGGGCATTGGCAGCGAGTGATGCAGGGTCACGCAGGAGCGAACATCACGCCAGTGGTCGCCGCGAACCGAACCGGTCATGAAGTCGGGGATCCGACGGAGATCACGTTCTACGGGAGTTCATTTATCGCGGATGGGACGGGTGCAAAGGTCGCCGAAGCTGACCGCACCGAGGAGACAGTGCTCGTCGCAACCTTCGATCGACTGGTGCTCCAAGAGATGCGCACCGTGTGGGGGCTCTTCCGCGACCGTCGACCAGAGTTGTACATGCCGATCATCACGATGGATGGATTCGGCGAATGAAGATGCCTGGCGAGTTCGCTCGCCACGAGCGAACCGTCATCTGTTGGCCGACTCGATTGTCCGTCTACGGGGAGCACATCTCAGAGGCACGTGCCGCGCATGCCGCGCTCGCACGGACGATCTCCGGCTTCGAACCAGTGACGATGATCGCAAATCCTGGCGACGGCGACGACGCACGTGAACGCTGTGGTTCGACGGTTGACGTCGTGGAGATTCCGATCGACGACTCGTGGTTCCGCGACTCCGGACCGATCTATGTAGTCGACGGTGGTCGTCGTGTGGCGACCAACTGGACGTTCAATGGTTGGGGCGGCAAGTTTTCACCGATCGACGCCGACGTTGAAGTCGCACGTCGCTGGGCGGCACATGCGGGTCATGAAGTTCGCGACATTGACATGGTGTTGGAGGGTGGATCCATCACCTCGGACGGCGAGCGATTCCTCGCAACCACCGAACAGTGCTTGCTCAACCCGAATCGCAATCCGTCGATGTCGAAGGACGCAATCGAGGCGAAGCTCGTTGCTGAGCTCGGGATGCCCGAAGTCATCTGGTTGCCACACGGTCTCTCGCTCGATGAAGACACCGACGGTCATGTCGACAATGTCGCAATCTTCATTGCTCCTGGTGTGATGGTGATGCAGGGATGTGCAGATCGCTCACTCGTGGATCACGAACGTTTGATTGAGAATCGTCGTGTCGCCGAGCGCTTCGACGTCACGATTCGCGAGATACCCGTGTTACCGACGATCACCTATCACGGCGCGAGGGTTCAGGTGCCGTACCTGAACTTCTACCTCGTCAACGGAGGAGCGATTGTTCCCGTCTGCGGTCATCCCGACGACGACGAGATGCTTGCATTGCTCGCGGACTTCATGCCCGACCGTGAAGTTGTGGGACTCGACATCGGCGGCATCCTCGCCTATGGCGGCGGTGGAATTCACTGCGTCACGCAGCAAGTTCCAGCCGTCTGAGTCGTCTCAGACCGGAGCGTCCATCGTCCGCAACGGAGTTTGTTGCTGAGGAAGGCTTGACCACAAGTCGGCCAAGAGCTCGTCGCGCAGTGCTCGCACGGAGGGATCATCCCATCGATTCACGTGTTGCAGTGGATCGGCGGTGACGTCGTACAACTCACCCTCACCAAATGAATTCATCGTGCCGTCGAGGGCAGCAGTACACGTCCAACCGTCACGATGGATCGTGCGGAGGTGCACGATCTTGCCGAACAGCACGCTGTCCCATTCCGTCAGCACACGTTCATGGCCGAGCGAATCGGCATCTGCGTCGTCCACGGGAAGTCGGGGTGCTTCGGCGTAGCTCGGTTGGTCGAGTCCGGCGATGTGGGCGAACGTCGAGGCGAGTGAGACGAGGCCAACCGGTCGGCTGACACGCGCTGGCTTCATCCCGAGTCGTGGTGCGGGTCGCCAGATGAGTGGCAGTCGCATCAGTGAGTCGACGTGGTACGGACCCTTGAACAGCAATCCGAAGTCGCCTTGGAACTCGCCGTGGTCAGTGGTGTAAACGACGTCGAGATCTTGTGACCAGCCACGCGCGGAGACTGCGGCAAGCACCCGGCCGATGGCTTCGTCGATGAGCTCATTCTCCACGTGGGTGAATGCGTTGACTTCCCGCACCTGATCTGGCGTCAGCGTCGACGGAACCCACTTTGCGGGAGCTTCGTAGTTGGAAACGAACGTCCCGTCGTACCAACCGCGCCAGTGACGTAACTTGTCGTCGATGACGCGCTCTCGTTCGTTCGCATCGGCGATGTAGCCGGCGGGGAGATCGACGTCCTGCCAACGCACGCGATGGAGTTCACTCGCCGGTGGATCCCACGGGTGATGGGGATCGGGGAAGCTCATCCAGCAGAACCAATCGCGATCGTTCGGGAGTGAATCGAGCCACGCAATCGTGCGTTCGGCAACCCAGTCGGTGTGGTACCACTCGCGAGGAATCGGGTTGGCCTTCACTTGTGGCGCGCCCGTGTCGCCGCCACCTTCTGCATTCACCTGCAGTTCCCGGTCAAGCACGTTGTAGTACCCGCCAATTTCCGTGGGGTGATGCTCACGCAGCCATTGTGAGTAGTGCAACTGGCCCGCGGCGCCGTGTGTGGCGAGCTCCATGTGGTCGAAGCCACGGTGCGGATCGTGGCCAGGTTCTGCGGTGACACGGTGCGCACCGAGGCGGTTTTCCGTGAACCGCAGGAATGGGTCGAGCAACGGCTCGAAGTGTGCCTTGCCGATGAGTGCGGTCGAGTACCCGACGTCATGGAGTGTGCGAGCGATGCTCGGGGCGGATTCGGGGAGGGGAACTCCGTTCATCCAGACGCCGTGTGTGCTCACGTGCTGTCCGGTGAGCATGGTGCTGCGTGACGGCATGCACACGACGTTTTGCGGGTGCGCACGATCGAACACGATCCCGTTCGCGGCGAGCGCATCGATGTTCGGAGTCCGCGCGTAGATGCCGCCATTGCAGCCAAGCGCATCGAATCGCTGCTGATCCGTCGTGATGAAGAGAATCTTGCGGCCCATTACGACCTACCCTCGAAGCGTTCTTTGAGTGCAGCGAGCCCGACACCCGCGGCCCCGCCGATTGGCAGTGCAAGTACTTCTGGTTCCATGTCGGTGGAATAGATCACCACGCAACGATGGTCTCCGTCGGGGATCACGTCGACGGTGCCCAGGTGGCTGGTGATGATCGGATTGTTCACGATTCGATATTGGAATCGTCGTAAGTCGTGGTCGAGCGTGACGATGTCTTCCTCGAAGGTGATGCCGGATGCCAGCGTGATCCAACGCTTGTTGCCTTCCATGCGCGTGGAAGTCGTCGGAAACCACTCATGCAACCGCTCTGGTGCTCCGACGAGACTCCATACGGTGTCGGCGTCAGCATCGATGAAGAGGTGTCGCCGAACCGTTCCCACACCGCAAAACTACTCGGGTAGCCGCCAGTCGATCGCAGTGAAGCGATGTCGAGCGAGGTGCTGGTTGATCTGTGAGAAGACTCGAGAGCCAAAGAACCCTCGATGTGCAGAGAGCGGTGACGGATGTGCCGACTCGATCACGGTGTGTCTGTCGTGGATGAGCGTGCGTTTTGATCGAGCAGACGATCCCCACAAGACGAATACGAGTGGCTCAGTGTGACGTCCGAGATGGCCGAGGATTGCGTCGGTGAAGGTTTCCCATCCGTGGCCACGATGCGAACCTGCCTCGCCCGAGCGGACGGTGAGCGTTGCGTTCAGTAGCAACACTCCTTGTCTTGCCCACGACTCCAAGTTCCCGTGACGAGATGGTGCAATACCGAGGTCATCGTGCAACTCGGTGAAGATGTTCCGCAAGGACGGCGGTATCGCGACTCCGCGAGGAACGGAAAAACTCAGGCCATGTGCTTGCCTGGGACCGTGATAGGGATCCTGGCCGACGATGACTACGCGGACATCTTCTGGTGAGGTGAGATCGAGTGCGGCGAACACGTGCTCTTGGGGTGGATAGATCTCATGTTGCGATCGTTCACGTGCGAGGAAGTCCTGGAGTGAACTCCAGTACGGCTTGTGGAGTTCATCGCCGACTACCGATCTCCACCGTTCGTTGATCACCTGCCGCCGACCATTCGATAGAGCCATTCGACTGGGCCATGTGATCGACGTGAGAGCACGAACCACGCAACAACGAGTCCGCCCACGTATACGGCAAGCGTCAACACGAGCGCCGTATCCAATCCGGTTGGGCGTACGACTCCCAGGACATCAACGACGAGCTTGAAGATCAGGATGTGTGCGACATACAACGTGAGAGACATCCTCCCTGCGCGAGCGAGAGCTTCGAAGGTCTTGGAATTCGGCTGACGTGCCACGAGTCGCTCGATCGACCACACCGCAAGGACCGCAATCCCGAGGGTGCTCAGCACAAACAGAATCCCACGGTCGAAGGGTTGGAGGGAGACGGCCGATGCACGAAGGGATGCAGCGCGATCGGTGATCAACGACGGTCGAACGAGGTCGCGCAGGAGGTATGCGCCAACGACGAGAACTCCAGCAACGGCGACATGCCGACCCGTGATCATTCGTCGACCACTGAACCCCCTTGCCACGACCATCCCTGCGAGGAAGAACGCGAGCCAGGGGAAGATCGGATGGGTGTAGCCGACGAACAGTCGGAGTGCGACGTTGCGAGGTGAGTCGACAGACGCGGGATCGAGCCATGCCGTGTAGTTGTCGTCAAATCTCTCGGACACTCGCCAAAGATGGAGCCCCGCCGCAACGGCGATTGACGCGATTGCAGTCGTGATCACGATGCGAGTCGAAGAGTTGACGAGCACACTCGCGATGATGAAGTAGGCGCCGTAGTAGAAGAGGATCGTTCCCGGCCACATCCATTCGAGTCCATAGCTGATGAGAAGGAGGAACGCCCCACGTCGCAACAGCGTGAGGCGAAGACGATGCACGCCATCGACATCTGCCGGCTTGAGTCGAGACGACATCAAGGTCACACCGATGCCTGCGACGAAGACGAACGTGGCGGCAAAGCGTGTCGTCAGTACACCAGAAATCGGATTGAAGAGTCGTGAAAAGAACGAGGCGTCAATGGGCGAGAACGCGTCTTGTTCGTTCAGGACCGCGTGGTAGTTGAGTGCAATGACACCGATCAGTGCGATTCCTCGAACGACGTCGAGGGAGCGAAGTCGTCCTGTAGTCGCTACTTCCACGTGATGGTGTCGACGAGAGCGCGGGTCATTGACTGCTGGACGTCGATCCACTCACCGACCGATGGAACCTCGGCGGTGGCGGGGATGAAGATCATCGACGTATGCATGTGTGGCGATTCGAGCAGATGCAGTCGGGTCTGTTTGAAGTGGAATGGCGACAACCCGTCTGGGCGTTCGAAGATTCCGTGCGCAGTTCCACAACCAACGAGCACGATCGTTCCTTCGTCGGGAACCGCAACTTGGCGATAGCCGGCGAGACCGCCACGGGTCGGGTGTGTGTCGATGACGTTCGCTTCCAACTTGAGCATCGACTTGTCACCGAGCCACAACGTCGTACCGCTTCGTGCACGGAATTCGTGTCGAGGAAAACGACGACGCAACTCCTCGAGTGCATCGTGATCGACATGGCTCACATAGATCGGAAGATCGTCGTCCAGATCATTCGCCCAGCTTGCGATCTCCGAGACGTGGTCCGTGGTTGCACTGGTGAGTGGGGGATGGATCGACCATCCATGTATCGACAGCCCGGCTTCCTCCACCGTCTTCACGAGTTCGTCGACGTCTCCTGGTGCGACTCCGTAACGCTGCATTCGAGATCGCAGCTTGATGATCACTCGACCGTCGTGACCGAGCCTGCGTAACGTGACCGCATGGTGGACTGACCCGACGGTGTAGATGGCGTCCGATCGAAGCGATACGGCGCATGCGTCGTCCACTGGAGTAAGGACGATTGGCGTGGTGCCGGCTGGAACATCAACAAGTTCGTAGACAGTTCCGACCGCAACCTCTTCGGCGAATTCCGTGGCGTGCTTCATCAGGACGGATCGGCCGAACCCGTAGCCGTTCCCCTTGATGACAGGAACGACGGGCCGGAGTGCAGATGCGACCCGCTGAACGTGGGCATTCCAGGCCGATTGGTCGACCACCAGCCGCAAAGTCATCGCCCGCAACGGTATCGGGCTTCTCCATGGGGGTTCTAAATACGACTTGTTAGGTCAACAATTGGCTCCTAGGCTGTGGACATGCCTGGACTGTTCAGTTTTCCGAATCCTGTCAATGAAACGAGTGCCCGAATCGTTGCAACCGGCGCTGTCGTCCTCGGAATCGCGTTCGCGGCAACCGGGAACGGCTGGATCCTCGCAGCACTCACGTACGGATTCGTTGCGCGAGTCTTGACGGGCCCAACGTTGAGCCCGCTTGGTCGACTTGCCACTCAGGTGATCACCCCGCGTCTGAACCTCCAGCACAAGTTCGTTCCCGGTCCACCGAAGCGATTCGCACAGGGAGTCGGCGCCGCGATGTCGATCGTCGCGAGCGTGCTCTACGTGCAGGACGCAGTTGTCGCCGCACGACTAGTGATCGTTGGATTGGTGTTCGCAGCGTTCCTCGAAGCAGCGTTTGCATTCTGTCTCGGCTGCAAGATGTTTGCGATCCTGATGCGTCTCGGTGTGATCCCAGCGTCGGTGTGTGAAGAGTGCAACGACATCAGTGCACGTTTGCGCGCCACGTCCTCAGATCAGGTACAACCGGTCTGATCGTTCGGGTGCGGACGCACGCTGCGACCGCCCCCATTCCATAGGACGCATCGTCGAGGATGCGTAGCACGACGAACGTGATTGGATCGAGGCGTTTTGGACCACGGAGATAGCTCGCCACGGACGGAATGATGAAGACGGCAATTGCGAGTCCGCCGAGATACCCACCAGCTACGAAGCACAGGAGCGTGAAGGGAATCCATTCGCGTCGGAGTGCACGGACGATCGAGGAAAGTGCGGACCAATGCCCACGAACGACGAGACGAAATGCTTCGCGAACTCCGTGGTCAAGGTGGCGAAGTCGGCGAGCGAGACCGACGAACGTGTAGATGCCCAGTAGCGCGCTGATCGGCGCAAGCCCGGCGAAGAAGAAGACCCACAGCACAAGCGAATGCCAGCTCGTCTTGAGTGGTCGAAGGAGTGATGGATGCCGAACAGAGAGCGGACCGACGGATCTTCCGTAGGAGAATCGCTGTCGGATAAGCGCTCTGAGTGTCGGTCGTGGTTCATGATGCACGATGGCACGCGGTTCGTATCTCGCCATCGAACCTGCGCGAGTCAGGCGCCAGACGAAGTCGACATCCTCACCGACCCGCATCTCGGCGTCAAAGCCACCAAGTGACTTTGCAACCTCCGTTCTCACGACCCACATCGCCGATGGGACGTAGGAGATTCGTGAGCCAGGAGCGACGCGGCCGGGTTCCGAACCCAGATCAAGTGGGGAGAATCGCTCCTCGTATCGAGCAAGTCGCGTTACTCCTGGTCGGCTTGCAACTCGTGGTGCGGCGAGTCCGACCCCGTCCAATGAACATGTTGCAACGAGGAGGGGCAGGGCTGAACCACACTCGGTCACATCACTGTCGACGAACGCCACGAACGGTGTGGTCACTGCCTCAAGCCCCGAGTTTCGTGCAGCACCTGGACCACGATTCGCATCCAATCTGATGACACGTGCAGCGCCGGAAACCACGACCTCTTGTGGCGAAGCGTCATCGACGACGATGACTGAATACTGCACGCTGAGTTCCTCGACCAAACGTCTCAGTCGCGCGATTCCGGCGTCATCTGAAACGTGCGCAGGAATGACGACCGTCAGCAACGACTCGAGTGATTCCTCGAGTGGTGAGGCAAGAGGGTGAATCGCACCTGCTGCTGAAAGCCGAGACGTCAGCGGACGATGGAACTCGGGGAGCGGCTCACCAGCCTCGAGTGCTCGAGCGACGTCACGCCCGGCTTCGCTGAGGGAAAACACCGCCAGGGGGGATCCAGCAACGAGGGTGGTGCCATCTGAATATCGATGCCATGACGAATCACAAACAAACGACGGATCTGGAGTCATGGGTGGTGCAGTGCGACGTGGTCGTTGAGTTGACTGACAAGGTCCGCCATCAACTTTTCACCGATTTCTCGTGATGCATGTCGGGGATCGCCGAGGATTCCATTCGACGAGAT
>Ga0208482_1000266_pt1 | contig 17102 bp, 14 predicted proteins | sample LakMenEpi26Sep10_FD_150737 | JGI IMG/M metagenome (GOLD analysis project Ga0208482, IMG submission 150737) | Freshwater microbial communities from Lake Mendota, WI - 26SEP2010 deep hole epilimnion (SPAdes) | ecosystem: Environmental > Aquatic > Freshwater > Lake > Epilimnion/Euphotic zone ... | reverse complement strand
GTGGGTCATGATGTTGAGCGCTTTGCCGAGACCGGTGCCCCCAACAGCTGGGATCGGGTATTCAGGCCCGTCGTTGGTGAGGCGCTGTTGGCGTTCGAGGATGCGCCGGATGATGTCGATGTATTCGCGGGTTCTCGCCAGTGGCCGGTTGAACCGCTGGCCATACCAACCCTCCACCACCTGGGGCCCGCTGACCCCGAGACCAAGGCAGAACCGCCCGCCGGAGAGGTGATCCATGGTGACCGCCGCCATGGCCGCCGCCGCGGGGGTGCGCGCCGACAGTTGCATGACGTTGGTGCCGAGACGCAACTTTGTGGTGCGTGACCCCCACCAGGCAAGAGGTGAGATGACGTCAGACCCCCATGATTCGGCGGTCCACACCGAATCGAACCCGAGGCGTTCCACCTCAACAATGGTGTCGTCCACGCCAACGGGCATCGAGCGGCCCCAGTACCCAATGTGCCAACCCAGTTTCAGATCCCCCATGGGCCGCCACCCTAACCGCCGACCCCGGGGGTCGCGCTAGGGTTCTGACGCTCCGTCAGAAACGGATCGATGCCAGGGGGACCAAGGATGGAACTGGGCTACACCACCGAGCAGCAGGCCATGCGCACCGAGTTGCGTGACTACTACGCACAGCTGCTCGACGACCAGACACGCGCCGATCTCGCCGACGCCCACGGCGTCGGGCCGGTGATGCGAGGCGTGTGGAAACAGATGTGTGCCGACGGTTGGGCTGGGGTGGGGTGGCCCACCCAGTACGGAGGCAAAGGTCTCAGCGCCATCGAGCAGTTCATCTTCTTTGATGAGTCGATGCGGGCCGGTGCGCCGGTACCGATGTTGACCATCAACACGGTGGGCCCGACCCTCATGAACTTCGGGAACGACGAGCAGCGGGCCGAGTACCTGCCCCGCATCCTCGCTGGCGACATCCACTTCTGCATCGGCTACAGCGAACCCCAGGCCGGCAGTGACCTCGCCGCACTTGCCACCCGGGCGGTGCGTGACGGTGACGAGTACGTGGTGACCGGCCAGAAAATGTGGACGAGTCTGTCGAGCGACGCCGATTACTGCTGGTTGGCGGTACGCACCGGCCCCACCGAGGCCGAGGCGGAAGCGGCCGGCGAACCGTGGAAGAAGCACAAAGGCATTTCGATTCTGGTGGTGCCCATGGATTCACCCGGCATCACCGTCTCGCCGTTGCATCTCATCGGCGAACACGACATCAACGCCGTGTTCTTCGACAGCGTTCGAGTGCCGGTTGGCAACTGTGTGGGCGGTGAAAACAACGGGTGGACGTTGATCACCAACCAGTTGAACCACGAACGGGTCACGTTGTGCTCCACGGGCGTGATCGAACGAGCCTTCACCGACATCCGTCAGTGGGCGGCGGACACGCACCTCCCTGACGGTCGCCGCATCATTGATCAGGACTGGGTGCAACTGAACCTGGCCCGGGTGTTCAGCGACCTTGAGGTGTTGCGTCTCATGAACTGGCAGGTGTCGTGGGAAGCCACCCAGGGCGTCCTCGATGTCGGTCACTGCTCCGCCATCAAGGTGTTCGGCACTGAGTACTACCTCGAGGCGTTCCGACTCCTCATGGAGATCCTCGGGCCCGTCGCCTACCTCGAGGAAGGCACCCCCGGTGCGGTGCTCGCCTCACGGCTCGAGATGCTGTATCGAGGCATGCTCATCCTCACGTTCGGTGGCGGCACCAACGAGTTGCAACGCGACCTGATCACCATGTTCTCCCTCGGATTCCCACGGGCGGCCCGCTAATGGATTTCTCACTCACTTCTGAACAGAACGAACTGCGTGAGCTCGCAGCACGCATCCTCGGTGACGCCACCACCCCGGAACGGGCCAAAGCCATCACGGCAAGCGACAGCGGTGTGGACATGGACCTGTGGGCGGCGCTCGCCACCGCCGGTCTTGTCGGCATCTCGTTGCCTGAATCCTCAGGCGGTGGCGGTTTCGGCTGGCTTGAGACCTGTGTGGTCCTTGAAGAAGTCGGGCGCACCGCGGCGGCAATCCCGGCGCTCGCCGTCATGGCGCTCGCCGGACCGGCGCTTGGCAGCCAACCGGACCTGCAACGCGCCGTGGCTGAGGGTTCAACGGTCGTGACCGCCGCAGTACACGAACCCGTCGGGGACCCCTTCTCCCCCACCGCCACCGCAACCGGTGATCAGGTGACAGGCGTCAAGGTGTGCGTGCCGTCGGGAACCATTGCCTCGGCGTTCGTTGTCACCACCGCAGACGGCCTGTACCTCGTTGACGCCGGCGCGTCGGGGGTCAGCGTTGAACGCGCTGACACCACGACCAAGGTCCCTGAAGCCCGGGTCACGTTCAACAACGCCCCGGGGGTCCGTCTCGGAGGCCCCGAAGCGGTTGAGGCGCTGCTGTGGCGAGGGATCTCCGCCGCGTGTGTCATGACGTCGGGGGCGTGCGCCGCAGCGCTCGCACTCACCGCCACCTACACCGTGGAACGCCACCAGTTCGGCAAACCCATCGCGTCGCTCCAAGCGGTCAGCCAGCGCACCGGTGACGCCTACATCGACACCGAAGCCATCCGCCTCACCGCCTGGCAGGCAGCGTGGCGCATGTCAGAAGGCCTGCCCTGTGCCGAACAGTTGCTGGCCGCCAAGTACCAGGCGGCTGAAGCGGGTTGGAGAGTTGTGCATGCCGCCCACCACCTCCACGGTGGGTTCGGTGTGGACCGCGACTACCCCCTGCACCGGTTCTTCTTGTTGCACAAGCAACTCGAGTTGCAGCTCGGTTCGGGAACCCCGTCGCTGGCTCACCTCGGGCGCCTACTCGCCGAGATCTGAGCCTGGCGAGTGGGATCCACCCCCGGCCCTGAGGTGGGCGGAAGCGAGTACACGAACCTCGAGCCAGTCGCATTCGTGCGCGGAGGACGACGCCAACCCATCGATGACCACTGGGGGGCCGAGACCTGTCGCATCGAACTGACTGAGCGCTTCGGTGCTGACGCCCTCGCCGGGCTCAGCGAGTTCTCCCACCTTGATGTCATTTTCGTGTTCCATCTCGTCGACGAACACGACGTCGTGATCGACACCCGTCGCCCCCGGGGACGCGCCGACTGGCCCGAGGTTGGGATCTTCGCTCAGCGAGGACGGGTGCGACCGAACCGGCTCGGCGTCTCCACCTGCCAAATCGAAGCGGTCGAGGGAACGACGATCGTGGTTCGTGGGCTTGACGCCATTGATGGCTCACCGGTCCTCGACCTCAAACCACACATGTCTGGATTTGCACCGCAGGGAACGGTCACCGAACCGGCCTGGGCGATCGAGATCATGGCGGAGTACTGGTGACCCGCCCGAGCTCCCAACGCCTACGGTGAACCCATGAACGACGATCTGCTGCCCCCGGACCCCGACCTGCAGCCGCTGCATACCCGTGACTACCAGGTGCGGGCGTTCAAGATCGATGACGGCACGATCCTGTTGCGGGGGGCGGTGCGAGACACGAAACCACCGGGTCTCTACATTGACGAAGACCCCGACGTGCTGCCCATCCACCACATGGTGGTGGAACTCACGATTTCGTGGCCGAGTCTCGAGATCACCGACGCCCGAGCAGTCTTTGAGGTGCACCCTCAGTCGATGTGCCCCGACATCGCCCCCACCTACGAAAAACTCGTCGGCATCTCCATCGCCCGCGGGTTCAACAACAAGATCCGCGAACTGTTCGGGGGTCCGAGAGGCTGCACCCACATCACGGCGTTACTCGCCGCCATGGCGCCGGTCGCCATTCAGTGCAACTGGTCGATGCGGGTGGCAAAGTCCCGTGAACTCGGTGACCCACCTCGTGGCGAGATCACCCCTGAGATGCGCGAAATGTTCATCGCCCCGAACCTCAACACCTGTCACGTCTGGGACGACGAGTCCGAGTTCGTGGCGAAAATCCGCCGAGGCGACGACGTTGAGATGCCGGTGCAGGTGTCCAAACGTCTGCGGGACCTCGGCCGGGACCCCTCGGAATGGTTCAAACGTCGAGGTTGAGCAGTTCCGCTGCGGTGCGTTTCGCCCACACGTAGTCCGCTTTGCCCACTGGGGTGCGAACCACCTTGTCCACCACGATGACGTCCTTGGGCACCTTGTAGTCCGCCACATGGCGACGGCACGTGTCACGGATCTCGTCAACGTCACCGACGTGACCGTCGCGGATCTGCACGAGGGCGGTGACCTGTTCCCCCCAGCGTTCTGACGGGGTGCCGACCACCACAGCGTCGAACACCGCAGGGTGGTGCATGAGGGCGGCTTCAACTTCCTCGGGGTACACCTTTTCCCCACCGGTGTTGATCGACACCGACCCGCGACCCAAAAGCGAGATGGACCCGTCGTCTTCGAACCGGGCGTAGTCCCCGGGGATGACCCAACGCTGGCCGTCCACCTCTTTGAACGTGGCAGCGGTCTTGACCGGGTCGTTCCAGTAGCCGAGGGGGATGTAGCCCTTGCGCGCCAGCATCCCGACTTCGCCCACACCGCATACCCGACCGTCGTCGCTCAACACGGTGGTGTCCTCGTTGGCGTCGAAACGTGGGGACGAGTGGCCTTCACCGGTGTCGTAGCGGGCGGTGGCCGCCCCCGTCTCCGACGCTCCGTAACTGTCCAAAATGATGACGTTGGGGGGCAGCACCTCCCGCAACTGTTCACGCACTTTGGCCGTGAGTGGTGCCCCACCGTTCCCGATGCTGATCACCGACGACAGGTCCCGGTCGCGGGTCGGGTTCGCAAGCGCCTCAGCGAGAGGTCGAGCCATGGCGTCGCCGATGGTTCCCACCGAGTGCACCCCGGCGGCTTCGACGAGGTCCCACACGGCGTCGGGGTCGAACCGGCGCCCGCAGTACAGCACCAGGGTGCCGCCGGCCACATGGGCGTTGCCCATCACCCACTGCCCACCGCCGTGCATCATCGGTCCGAGCGCCATGAGCCGCAACGCTCCTGGGTTGGCGGCCGCCTCTGTGGCGAACTGCTCGGGGTTCTCCGCCGGCATCTTCAACCGAGAGGCGTTCATGGCCCCGAAGATCAGGTCTTCGTGGCGCCACATGACGCCTTTGGGCATGCCGGTGGTGCCACCGGTGTAGATGAGGTACAGATCATCAGGCGAACGTGGTTCGAACGACCGCTCTGCGGACGCTGCCGCCAACGCCGCCTCATACGGCTCGCCCAGCACGATGCGATGTGCGAGATCGGGCAGGTCGCCGGCGATCTCGTCGAGCACCGCTTCGAACTCGGGCGCCACGACGGTGGCCACACATCCGGCGTCGGCGTACAGGTACCGCAACTCGTCGGCGACATACCGGAAGTTCACGTTCACCGGTACGGCGCCAAGTTTCATGGCGCCGTAGAAGGCCTCAACCCATTCCGGACAGTTCATGGCGTGGATCCCGACCCGGTCCCCGCGGCCCACCCCCAACGAGGCGAGGTGGTTGGCGAGACGGGTGGTGCGTTCGTCGAGTTCGCCGTACGTGATGGACCGGGTGTCGGTGACGAGGGCTTCACGGTCGGGAACCGTGTCCGCCATCAGTTCGATGACGTCAGCGAGCTGGAACGTGCGGGTCATGGGTTCTCCTTGTCTGTGTCGCCCCAACCGTCGAACAGGTCGGCGAAGCCGTAACGCTCGTGCGGTCCGATGACCATGGTTTCGAACAGGCCGTACCCCACCTGGTCCCGGGTGCCGTCGTGGTAGGTGAAGCGGGCACCGCTGTCCACGATGCCCATGAGCCGGGCCGCCCCTTCCGGGGTGGTGGTGTCAATGTGGACGCCTTGGGTGACTTGGGGTCCCTGCCACATCCCGTGCCGCCAGTCAGCGTCGAACCCATATCCCGTCCCGATGCCGACATAGAGCGGGATGAGCGCTTCGGCGGTGATGACGAGACCACTGGTGCCCGCAAGTGGGTCACCCGTGGTGGTGAGGGTGCCCCCGGTGGCCCGCCGGGTGCCGGGAGCGAACGTGAGGTCGTGGTCGGGTCGCCCGAGATGCGTCGTGGTGCCGTCAGCGTCGATGCGCACCGCTTCTTCAAGGATCCGGGTGCCGTCCACGGTCTCTTGCATGATCAGGATGATCGAGTGGTCGGCGAAACGGATGGGAGCGTAGATCCAGAACCATGACGGCGGGTCCTGGGCTCGAATCCCCGGCGGTTCCGCCTCCCCGACGGGTCGCACCCCCCACGAGCGGTCCCGGGTTCCCCACCAGGTGGCGTCGGTGAGCGTGAACGTGCCTTCAGGGGTGGTGAGCGTCCCGTCCCACCCGCCGGTTTGGGCCATGCGGTACGAATCGAAGATGGCCCGGCCGTGTTCACGCATCTGGTGAGGTGGTTCGGGATGGGCGGGAATCGAACCCGTCCACGTGGCGTCGAGGTCCACGCCCCACTCGTTGGGGGCGCAACGCACCCGCAGACGCCGAAGGGGTTCAAGCACCTCAATGGACAACGGCCCCACGCTTGGGGCGAGACGGTCAGCACCGTCGAGTTCTCGTGATGAGCGCACGACACGGTGCTGGCCGTCGGTGAGCACCACCAAGAACGAGTCCATCACCCCGAGGTTGGGGTACACGCCGAGACCCATGATGAACATGGCCGACCCGTCGTGGGAGAACCCGTTGAAGTAGTAGCGGTCGTAGAAGTTGCGGTCGCTGGTCCCGACGTGCCGCATGGGTTGGGCCACCTGGTGCAGCGGATAGTCATCGAGTGCACTCAGTGGTGATTGGTCGTGTGCCATGGGTCCCCCCGTCGTTGTCGTGTCGTGTCACCGGCCCCCCAGCCGGTGACGTCACATCGTGGTCAATGCCTCAAGAACGCCCTCGCCGAACGCCGTCACCTGGTCACACATCTCGTTGACGTCGCGAGCCCGGAAACGGACCTGGATCTGGTTCACCGCTTCGGGTACGAGCGCTGCGAGCTGTTCGGCGACCTGTTGCGCCGATCCGTGCACGGTGTCCGCCGGCAGATCCCAGCTGGCGTCACCGACGTAGAGGAACGGGGTGATGGTGCCCACGGCGAACGGTTCCCCGTCACGTCCCAGGCGTTCACGTTCGGCGGTGAGCAGCGCCAGGGCCTCAATGGTGGCGGGGCCTTGGGGCAACCAGCCGTCGCCAAGTCGGGCGGCGCGACGAATTGCTGGGGCTGACGACCCGGCCAACCAGATCGGGGGGCGTGGGGTCTGCACCGGGCGGGGCAACGCCCCGAACCCGTCCACCACCTCATTGGCCAACAGTTCGGCGAGTTCGGTGACACCAGCGTCCATGTCCGCTCCCCGGCCGGCGAACTCGACACCGAGCAGGTCGAACTCGGCTTCGACGTGCCCGGCGCCCACCCCACAGATCACCCGACCACCAGAGAGGTCGTCGAGGGTGGCGAACTGTTTGGCGGCGAGACGGGGGTGTCGGTAAGGCAGCACGTACACGTGGGTGAGGAGCCGCACGTTGGTGGTCTGGGCCGCCAACCACCCGAGGGTGGCGATGGGGTCCACCCAGTGGTACCCCATGGAGTCCGCCACCGCTTCTGGTAGCGCCACATGGTCACACACCCCGACGTAGGCGAAGCCCGAGTCGTCAGCGGCTTTGGCCACCGCCGCCATCTCGGTCGGCCCGGCAGTGCGTTCCCACTCGGCAACGAAGTAGGTGCTGCGTGCCTGCACCGGCAGTTGCAGCCCGACGACGCGCCGGTCGGAACCAATGGTGAACACGGCGCTCAGGCGGGTCGTGGGGTGTTGAGTTCGAGAACGTTGTCTCGCAGGATGCGACGCTTGGTGGCGTCATCGAACGTCTTGAGTTCGTCGACGTACACGAGCGGTTCGGGCATCCCTTCAATGTGCGGCCAGTCACTGCCGAAAATCACCCGGTCGGCACCCATGAGTTCGACCACCTCCGCAGCGTCGTCCTCCCAGAACGGGTTGATCCACCAGTGGTTCCGCAGCGTCTCCACCGGGTGAGTCCCGAAAAACCCGGGCATCTTGTGGTGGGTGGACGACAACTTCTTGACCATGTCGGGCAGGAACCCCGAACCGTTCTCCACTGACGCCATCCGCAGGTTCGGGAACCGTTCGAACAACTTGGCGAACACCGAGGTGATGATGAAATCGCCCGCCGCCCGCTCGATGGCGAACGCTTTGATCGACGGACCCCAGCCGCCCGAAAGCGCCGAGGAGAACCCGTCATCGGCGTAACCGTGCGAGCTGTAGCCGCTGTCACCGGCGTGGATCACCACGGGGATACCGGCCTCGTTGACCCGGGCCCAGAACGGGTCGAACGACGGGTCGAACGGTGACCGCTGACCGGTCACGGTGATGGGCGCAGCGGCACGCATCACGATCACGTGAGCGCCGTTGTCGAGCGCCCAGTCAAGCTCCGAGCACGCCCAGTCGACATCAGCGAGGCTCAGGTACGGCCCGGCGAAAATCTTGCCGTCGGCGCCGAACCCCCAGTCCTCCAACAACCAGCGGTTGAACGCCGTGAAGGTCAACGCCACCCCTTCGGGGTCGTGCTTGAGGGCTTCCTCGTACAACATGCCAAGGGTCGGGAACAGCCACACGCCGTCAAGACCGTGCTCGTCAAGGGTGGCGATGCGGGCGTCGCGGTCCCGGTAGGCGGGGTTGATGCGTTCACGTGCGGCGAGGAACTCCCATGGCTGGCGACCTTCGGGGTTGCCCCGGAAGTAGTCGTGCAGCGCACCGGCGGGAGCGACAGGGTCAAACGTGGGGTTCACCACGCCGCGGAATACCCGGCCACCCACCACCTGGTACTTGCGGCCGTCGATGTCACACCACTGCACACAACGCTGTCCCAAGGCGGGGTCGAGGTGCCGGGTGAAGGCGTCGAGCGCCTCGTAGTAGTGGTTGTCGCAATCGAACGGTCGGTAACCGAGTTCGGCCACCACCGACTGTGCATCTCCGGCCATGTCATCCCCTTGGTCTCGGAATCTGACGCTACGTTAGATCCCCAAAGGTACTGGCGGCGAGGGCTTCCCGACCCATTCGAGAGGCGGGAGCCACACAAGGCGAAACCCCAGCGTGGGGACGCCGGGGGGTGACATGCAGCACATCGGCACCACCATGGCGGCATCGGACCCGCAGTGGCCGGCCCGGCCCGCAGCACCCAAGGGTGCCCCCAACGTGGTGGTGATCCTCGTTGACGACGTCGGGTACGCCGACCTCGGGTGTCAGGGTTCGGAGATCCCCACCCCGAACCTGGACCGACTCGCCGCCGAAGGGGTGCAGTTCACCAACTTCCACTCGGCCCCCATGTGCTCACCGACCCGCGCCGCCCTGCTCACCGGGTTGCTCCCCCACCGTGCCGGAGTCGGGCACGTCGCTCAGGACGACCCCGGGTTCCCCGGGTACCGGGCCGAACTCGCTGACGACGTGGTGACCATGGCCGAAGCGTTGCGTGACGCCGGGTGGGCGACGATGTGTGTCGGGAAATGGCACCTGTGCCGAGACGCCGACACCTCAGCGGCCGGCCCCATGCATTCGTGGCCGTGCCAGAGAGGATTCGAGCGCTTCTACGGGATCCTTGACGCCTTCACCAACCTGCACCACCCCCACCAACTCGTTGCCGACAACACCCATCTCGACATCGACACCTACCCCGAGGGTTACCACCTCACTGACGACCTCACCGACCAGGCCATCGCCATGGTCCGCCAACGCAAAGCGGTGCGTCCCGACCAGCCGTTCTTGTTGTACCTCGCTCACCCCGCCGCACACGCTCCTCTGCACGCCCGCGCCGAGGACATGGCCAGGTTCGCATCGGTGTACGACTGCGGGTGGGACGAGATCCGCGCCCGACGTCATGCCCGCCAGGTTGAACTCGGCATCGTGTCCGCTGACGCCACCCTGCCCGAGCGCAACAGCGAACCCGGTGACGAGGTGGTGGCGTGGGACGAGCTCTCCGCCGACGCACAACGACTGTTCGCCACCTACATGACGGCGTACGCCGCCATGGTCACCCACCTTGACCGCAGCGTCGGTCAGGTGCGCGCCGCCCTCGAACAGCTCGGCGAATGGGACAACACGGTGCTGGTGTTCATGTCCGACAACGGCGCCAGCCGCGAAGGCGAAACCAACGGCACCACCAACTACTACAACCATCTCGCCACCCAGGTCGGCGCCGACGGTGCTGAGTTGTCAAGCGACCTCGCCCGCATTGACCTCATTGGTGGGCCTCAGACCATGAGCCACTACCCGCGTGGGTGGGCGATGGCGTCAAACACCCCGTTCCGTCTCTACAAACGCAACACCCACGCCGGTGGGCACCAGGTCCCCTGCATCGTCCACGTCGGAAGCGATGTCAGCGGAGACCACGCCGTGGTGACGGGCCTGCGTCACCAGTACGCCCACTGCAGCGACCTGTGGCCCACCATTTCCGAGTTGGTCGGCGTCACCCAACCCGAAGTGCGCAACGGCGTGCCGACGCGCACACCTGACGGCGTGACGCTCACCGGTGTGCTCACCGACCCCACCCATCCTGAGGTGCGCACCGAACAGCTCTACGAACTCGCCGGCCACCGCGGTCTCTACCGCGACGGCTGGGAGGTGGTGACCCGTCGTGGCGGACCGGGACCGTTCACCGATGAGGAATGGGAGCTCTACCACCTCGCCATCGACCCCACAGAGACCAACAACCTCGCGGATGCCGACCGAGCCAGGGTGAGTGCACTGGCAGCGCGCTGGGAGCAGTTGGCCCGGGCCGGTGACGTGTTCCCGCTTGATGAAGGCAGCCAGTGGCGCTGGATCGTGCGCCGGCCCGAGGACAAGGTGCACGAACAACCCATGGTGTTGTTCCCCGGCACCCCGAGTCTTGACCACTGGCGCAGTTCCCGACTCGTGTGGCAACGCACCTGCGACATCGACATCGAGTTCGACCATCAGCCCGGCGACGAAGGCGTCCTCGTCTCCCACGGCGACCAGGGCGGCGGGTACGTGGTGTGGGTGGCCGAGGGTGCTGTGCACGCCGCCTTCAACGACGGCCAAGGAAACCTGAGCGAGTTGACGGGCGGGGCGTTGGGTGACGGCGACGTGGCGGTGCGCCTCACACTTGAGGCGCCCGGAAGATGGCGCACCAACCTGGTGTTGCGCGTCGATGGGGTTGAACGCCACCGGGTCGATGGTCTCCCCATGCTGTTCCCGCTCGCCCCGTTCGAAGGCATCACCGTGGGACGCGACCCACGCTCACCGGTGCACTGGGACCTCCACCTCGCCCACGGGTCGTTCCCGTTCACCGGCACCTTGTATGCCGTGCGGTACACCCCTGGCGACCCCGCACCCGACCACCCCGAATCGTTCCTCGAGCTGACCCGCCAGATCGGCCGGTCCTACGAATGATTGAGTCGAGGCGAGTAGGTCAAGGTGAGGACGTCGAGGCGAGTGAGCCGACGTCAGGCCAGTTGGTGATCAGACGCGTTCGATGATGGTGACGTTGGCCTGACCGCCACCTTCACACATGGTCTGCAACCCGTAACGGCCGCCGGTGCGTTCGAGTTCGTGGACCAGCGTCGTCATGAGTCGCGCACCGGTGGCACCGAGCGGATGCCCCAGCGCAATGGCACCACCGTTCACGTTGACCTTGTCGGGATCGAACCCGATCTCTTTCAGCCACGCCAACACCACTGGGGCGAACGCCTCGTTGATCTCCACGAGATCAATGTCGTCTGCGCTCAGCCCGGTGCGTTCAAACGCCCGTTTCGTGGCCGGGATAGGGGCCGACAGCATCATGATCGGGTCGTCGGCGAGGACGCTGAGGTGATGGATGCGGGCGCGGGGGGTGAGGTTGTGGGTGGCGAGCGCCTCGTCGTTGGCGATCAACAACGCCGCCGAGGCGTCAGAAATCTGGCTGGCCACCGCTGCGGTCATGCGACCGTCGGGCATCAGTGTGCGCAACGATCGGATCTTCTCCCAGTTGGGTTCGCGCGGTCCCTCGTCGAAGTCGAGACCGTTCGTGGGCACGATCTCGGCATCGAAGCGTCCTTCGGCGCGGGCTCGCAACGCACGCTCGTGTGACGCCACGGCGAACGCCTCCATGTCGTCGCGGGAGATGTCCCAACGGGTCGCAATGGATTCAGCCCCGAGAAACTGGTCGACCGCCCCGGAGCCGTAACGAGCCACCCAGCCCGGAGACCCGGTGAACGGGTCGTCAAACCCGTAGGCCTGCCCGGCGAGCATCGCTGAGGAAATGGGGATGGACGACATGTGCTGCACCCCACCGGCGACGACCAGATCCATCGTCCCGCTGAGGACGGCCTGGGCGGCGAAGTGCACGGCCTGCTGACCGGATCCGCACTGGCGGTCCACGGTGGTGCCCGGCACGTGTTCGGGCATGCCGGCCACCAACCAGCAGGTGCGGGCGATACACCCGGCCTGACCACCAATGGAATCCACGTTGCCGAACACGACGTCGTCGACGGCGCCGGGATCCACACCGGTGCGATCCATGAGTGCGGTGATGCTGGCCGCACCGAGGTCGGCAGGGTGCATGTCTGCGAGTCCCCCACCTCGGCGACCCACCGGGGTGCGCACAGCGTCAACAATCCATGCCGACGACACAGAAGCAGCGGTCATCACAGGGTTCCTTTCACGAGGTGCGGGTAGGTCAGATACCGACCACGACTGAGGAGCCATGACCGAACAGGCCTTGGTTGGCGGTGACCCCGACGCGGGCCCCCTCCACCTGACGGCCGGTGGCTTGCCCACGAACCTGCCAGGTCAACTCGCACACCTGAGCAATGGCTTGGGCGGGGATGGCCTCACCGAACGAGGCGAGACCACCAGAGGCATTCACCGGCACCCGCCCACCAATGGTGGTGGCCCCGGATCGCAGGAGCTCTTCGGCCCCACCGACCTCGCACAGACCGAGGTGTTCATACCAGTCGAGTTCCATGGCCGTGGACAGGTCGTAGACCTCGGCGAGATCGATGTCGTCAGGTCCGACCCCGGCCTCCTCATAGGCGCGGTGCACCACCGACGCTTTGAACCCGCGCCCCGGTGGAGCCACCACAGCGTGCGAGTCGGTGGCGAAATCAGGCAGTTCAAGGAACGTCTGAGGGTAGGTGGGGGTGGCGGTGCTGACGGCGCGCACCCGGGCCACACCGTCGAGCGACCCAAGGTGCCGCCGGGCGTAGTCCGCACTCGAGATCACGAGTGCCGCCGCCCCATCAGAAGTAGCGCAGATGTCAAGGAGTCGCAGCGGGTCCGACACGATGGGGCTCGACACGACCTCCTCGACCGCCACCTCTTTGCGGTAGCGGGCGTTGGGGTTGGCGAGGCCGTGACGGGCGTTTTTCACCTTCACCATGGCGAAGTCCTGAGCGGTCGCCCCCCACAGGTCCATGCGTCGCCGTGCGGCCAGCGCGAAGTACACCGGGTTGGTGGCGCCGAGCAGATGGAACCGCAACCAGTCCGGGTCGTCGCGTCGTTCGCCACCAACGGGGGCGAAGAACCCTTTGGGGGTGGTGTCGGCGCCGATGACGAGTGCCACGTCGCAGAACCCCGCCAGGATGTTGGCCCGAGCGGCTTGTAAGGCCTGGGCCCCCGAAGCGCAGGCGGCGTAACTCGAGGACACCGTCACCCCGGTCCACCCGAGTTTCTGAGCAAACGTCGAACCCGACACGAACCCGGGGTACCCGTTGCGGATCGTCTCCGCTCCGGCCACGTGCTCAATGTCGGTCCACGCCACACCGGCATCGGCAAGCGCGGCGCGGGCCGCCACCATGCCGTACTCGGTGAAGTCCCGACCCCACTTGCCCCACGGGTGCATACCGACCCCGAGGATGGCGACATCGTCAGCTGACATCAGCGCCCCTCCCCGTCCAGTGGTTCCCACACCCAGATCAACCGGTCCACCCCGTCGTCGCCGGTGAACAACACGTCGATCCCGAGCCGCATCGGCATGCCAACCCGCAGGTCCGCAGCCCGCACCCCCCGGGCGGCCTGGCCGAGAATCACCATGCCTTCGGTTTCGAGTTCCACGGCGGCAAGGGCGTACGGCTCGAAGGGTTCAGCCGCCACATACGGTGCCGGTGGGGCGTAGTGGTTCTCAGCGAAACTCCACAGCGTTCCCGTGTGGGACAACTCGACTGACTCAAGGCTGTCGGAGATGCAGGCGGGATTCGGACAGGCTCCGTCACGGGGAGGGAAGGCGTAGGTCCCACACAACCCACAGCGCGACCCAATGAGTCGGGGACCGTCGGTGCCGGGGCCGCCGACCGTGAACCAACCATCGATGGCGGGCTGGGAGGCCCCTGCCGTCACCGCCGTCTCACCGTCCGTTTCTGACACGCCGTCAGGTTAGACCACACCCGTGTACGCTCCTGCGCCCATGGACCTGCGTTACACCGCCGACCAGCAGGCGTTCCGCGCCGAGGCACGCCAATGGCTCAACGCCCACGTCCCCACGACACCGCTGCGCAGTTTCGACACCGCCGAAGGTTTCGAGCAACACCGGGCGTGGGAACGCACCCTCCACGACGGGCGATGGTCCGCAGTCAGTTGGCCCACCGAGTTCGGGGGGCGCGCAGCGGGCTACATCGAGTGGCTGGTGTTCGAAGAGGAGTACTGGCGCTCGGGCGCTCCGGGCCGGGTCAACCAGAACGGCATCTTCTTGCTGGGTCCCACCATCATGGAAGTCGGCACCGAGGAACAAAAGGCGCGCTTTTTGCCCACCATGGCGTCAAGCGAGATCGTGTGGGCTCAGGCGTGGAGCGAACCCGACGCCGGGAGCGACATGGCGGCCATCAGTGCCCGCGCCACCCTCGACGGCGACCACTGGGTGCTCAACGGATCAAAGATCTGGGCGAGTCGGGCGGCGTTCGCCGACTGGTGTTTCGGCATGTTCCGCACCGACCCCGAGGCGCAACGGCACCGGGGCCTCACGTTCATCCTCTGCCCCCTTGACACCCCCGGCGTGACCGTGCGGCCCATCGCCCAACTCGATGGCGAACCCGGCTTCGCCGAAATCTTCTTCGATGATGTGCGGGTGCCCACCGACTGCACCCTGGGGGAGATCAACGGTGGTTGGCGGGTGGCGATGGCAACCGCCGGTTTCGAACGAGGGGTGAGCCTGCGCAGCCCGGCGCGTTTCACCACCGCCGCCGACCGTCTCGTGGCCCTGTGGCGACTGCACGCCGACCCCGCCGACACGGCGCTCGCCGACGCCGTGACGGACCTGTGGATCCGAGCCCAGGGGTACCAGTTGCACACCTACCGCACCGTGACCGACATCGGTGACGGCAAACCCATCGGGGCCGAAGCCAGCCTCAACAAGGTGTTCTGGTCCGAGTTGGACCTTGAGATCCACGAGTTGGCCATGCGGCTGTTGGGCACGCACGCTGAACTCACTGGCGCCGACGGGTCCGCAAGCTGGGTGAAAGGCTTCCTGTTCTCGCTGTCAGGCCCGATCTACGCCGGCACCAATGAGATCCAGCGCAACATCATCGCCGACCGGGTCCTCGACCTGCCCCGGGGGGTGTGAGATGCGTTTCGCCTTCACCGACGACCAGCGTGCGTTCGCAGACGGCCTCGGCGACGTGCTCAGCGGCGAATGCCCACCGGCAGTGGTGCGCGCAGCGTGGGACGACCACACCGGCCACGCCGACGCACTGTGGAACCGCCTTGGCGAACTCGGGTTGTTCAGCTTGTTGGTGCCCACCGAACGTGGCGGCATGGGTGGCGGGATGGTCGACGCCGTCTTGCTGTTCGAACGTCTCGGCGCCGCAGCGGCCCCCGGACCCGTCATCGAACAGATCGTCGCTGCGGGACTGATCAACGACGACGCCGCAGCCGACGGTTCGAGCATCGTCACCGTCACCGATGACCTCGCCGAACCGGTCCCCCACGCCGAGGTCGCCGACGTGATCGTGAGCGCCGGTGTGACGCTGCGAGGGTTCTCGGCCGAATCGGTTCCCAGTCTCGATGGGGGCCGTCGCCTCGCCGTGGTGTCCTCAGGCGTCACCGAGGACAACGACCTCGAGACCTCTGCGGTCGGTGACCGCATGGCGCTGGCGATCGCCGCCCAACTCATCGGGGTGGCGTCCACCATGATCGACCTGGCCGCCGAGTACGCCCGCAACCGCTACCAGTTCGGCAAACCGATCGGCACGTTCCAAGCGGTCAAACACCACCTCGCCGACGCCCTGCTCGCCGTCGAGTTCGCCCGAGCCCCCACGTGGCGGGCGGCGTGGAGTCTCGACAACGACCTGCCCACCGCCCCCGCCGAGGTGAGCATGGCCCGGGTACTCGCCGCCACCGGCGCCGAACTCGCCGCCCGACGCGCCCTGCAGGTGCACGGCGCCATCGGGTACACGTGGGAATGCGACCTGCAGTTGTGGATGAAGAAGGTGTGGGCGCTCCAAGCAGCGTTCGGGGACACGTCATGGCATCGCCGACGGGTGTCGTCGTGGCTGCTCAACGGCGAAGGCGGCGTCAACCCTGACGGGGTGACCATGCCGTCGTTCGAACTGTTGCGCTGAGCGGTTTCAGCCAACCGTTGCGCTGACCCGAGTCAGCGGCGCGACGACCAGTCGTCCACGACGCCGGCGAGCGTGTCGAGCATGCCGGGGTCGCTGGTGGCGGGCACCACGATGAACTCGTCGCACCCCGAGTCGGCAACGGCGTCCAACAGGTCGGTGAGCGCCCCAGGATCCGACAACGGCATGCGGGCAGCGAGATCGGCGGCGAGTTCGGGAGAGAACACCTTGAGGTACGCCTCAGCGAACGTTCGCAACGTGTCGGGCGCCCCCGCACCGAGCGCCACGAACGACCCGGTGACAAGGCGGGGACGTTCGCTGCGGCCTGCTTCGACCCACGCCTCCTCCGCCGCACGGAACCCGGTGGCGACCTCGTTGGGGTCCCCGAGCAACGTGAAACCGCTGATGCCGTCCGCCCACGCAGCACACCGCGCCAACGACTTTGGTCCCATGGCCGACGCCAACACCGGCGGGCCCCCCGCCTGCACCGGGGCCGGACCGACTGGTTGGCCGTCGGCGGCAACACCCCCGGACCACAGCCGACGCAGTTCGACCACCCCTTCGTCGAGACGGCGGTGTCGCGACCCGAACGACGCACCGAGCGCCTCGTAGTCGCTGGAAC
>Ga0208482_1000259_pt1 | contig 17487 bp, 15 predicted proteins | sample LakMenEpi26Sep10_FD_150737 | JGI IMG/M metagenome (GOLD analysis project Ga0208482, IMG submission 150737) | Freshwater microbial communities from Lake Mendota, WI - 26SEP2010 deep hole epilimnion (SPAdes) | ecosystem: Environmental > Aquatic > Freshwater > Lake > Epilimnion/Euphotic zone ... | reverse complement strand
ACCTGATTGAGGTTTACGCCGACTTTTTGCAACGCCGCACCAACTGCAGCGTCTCGTTTTTGTCCATATGGGGCAAAATCTTTTGCCGCGAATACTTCTGTTGCGCCAACTTCTTGTGCAACCTTCGCAACGACATCAACCGGGTTGCCAACTCGAACGACCAGGGTTCCGTTCATCTCACGATTCAATTCGCGCAGAGATCTAAACAAAAATGCCAACCTTGGCGCACCTGAGCGCTCTAAAAACATTGGGTCTAACACGAACAGTGGCGTAACTTCGCAGTTCGCACCGTTGTTGCCGGCTTTGCTCGCGGCAATCAGCGCAGGGTTGTCTTCAAGTCTTAAATCTCGTCGAAACCACATCACCGAATTACTCATGAAACATCTCCATAGTTACCAAAAAGTTTTGTATGTGTTTATCGCCAGGCAAGCGCTGCCAATGCAGCACAAACTAGAGCAAAGACACCCCCATATGCCAGCGACCACTCAGGCGAAACCAAGTCAGCCACAAGTCCAGTGATTGGTCCACCAATTGGTGTACTGCCAAGAAATGCAACCGCAGTCAGCGCCAACAATCTGCCGCGCATGTCTGGCGGTGACTCTTGTTGACTAATTGCGTTTCCTGATGCGATCATCGCCGCACCACCCATACCCAGTGGCACACTCCACAAAAATGCCAACCATACATTCGACGCAAACGCCATGCCGATACTTGCCAATCCGAGCAATGCAATGTTGCCGACGAACCAGCGCATTGAAACAACTCTCAGTCGTGCCGTCAATAGTGCGCCCGTCAAATTACCCACACCAATCACGGCCATCACCCAACCAAATGCGCGATCATCTCCCCAACGCAAGTCAGCAAGTTTCGGCAATGCAACACCGAAATTGAACGAAAATGTACTGACACCTAAATAAACCAAAAACATTGTTAACAAACGACGATTGCCAGCGACATATTTGAAAACTTCGCGCACCGGTGAACCGCCAGCTGGCCGAATTATTGCCGGATACATTTCGCTCTTGCGCAAACCAGTCAAGCTATAAATCATTGCCGCGTATGAAATGCCGTTGAGAATAAACAGCCAACCAGTGCCGAATGGTCCAACAAGCGCGGTGGCGATCGCTGCACCAAAAATTCGTGAACCAGTCATCACGGCCGTGTTCAGCGACATTGCATTTGGTAAATCGATTTCAGGCACAAGCTCTGTAACTAGACCGCGTCGCGCCGGGTTATCGAATGCGCCAATTATGCCGAGCAACAACGACAGCGCATAAACAATCGGCACATTGATCATGCCCGACAGGTCGAGCACACCTAGCAAAAGAGCCTGCGCAGCCAGGCATGCCTGCGAGATCAGGGCAATTCTTCGACGATTGTGTCGATCAGCCAGAGCCCCGCACCATGTGCCGAAAAACAGCATCGGCAAAAATTGAAACGCGACGTTGTAACCAAGGTCAGCTGCGCGACCCGTCAGACGATAAATCAACAGTGAAGATGCTGTTAGTTGCAGCCAACTTCCGATATTCGAGAACAACAATCCGGCAAAAAATAGCCGAGCATTAAAATATTTGAGCGATCGAAACACGCTCCCGCGGTTGTCAGACATCTAACTTGGGTCGCAACTCAGCCGTCAAGTTTCAACGCCGAGATAAACACATCTCCCGGAATCTCGACACGACCAATTGACTTCATCTTTTTCTTGCCTTCTTTTTGCTTTTCTAACAGTTTGCGCTTTCGAGAGATATCGCCGCCATAACACTTTGCCAAAACATCTTTGCGCTTTGCTTTGACGGTTTCACGCGCGATGAACTTTCCGCCGATCGCTGCCTGAATTGGCACATCAAACATCTGTCGCGGAATCAACTCTTTGAGTTTTTCGCACATCCGCTTGCCATAGTCATACGCCTTCTCACGGTGCACAATCGTGCTGAAGGCATCAGCGGCGATCGCGTTCAAAAACAAATCAACTTTCACCAAGTCAGATTCGCGATATCCGTGCAGTTCGTAGTCAAGACTCGCGTATCCCTGTGAGCGGCTCTTCATCTGATCAAAGAAATCGACCACCACTTCGGCCAACGGCATCAAGTAATGCAACTCAACACGCTCTGGCGACAAGTATTCGAGTTTTACAAGCTCGCCGCGTCGCGTCTGACAAAGATCCATCAGTGTTCCGGTGTAGTCCTTTGGCGTAATGATGTCGACTTTGAAATACGGCTCTTCAATCGACTTGATATAGACGGTCGGTGGCAACTCACTCGGGTTGTCGCAAATTTCTCGAGTGCCGTCAGTCTTTGTCACTTGATATTGCACCGACGGCGCCGTCGCAATCAGGGCCAAATTGAATTCACGCTCAAGACGTTCTTTGACGATCTCCATGTGCAACAAACCAAGGAAGCCGCATCTAAAACCAAAGCCCAGCGCACCAGACGACTCAGGCAAATAACTAATCGACGCATCATTAAGTTTTAGTTTTTGCAAACTCTCTCGCAATGTTTCAAAATCATCAGCCTCAATCGGGAAGAGTCCGCAGAACACCATCGGTTTCGGATCGCTGTAGCCATCCAATGCCGCAGTTGCTTGTCGTGCCTCGTGCGTGACCGTCTCACCACTTCGTGCTTCACCAACGTCTTTTATGCCCGCAATCAAGTAACCCACTTCACCGGGCCCCAACTCATCGATCGGTGTCGGCACCGGTCGACGCACACCAACTTCAATTGCTTCGTGCACGGCGTTGGTTTGCATGAAGCGCAACTTCTCGTTGCTGCGCATCCGACCATTCATCACTCGCACAGACGAAACCACGCCGCGATATTGATCGTATTGACTGTCAAAAATCAGAGCCTGTAGCGGCGCTTCGGGGTCACCCTTTGGTGCAGGTATGCGTTGCACGATCGCGTCCAACAAATCGGGCACACCGTCACCAGTTTTTGCCGAGATGCGCAAAATATCTTCGGCACGAATTCCTAAAACTTTTTCAATCTCCATTGCATATCGGTCTGGGTCTGCGGCCGGCAAGTCGATTTTGTTTAACGCCGCAACAATCTCAAGATTATTTTCAAGCGCCAAATAACAGTTGGCCAAAGTTTGGGCTTCAATGCCTTGTGCTGCGTCAACAACCAACACGACGCCCTCGCACGCCGCTAGCGATCGACTCACTTCGTATCCGAAGTCAACGTGACCTGGCGTATCGATCAAATGCAGCGTGTGCTCTTTCCACGACACGCGCACGTTCTGCGCTTTGATCGTGATGCCGCGCTCGCGCTCGAGGTCCATGCTGTCAAGGTATTGAGCACGCATTTCGCGCGCGTCAACCGCATTGGTCATCTCCAAAATACGGTCGGAGAGGGTTGATTTACCGTGGTCGATATGCGCAATGATCGAAAAATTTCGTATTCGAGATAAATCCATTACGCCGTTTCTCCGAGACTTCGATTAACGCAGACATGCCCTAAAAGCTTGTGCGAGAAGTGCCTAAATTCTACACGGCTTATGTTTGGCAAGGCCTCACCCGCTGTTAGCCTTGCGGTGTGGCAAATATCAAATCTCAAAAAAAGCGCATCCTCACAAACGCGAAAGCGACTGAGCGCAACAAAGCCGTCCGCAGCGAATTGCGCTCACGTGTCAAGAACGCTCTTGAGACAGCCGGCACTCCAGAAAGTCCAGAAGCCCTTCGCCTCGCAGTGAAGCGCCTCGACAAAGCCGCTGCCAAGCGCACGATTCACCCAAAACAAGCAGCTCGTCGCAAGAGCCGCTTGATGCGCAAAATCAACGCCGCTTCGGCGAAGTAGTACTCGTCGACTTAGTCGGCCGATTAGTTCTCACCCCTGCGCCCATTCGGCACAATCGGGCAATCAAAATCTCCATCGTTAGTTCTTCGCCAAGATCCTTGCCTCCGCGCAAATCGATATCGGCACGTGCCAACAACTGCACCGCCTGACTTATTCCTTGTCCGCCGAGTCGGCGATATTGACTCAAATATTTCTTGCCTTGAAATTCGCTCTTGCCGCCAATCAAAGCAAGCGCATCATTTGCAGTGTGCACTTCGGGCCCGTCTAAACGCATCAACTTTGTATAGTGCGTGTTCAAAATCGCCATAATCTGCAACGGATGAGATTCGCCGCTGCGAATCATTCTGCGCAACATCTCGAGTGCACGCGGTGCATTGCCTTCATCTATCGCATCGGTTAAGTCCCATGGTTTGACACTGCCCGCATCACCGAGAAAAGCTTCAACATCTTCGCTCTTGAGTTTGCGCGACGTGCCGTATGTCGAAACCAAAACATCAATCAAGCCCGGCAAACGTGCTTGATCTTCACCCAGCCAGTCGATGATCATGTTCAACGCACTCAGTTCAAGAGTTAAACCCGATTCGCCAAAGCGTTCTAAAAACCAAGTCACGAGTTCTTGACGGCGAGCGGGTGGCGTTGTGGCCATCACGGTCGCACCTGCTCGATTTAATGCATCTGAAACCGATTTGGCTAATTTTTTTGACGCGCTGAGAACCAAGTGCGTGCTGTCAGACGGCTGTTCGAGATAGCTCACCAAACTCGAAAGTTCAGCCACAGTCGCTTCTGAAATCTCACGAATTACAACTACTCGCTCTTCGCCAAAAAGTGACATCGTCTCAGCAGAAGCAACCGCTTTGCGAATCGCATCTTCACGCTCCTGCGAACTCGCTGCGCCTGCGTCGTGTGTTTCTAAAATCGTGCTTCGACTTTCTTCGGTCGACATTGACTTAATCAATTCGCGGGTGATCTCGCTCACCTTGTCTGAGACCAAACGCGGGTCAGAACCAGTTATCAGATGAATCGTCACCCCTACACTCTCGCACTTCGGTGTCGCAGTGCCAAGAGCACGACTAAAACAGCAATCCACAAGCCCAAATTGAAAACTGGGCTCACATTCAGCCGGGCAAAAATTTCAGCGACCCACCACACCCACCGCACCCCAACTTGAACCGGCCACATCAACAGCGTCGCAAATTCTGAACGTCCCAAATTCTCGATCACCCCCGCAAACAGCCCCAACGGCAAACCGATCAACATCACAAGACCTGCAATCGGTACCGCTAAAACATTGGCGACAATTCCAAACACAGATGGAACACCAAAAACAAAAACCACAACAGGAATGACACCAAACTGCGCCGACAAAGTTGCACTCAACAACCTCGCCAGCCACTGTGGCCCCCGAATTATCTTCTCTAACTTTTCAGCGCCAAGACAAAGACCAAGTGTTGCTCCAACAGACATGAAATAACCCACCGACCACGCCAAAAGTGGATCAACTGCGATCGCCGCAAAAACTGTCAGCGCGATCAACCGCAGGGTTCGCGTCGGCCGACCCATCGCCACCGAGAGATACGCCGCACCCGCCATCAACGCAGCCCGCACGACACTCGGCTCAATTCGTGTAATCACAACAAACCAAACCAAAATCAAAATCGTCATCAACGTACGCCAGCGACGATTCAGTTTTCGCAGCAGTGGCGACAAACCAGCCAACACAAACGCCACATTCTGCCCCGAGACGGCAACTAGGTGAGCCAAACCTGATTTGCGAAAAGCGCTGATCATTTCTTCTGATTGTTTCGAGTCGTCGCCAATAACTAGCCCAGTAAAAAGATTTCGCTCGTCAAAATTGAAACTACTGGCAGACGTGCTGACTAAATCGCGCACCCTTTGAGCACTGCGCAAAAGTGGTGATGCGGCAAATCTTTGCTCGGCAACAGATGCGACTTGAAATCGACCCTTCACATGTTGCGAAATCCAACGCGATTCTTTGCCTGGTTCGAATTCTTCGCGGTATCCGCGCACAAAAACCTGCTCGCCCACTCGCGCGCCAGCCAAACGCCAAGCTGGTGAGCCATATGCATATACAACGAATCTTTCTTGTTCTATTTCTAAAACAATTCGAGTCGCATAGCCAACGTTGCGTGAGTCGCTCATCACTTTGGCGATACCTGCATACGAACCAGTTGTGACATCTCGCAGTTCTTGGCGCGCTCGCCACGAATTTGCAGCACCGAAGATCAACACGACAAGAATTAACAGCGCCACGCCTTGGCGCATCTGCATTTTTCGCATCGCGAAAACTAAAATAATTACTACTACAAATATTACGATGAGCGCCAGAGACTCACCGTTGGCACGGGTCACGAGCACAAATGCGAACGCTGCGAGCGCAGTCAGCCAATCTCCACGATTTACATCGCTGGTCGGCGTCATACAAACCAGTTCACCCGTGCGACACGTCGCACATCGTACGCTTGAGGCATGGCCGGCGCTTCTCGCACACGACGTTCGCGCGAACATCGCGTCGTGCCCGACGGCATCGTCGCCCATCGCAACGCAGTGCGCCAACGAGGTGGCATCATCTCGGTCGCGCTCGCACTTTCACTTTTATTCTTTGGTCTCGTTCTTTTGCTTTTGCCAGGCTCGCTCACCGGAGTTCTCGGTTTCATCTTTACTTTCATCGCCTTACCGACAATGCCGTTGTTCGGTGTGCCCGCTGCCGGTGGTTTCGTGCGCTACGCGCTGAGTTTCGTTTCGAGTGTCGCTTTGTGGTGGATAATTGGTCACTACGCAGGCCTTCGCGCTGTTCGCGCAGTTATCGCAAGTTGGCCAGAGTGGCGAAAAGAATTTCAACCATTGGCAATTGGTCTCATTTTGGGGTCGTTATTTTCGCTCGCGCTCGCTGCACTAATGCTCGGCGTTCTCTAACTTCAACTAACGCACACTGGCACGCGGCAAAATCTCGCTTAGTTTCGCGGGCCCAATACCTCGCACCTTCAACAAGTCTTCAACCGTGTTGAACGCACCATATTTTTCGCGATAGGTAACGATCGCTTTCGCCGTCGCCGGGCCAACACCAGGCAACTGTTCAAGCTGCGTCGCCGATGCCAGATTGATGTTGATTACTCGTGTCGCAACCTGACCGTCACCCGTCACCCGATTAGAAGCTGCATCACCAACACTCAACTGAGGTCGACTCGTGATCGTGCGCGGTTTCTCGCCACGCTTTGGAATATAAATTTGTTCGCCTTCGTTAACAAGTGTCGCCAAATTGACTGAATCTAAATCCGCACTCGTTGTCGCGCCGCCCGCAGCATCCACACCGTCGTTAACTCGGGCACCTTGCCGCAAGCGATAGACGCCGGGCGACTTGACTGCACCTGCCACATGCACTGTTAGAAATTGCGGCACGACTACATTCGAATCTGGCAAAGCATCACCGACTGCGACACTTTTCGGCACAACTGGCACGCTCGTCAAACTTGGTGCAAACTCCAAAGCCGCTTCTGGCGGTGGCGGTGGCACCTGCACCAACCACCACCCCGCACCTGCAACTAAAACAACACTGACTACAGAACCAACTAGTCGTGAAACACCAAACCATTTGACACGCGCAAACAAACTTGCAGTAATTTTTTGAAAAGTTTTCATCGCCCAATGTGGGCAATTACCTCACCGAGAGGCAAAGACTTTTAACCGTTAAAACAGCTTGGTGGTCAACTTTTTGCGATAGTCGCCAGTGCGCGGGTCGTTTGGTCCCATCTTGTCTAGCAACTCGAGAAATTCGCGCTTGGCGTCTTCATCTGTCTTGACACGCACCAACAAATCAGTCAGCTGTTTATCAAAGTCATCTTTGGGCACGAAAGCTGCCCGAGCGGCTGCCACCGAAGTTCGCACGCGTTCTGTCTCAGGCACGGTCTTGAGCAACTCGAGCGCAGCCGAACAGTCTTTGCGTGCGATCAACAAATCAGCAAGAGCAACAACGACTGCTTCGTTTGTCGGCTCGGCAGCCAATGCTGCGCGAAGACTCTCTTCGTCACCTTTGGCCAAAAGTGCTTTGACGTCAACAACAACCGGTTCTGGCAACAAATTTTTGATGAACTGTTCAACAACGTGTTCTGATTGTGCGCCGACAAAACCGTCAACGATCTTGCCGTCTTTCATCGCATAAACCGCAGGTATTGACTGAACTTGAAACGCCTGGGCGATCTGCGGGCAACTGTCTACGTCAACTTTTGCCAAAATCACTTTGCCGCTTGTCGCGTCAGTCAATTTTTCGAGAATTGGTCCAAGTGTTTTGCACGGTCCGCACCACTGAGCCCACAGGTCAATAATCACTGGCGTAATCATCGACTTTTCAATCACCTCTTTTTGAAAGGTCGCGTCTTGTACGTCAATTGCCATGCCGAGATATTACTCGGCATGCAACACGAGCCGAAAGCCAGCGATCTCTCGCAACTGGCAAACAGTCACACAAATTAAGTAGGTTGCATGGTGATGAGCGACACAGTCAGCGCCGGAATCGATTCGCCAAAAGTTACAAAATGGCTCGAAGAAAACGTCAGCGGTGCGACAGGTCCATTTAAGTTTGAATTCATCGCCGGCGGTCACTCAAATCTGACGTTCTCGGTGCGCGACGCCAAACAAAATCACTACGTCTTGCGGCGCCCGCCACTTAGCCATGGCCTCGCAAGTGCCCACGACATGGGTCGCGAACATCGCATGATCTCGGCGCTACAAAATTCGGGGGTTCCCGTGCCCCGTACACGCGGGCTTTGCAACGATCTAGAAATTAACGGCGCACCGTTTTACGTTATGGATTTTGTCGACGGCCACATCGTGCGCGACATTCCGATCGCTGAATCAGTTCTCACACAACAGACTCGCACGCTTGCCAGCGAATCGCTCGTCGATACGTTGGCGAAAATTCACGCCGTAGATGTCAACAAAGTTGGTCTGCAAGACTTCAGCCGTCATGAGGGTTACATCGCGCGCCAACTAAAGCGTTGGTACGGCCAATGGAACGCGCAAAAAACTCGCGAACTCAGCGTGGTTGATCGCGTGCACGATGAACTCGCAAAGCGAATTCCTGAACAGGGCCCAGCCACCATCGTGCACGGCGACTATCGACTCGACAACTGCATCGTCAGTTCGAAAGGTGAAATTCAAGCCGTTTTAGATTGGGAAATCTGCACACTTGGTGATCCGCTCGCTGATCTCGGCTTGCTCACTGTTTATTGGACTGGCCCCGACGATCAGGCATCGCCTTGGATGTCGCAATACACAACAGTCAAAGGATTTTTGAATCGCAATGATTTGATCGCACGCTACGCAAAAGCAACTGGCCGCGATGTGACAAATATCGAGTTCTACCGCGCGTTTGCATATTGGAAACTTGCATGCATCGTCGAGGGCGTTTATGCGCGTTATCTAGGCGGTGCTCTTGGCGAAAAACAAGCCTCAGATCTTGAGCCATTTAAGTTGCAGACTGAGGCAGCCGCCAACAGCGCCGAGGAAGCACTCTCTCGCCTAAACTGATCTCACGCAATGAACAAGCCATACAAAATTATTGGCACACTGCCGCAGATCAAAGACCCGTTGTTGGTCGTGATGATGTCTGGCTGGATAGATACAAGTTCTGCCGCCGCCAATGCCATCGAACTGATCACCAAAGAGACAAGCGCAGTCAAGATTATTGACTTCGACATCGACACGTTTGTTGACTTCCGCGCTCGTCGCCCAATCATGGAGCTTCGCGAGGGCGTCAACACAAAACTCGTCTGGTCAACTCCAGAGATCTCACTTGGTCGCGATATCAACGATAAAGATATCTTGCTTCTCACCGGCCCCGAGCCCGACACACACTGGAACTTGTTCGCCGAAACAATCGCCGACATCAGCGTGCAATTTGGCGTGCGCCGAATGATCGGCATCGGTGCGTATCCGTTTGCAACTCCACACACGCGTGCTGTTTATATTTCATGTACTTCGCCAGACAAAGATCTTGTCGCAAGTTTGCCTTATCTCAAGAGTTCGGTCGATGTACCTGCTGGCATGGCAGCCGCAGTCGAACATGCACTGCACAACCGCAAACTTCAGGCGCTCAGTTTGTGGGCCCGCGTGCCGCACTATGTCGCTTCAATGCCTTACCCTGCTGCTTCAGCCGCGTTGCTTTCAGCGCTCTGCGACACAGGCGGCATCTCGCTCGATGTTTCTTCGATGCGCGAACAAGCTAAATCTCAACGTGAGCGCCTCGATCTATTGATCGCCGGCAACAATGATCACTCGCAGATGTTGACCCAGCTTGAGCAAAGTTTCGACGAGCAAATCGCCAACGGCACAACTGAAATTAATTTTGGTGGACCAATTCCGAGCGGTGACGAAATCGCCGCAGAGTTCGAAAAGTATCTCCGCGAGCGTTAGAAGTTAACTCGCACGGGCCAGGCCGTGTAGCCAAGATTGCACGTTCACGCCAAGAGCATTGACGTCATAACCGCCCTCTTGTAAAACGACTGTAGGTAAACCCAATGCACCCACAAGCGCACCACATCGGTCGTATCCCGGGGTCGTCAACGCCAAATCGCTAATTGGATCTGTAATAAACGTGTCAAGACCAAGCGAAACGATAATCATTGACGGCCCAAACTTCTTGATGCTTTCGCAGGCTCGCTCGAGAGACTTCATATACGAATCATCATCTGTGCGTGCAGCAAGAGGAACATTCAGCGTTGAACCGCGACCCTTGCCTGAACCAACTTCATCTATGTAGCCAGTGAAATACGGGTAGGCCCGCGCAGGGTCACCATGCAGCGAAACAAATTGCACATCGTCGCGCTCATAGAAAATTTGTTGTGTGCCATTGCCATGGTGATAATCAACGTCAAGCACGGTCACCTTCGTGCCTGTTGTGCTCGCCACATGATGGGCCGCGATCGCTGCATTGTTGAAAAAGCAATATCCGCCGTAAAGGTCGGTAGTCGCGTGGTGACCCGGTGGTCGACACAAGCCATAACTATTTTTTGCTCCGTCCAAAACAATTTTGGTGGCACTCATCGCTACGTCAACTGCGCCGCGTGCCGCTTCGTAGGTGCCGACAGTCAATGGTGTTGTTGTTTCAAAACACCACCAGCCCAACTTGCCGTTGACCGATTCTGGTTCAACACGGTCGCCCATGCTCTGGCGCAGATTTGATTTAAAAAACATATCTGGCACGACTTCACGAACTTGTTTTACATCTCGCTGATAATCGGCCCAAGCAGTCGAGAGAAACCTCAACAAACCCGGGTTGTGAATCTTGGTAATCGGCTCTGTGCCCCATGCAGTTGGTGAAACGAATTCGAATGCTTTGTCGGCGGCCAAAGTCTCACGAATCTTTTCGGCACGGCCCGTGTGTTCAAAAGGTGAATGTGCCGTTGAACTCTCAATTTCGACTTCGGGATTATGCAATAAATGCGCCGGTGAATAAACAACTTTCACAAAACCCCGATTCTTTGACTATTTATTTTATGAAAAGTCTAAAGCACCTCTGATTGAGCGCTTCAACTCGGCCACACCTGGGGTTGTCGCCACGATCTCTACTGCGTCCCACAATTTGACCGCCTCCTCACCACGCGGAATTCTAGAAATAACTGGCCCAAAGAAACTTCCTTCATTTGGTGTGCCTGGTTTAAAAGTCAGAATCGGTGTGCCAACATCTTTGCCAGTTCGTGAGAGCGCCGTTTCGGTCTCGAAACGTACTAATGGTGTGTGAGTTTCATCTTCAAATGAATTTGCCCACTGGGTTGGCAGCGAATATTCACTCAACACAGAAGTCAAATACTTGTGTGGATCGGTATCGAGACCATCTCGTCTCTTCTGTGTGTGCATCGTCGTACCAAGCGCCGTGTAGAACTTGGCGACTGCATCGTTTCCGCCCGCAGCGCGAGCCGCGCTTGCGACGCGCAAAGCTTTTAATCCGAAACCATGAATCATTGGGTGATAAACATCGTTGGCCTCATAGCCACGCTCTTCGTTGATAACTAGAAGCGAAACAAACTTCCAAGAGATTTCGTAATTGCGAAGAGTTGAAACTTCAGTAGCCCAACGCGAGGTCACCCACGCCCACGGGCAACCCGGATCAAAGAAAAATTCTAAATCTGCCATTCGGACAGATTAGGCGATTCAGACTCGCTCAACCTCTTTAAGGTCGTATGTTTCAATTGTGTCGCCTGGCTTCAGGTCTTGGAAGTCGGTCAAACTCAAGCCGCATTCAAAACCTTCGCGTACTTCTTTGACGTCGTCTTTGAATCGGCGCAACGTATTGATATTGCCCTTCCAAATGATTGTTCCTTCGCGCAAGAAGCGCACTCGCGAACCACGAGTGATAACACCAGACACAACCGAGCATCCTGCAACCGCGCCAACCTTTGGTGCCTTGAAGACTTCGCGCACTTCGGCTTCGCCAGTGACAACTTCGACAAATTCTGGCGCGAGCATGCCTTTCATTGCCTTTTCGATGTCTTCCAAGAGTTTGTAAATGATTTCGTATGTACGAATCTCTACGTTTTCTTTCTCGGCGAGTTCACGAATCTTTCGATCTGGGCGAACATTAAAGCCAATCAAAGTTGCATTTGTCGCTGCTGCCAGCGAAATGTCGTTCTCAGTAATCGTGCCCACTCCGCGATGCACGAATGCTGCACGCACATCATCGCGCTCAAGTTTGCGCAGACTCTCGGTGACGGCTTCAAGCGAACCGTGTACGTCGGCTTTGACGATCACGTTCAAAGTTGCGATTTCGCCAGCTTGAATCTGGGTGAAAATATCTTCGAGTTTCACACCGCGCTGAACACGGGCGTCGCCGCGTTGGTTCATCGCGCGATATCGCTGCTCGCGTGCACCAGCAACTGTTCGCGCTGTGCGCTCATCTGGCGCCGACCTAAATTCTTCGCCGGCGCCCGGCACTGCTGACAAGCCCAAGACTTGCACTGGCGCAGATGGCCCAACTTCTTTAACTTGCTCGCCACGATCATTGATCAGCGCACGAACTTTGCCCCATGCTGCACCCGCAACGATTGGGTCGCCAACTTTTAGCGTTCCTTTATCGACCAAAACTGTCGCCACTGGTCCACGGCCAACATCAAGTTGCGCTTCGAGCACGACACCCTTGGCGCGACCCGTTGGGTTGGCTGTAAGTTCTTCGATTTCGGCAACGACATTGAGTTGTTCAAGCAAGTCGTCGATACCTAAACCGCTTTGGGCTGACATCTCTACAACAATCGTGTCGCCACCCCAGGCTTCTGGCGTAAGTTGCTGCTCAGCCAAACCTGCGAGCACACGTTGCACATCGGCGTTTTGCTTGTCGATCTTGTTAAGCGCCACAACAATCGGCACGTCAGCCACGCGAGCGTGATTGATCGCTTCAATCGTTTGTGGCATCACACCGTCGTCGGCAGCCACGACCAAAACAACAATGTCTGTTACGCCAGCACCTCGCGCACGCATCTTGGTGAAAGCCGCGTGACCTGGTGTGTCAATAAATGTAATTCGCTTGCCATCTTTTTCGATTTGATATGCGCCGATGTGCTGGGTGATGCCACCAGCCTCGCCCGAAACAACATTTGCGTTGCGAATCTTGTCAAGCAAAGTTGTTTTGCCGTGGTCAACGTGACCCATGATCGTGATGATCGGTGGTCGCACTGCTTGCAACTCTGGGTCATCATCGTCTGAGTCATCAAACATTGCTTGCAACTCAAGCTCTTCTTGTTGACCTGGGTCAACAAGCAAAATCTCTGCACCAATTTCAAGCGCGAACAATTCCATTTGTTCGTCGACGAGTGTCATTGTTGCCGTCACCATTTCGCCGTGCTCAAGCAAGAATCGCACGACATCTGCTGCTGTGCGATTCAACTTTGGTGCGAACTCTTGTGATGAACAACCGCGCTCAATTACAACGATGCCCTCAGGCACTGGTGCTGCACTCGGTGTGTAACTAGTTGGTACTTGTGGTAACTGCTCTTCAAACTCTTGACGACGACGTGCACGAGTCTTTTTTCGCGGACCTCTTCGTTGACCCGCACCTGGTCCACGACCTGCACCCGGACGACCGCCCGGACCTGTTGGACTGCTGCGACCAAGCGCCGTACCACGACCACCAGTTGGTGCTCCTGGTCGACCGCCTACACCTGGGCCTCGACCCGGCGCGCCACGATCTGGTGTTGTGCGACCGCCCGAACCTGCCGGACCACGTCCAAGTTGCGATGCAGGAATTCGACCGGTGCGTGCATTTGTCGATGGCGAAGAGCTGCGTTGCGGCGGACGATTATTAAACGGCGGACGAGTTACGCCACCTTCTGGTCGACGCGCAACTGGCGGCGGCGGAATCGGACGCGACGAACCCGGCGGTGGCGGAATCGGACGCGCACCTGGTGTTGCAGGTCGCGCCGGCTGACTTGGGTTTGCACTTGGCGTCGGCTGACTTGGGTTCACAGTCGGCGTGGTGCGCGCGGCTGGTGCCTGAGGTTGCGCAACTGGACGAACCGGTTCTGGTTGCAACGGTTGAATTTGTCGAACTGGCGCAGTCGGCGAAGTTGGTGAACTCATTGAAGGTGCACCAGGTCGGTTTGGCTGCGCGGATGAAACTACGCGACTCCCCGCACCATCACCCTCGCGCGGCGCCACAGGCACACTCGGCGCAACTTGAGCTTGCTCCTCAACAGACGTTGTCTCGACTTCTTCGACAGATTTCTTTGCAGCGGCAGTTTTTGCGCCGGCAACTTTTTTCGCTGCAGTTTTCTTTACACCTGCAACTTTTTTCGCGCCAGCAACTTTCTTTGCCGCCGCTTTTTTCACCGGTTTGTCAGAAACTTCTGCAGGTTGCTCGTCGCGAATTAGTCCTTCGCGATCGGCGCGCGCACGAATGCGATCTGCTTGTGCGTCAATAACTGTCGACGACGGGCCTTTAACGCCAATGCCAAGCTTTGCGCTGAGGTCAATGACCTCAGCGTTGGTCATTCCGAGTTCTTTAGCGATCTCGTGAACACGTTTGGCTTTTGGCAAAGTGTTTAGCCCTTCGACTCTTCAGTTGTGGCGCCTGCTTGTGCAGCAACTTGCTCTTGGCTCAGAATTGAACCATCGGCAGCGTGCCACTCCATTGCACCAGTCTCAACGTTTGTCTTCCATTCGCCTTCGGCATACATCGTGTCGCCACTGGCAACAGCAGCAGGTCGACGCACAACGGCGTTGCCTTCTGCTGCAACTTCAGACTCGCTCTTAATGTCGATGCGCACACCTGTAAGACGAGCAGCAAGTGTTGCGTTCACGCCCATTTTGCCAATTGCCAATGACAATTGAAAGTCGGGCACGATTACGTCGGCTTGTGTTTCGTCTGCGCTCAATCGCACTTCAGTAACTTTCGCTGGTGACATCGCCTTAGCAATGAAATCGCGCTTGTCTTCGCTGAACGGAATGATGTCTACTTTTTCACCACGAAGTTCGTTCACGACCATGCGCACTCGTCCGCCACGTGCACCTACACATGCACCAACCGGGTCAATTGCTTTGTCGTTCGACCAAACTGCGATCTTTGTGCGTTGTCCCGGTTCACGAGCGCATGATTTGATCTCAACAATGCGGTCTGCAATCTCAGGCACTTCCATTTCGAACAAGCGCATGATCAAACCAGGGTGCGTGCGACTCACAACAATTTGTGGGCCCTTTGGTGTTCGACGCACTTCAACGATGTATGCCTTCAAACGAGCGTTCGGCTCGCGAGTTTCGCCAAGAACTTGTTCGGCTTGTGGCAACAACGCTTCAACACGACCCAGGTCGAGCAATGTGTAGCGCGTATCTGTCTTTTGCACGGCTCCAGAGACGATGTCGCCTTCGCGGTTTGCGTACTCTTCGAACTTTCGCTCGCGTTCTACTTCGCGAATTCGCTGGCCCATCACTTGACGGAAAGTCACCGCAGCAATTCGACCCAACTCATCTTTTTTCGGCGTGTCGTCGCGCTCGTTGATCCAGTTGCCGTCATCATCTACGTCGTATGCCGTAAATGTGATGTCCATGTTGTCTGGGTTGACGCCAACGATTACCTCGTCGGCCGCATTCGGACGCTTCTTGTATGCCGTCGCAAGTGCTTCGACGAGCACTTGCAAGAGTGCGTCGATTGTTATTCCTCGGTCTGCTGCGAGCATGCGCAGCGCTTCTGACATGTCCATGTTGCTCATGATGCTTTGGCCTCCGTTGTATTAGCGACTTTTTTCTTCGAGTGACGTGCTTCTTCTTTCGAAGTTGTCTTCCACTCAAAAACTGTTCGTGCGCGATCAATCGCCACGTAATTCACTTTCACTTCAACACCGTCTGAAGTGCGCACGGTGATCTCGCGCTCGTCTGCAGCCACAAGCACACCTTGCACTCGTCGCTCACCTGTCGTCTCGTGTGGCGCCGTCAATCGCACGCTCACAACTTTGTTTAGCTCGCGCATGTAATGTCGCGGCAAACGCAAGTTGCGCTCAAGACCCGGGCTCGTCACTTCAAGTGTGTAGCGACCTGGCACCGGCTCTGAATGATCAAACTCGCGCGAGACAAGTCGAGTTAGCAAACCGATTTTCTCAAGATCAACACCAGCAGGCTGACCGTTTTCGCCGACCAGGCCCGTTTTTGAATCGACCACAACGCGCACAACGCCGCTCACAAATTCGAGGTCGTAGAGATCAAGGCCGAGATCGCTGACGATTGGCGTAACTAGTTCGCCGATACGCGTAACTACCGCGCTCTCTCCGGCGCTTGTCCGTACATTCTCAGCCATCAGTTGTCTCTCCTTTCTCTATAAATCGCTACCAAATGCCTATTTTGACCAACCAAAACACGACCCGATAGAGAACAAAAGGCGTGGGCCTAAACCCACGCCTCCGGTTCTTAGAACTTTAAAGGTCATCTCAAGTATAGAGGCTTTAGTAAAGTTTTCGTGAGGCGCTATCCCATGCGCACGAGAGGTAAGACCCTGTGATTTTGCGTATGTCGTCAATGTTTTTACGGACATTACGCGACGATCCAGTTGATGCCGAAGTGCCAAGTCATCGGCTTTTAGTTCGTGCGGGATACATACGACGCGCCGCACCAGGTGGTTACACGTGGTTACCTCTTGGTTTGCGCACACTAAATCGCGTTGAAACAATCATCCGCGAAGAAATGGATGCGATCGGCGCACAAGAAGTGCACTTCCCCGCAATGTTGCCGCGCGAACCTTACGAAGTCACAGGTCGATGGACAGACTACGGTCCGAATTTGTTTCGTCTTCAAGATCGTCGCGGCGTCGACTATTTGCTCGGCCCAACTCACGAAGAAATGTTCACACTATTAGTAAAAGATCTCTACAGCAGTTACAAAGATCTGCCGTTGTGGCTCTATCAAATTCAAACCAAGTTTCGCGACGAGGCTCGCCCGCGTGCAGGTTTGTTGCGCGGTCGCGAATTCTTGATGAAAGACTCTTACAGTTTCGACATCGACGACGAAGGTCTGCAACGCAGCTACGACGCACATCGGTCGGCATACTTGCGCACGTTCGAGCGACTCGGTTTACCGTTCGCCGTCGTCTCGGCGATGTCTGGCGCAATGGGTGGCTCTGCATCTGAAGAGTTCTTGTTTCCGTGCGAGTCAGGCGAAGACACTTTCGTCAGTTGCACAAAATGCGATTACGCAGCCAACACCGAAG
>Ga0208482_1000257_pt1 | contig 17507 bp, 16 predicted proteins | sample LakMenEpi26Sep10_FD_150737 | JGI IMG/M metagenome (GOLD analysis project Ga0208482, IMG submission 150737) | Freshwater microbial communities from Lake Mendota, WI - 26SEP2010 deep hole epilimnion (SPAdes) | ecosystem: Environmental > Aquatic > Freshwater > Lake > Epilimnion/Euphotic zone ... | reverse complement strand
GCAGCCGCGCCGCCGGCGGTTGCAGACCAGACTGCCTCGTCGCAAGTCATTTTCATATTGAGCACCGCCAACGAGATGGCCAGAGGCATTGACGTCGTATATGACGAACCCGGATTGCAGTCAGACGCGAGTGCGACCGTCACACCAGCATCAATTAGTCGTCTCGCATCAGGAAACTGCGAGCGAGTGCATAGTTCGGCGGTTGGCAACAGAGTTGCGACAGTCCTGCCTTTGGTATCGGCAAGAGCATCGATATCGGCCGAATCAAGGTGTGTGCAGTGATCGCACGACGCGACGCCAAGTTCGACACCTAGTTGTACGCCACCGCCATGTTGCAACTGATTGGCGTGAATTCGTAGCCCAAGACCTGCTTTTGCACCGGCTTGCAGAATGGCTCGCGCATGATCGACCTCGAAAGCACCGCGATCGCAAAAAACATCGATCCATTTCGCGTGGGGTGCACAGTTGTCGAGCATTTTGCCACAAATTAGATCGACGTATTCGTTGATTTGAGATTCGGCTGGCACGACATGGGCACCGAGAAAAGTTGTTTCTGACGTGATTGCATTTGCAACTTGTAATGAGCGAGTTTCATCGAGAACTGAAAGTCCGTATCCAGATTTTGTCTCAAGAGTTGTTGTGCCCGTGTGCAGTGCTTCGTTGGCGAGTCGGCGAGCGTTTGCGACGAGTGCATCGTTATTGCTGTTGCGCGTTGCGGCAACGGTCGTGCGAATGCCGCCGGCTGTATATGGCTTACCCGACATTCGCGCTTCAAATTCTTCGGCTCGGTCGCCACCGAAAACCAAGTGTGTGTGGCTGTCGACAAAGCCCGGAATTATCGCTCTGCCGTTGAGATCGATCGCGTTTGACTTGTATTCGCGTGGCAAGTTTGCAGTCTCGCCTGCGAATGCAATTTTGTTGTCGTTACCAACCACCAGGGCTGCGTTTTCGATTATTCCGAGTTTGCCCCGCTCAAGAGTCGTGTCGTTGGTGACGAGAGTAGAAATGCCTGTGAGTACAAGCACTACGAACCGAACTTCGCGACGAGGTCCTTAACTCTGATGACGAAGTCATGGTGATGAAATTTGTCGAATGAGTCCCAAGTTGTGAATGTTTTCGAGTCTTTCACTTTGTCCATGAACAACAGACCGTCGAGATGGTCTACTTCATGCTGATAGGTGCACGCTGTCATGCCGCGAATGATCTGGTCAATCTTGTTGCCGTTGCGATCGAAAGCCTCAACGCGAATTGATGTGTGCCGCCACACATTTCCACGAAAACCTGGCACTGAAAGGCACCCTTCATTGTTTTCGAACATGTCGTCATCGAGTGGTGTGAGCACTGGGTTAATCAAAATCGTCAGCGGCACTTGCGGCTTGTACGGATACCGAGGGTTTTTGTTGACTTCGACTGCGCAGATGCGCTGATGTCGCAAGACCTGTGTCGCGGCGAGTCCGGCGCCGTTGGCATGACGCATCGTCTCGACCAAGTCGTCTATGAATGTCTGAATTTCAGGTGATTTAATTTCGCTTGGGTCAACTTCGCTGGCACGAATGCGCAACTCAGGGTGACCGATTGTGGCTATTGGCAAAATTGTCATGCCGTAAGTGTAATTAGAGAACGGCTTCGATTGCTGTGCGCAGACTTTCATTGATATTTGGCAAAGTTCGATGCTTGTAGTCGCTGACTATTTGCTCGCCGCCAACCCAAACATCGCTGACATCAGAACTTGTCGCACTGTGAACAAGATGGGCGGCGCCGTTTGCGGGGTCGAAAGTCGCAAGACGAACTGAATTAGTCGACACGCTAATGAAATCGGCGGGTGCACCGGCCACGAGGCCGTGTTTCTTGCTGCCAAGCGAACTTGCGCCGTTGATTGTTGCTGCCGAAAGCAAATCGCTACTGCGATGAACGCCACGTTTATTCGTAATTAGTCGTTGATTCATTTCGACGGCGCGAGCTTCTTCAAACATGTCGATCACGGCGTGCGAATCAGTGCCCAAACAAAGAGGCGAGCCCGCGCTGACAAGATTTTCAGACGGGCCGATGCCATCTGCGAGATCACGTTCGGTCGTGGGGCAAAAGCACGCAAAAGTTTTGCTTTGGCCGAGCAGATCAATGTCGGCACTCTGCAAGTGAGTTGCGTGTACCGCAGTCGTGAACGAACCAAGAAGTTGGGCATCACTCAGCAACTGAGTGGGGGTTCGCCCTGTTGCCTCGCGGCATGCATCGTTTTCGGCAGGTTGTTCAGAAACATGGATATGCACGACGCGACCGTTTCGATGTTTTGCGATGAATGCGAGTTCTGATTCGTGCACGGCGCGCACGCTGTGTGGGGCGAGACCAATTGTGTGCGTCGTCGACGGTGCGCCGAGTGCATCGACGCGAGCGAGCCAGTTCTCGACTGTGCCGTCGCTAAATCGATTTTGTTCGGCGGCGAGTTGCTGGTCTTTTAAGCCTGCGTGCAAATAGGCGACATCAAGCAAAGCAATGCGAATGCCAGCGCGACGGGCGGCTTCGATCAAAACTTTGCCCATCTCATTTGTGTCGGAATACTTTTTGCCACCTTGCTGGTGGTGCACATAGTGAAACTCACCAACTGTCGTAACGCCCGCAAGTGCCATCTCTGAAAAAGTTGCTGTCGCAAGCGCTAAATAGTTTTCAGGTGTCAGGCGATTAGCAACTTGATACATCAATGTGCGCCAAGACCAGAAATCACCGAGGCCAGCACCGCTGTGAGTGCGGCCGCGTAGTGCTCGATGAAATGCGTGACTGTGCGCGTTGACAAAACCGGGCATGACAACGCCGGCGATACGCGAATCTTTCGAGTTCGGCGCAGCGTTCGCATCTATTGAAACAAAAGATCCTTTGTCAACTGTGATTCGCACGTTTGAGGCGCAACTTTCGCCACCTAACCAAGCGTGTTCGGCAAAATACGATTTCATTGCTCGCGCATTGGCAAACGCACGCCACGCTTTTCGGCGACATCAATTGCCAAGTCATAGCCAGCATCTGCATGTCGGATAACACCCATGCCGGGGTCGCTCAACAAAACGCGTGAAAGTTTTTCTGCAGCGAGATCGGTGCCGTCGGCAACGCAAACCATGCCCGCATGAATGCTGCGGCCGATGCCAACGCCGCCACCGTGGTGAATGCTCACCCAAGTTGCACCACTCGCCGTGTTGACGAGCGCATTTAGCAACGGCCAGTCGGCGATTGCATCTGAGCCATCAAGCATCGCTTCAGTTTCGCGATAGGGGGATGCAACAGAACCCGAATCTAAGTGGTCGCGACCAATGACGATTGGCGCGCTTAGTTCTCCGCTCTTGACCATCTCATTGAAACGCAAACCAAGACGATGTCGCTCGCCATAACCGAGCCAACAAATTCGTGCAGGCAAACCTTGAAATGCGACTTGTTCGCTGGCTAGGCGCATCCATTTGGCAAGGTCTTCATTGTCAGGAAATTCTTCGAGTACCGCGCGGTCAGTTGCGGCGATGTCGCGTGGGTCGCCCGAAAGAGCAACCCAACGAAATGGGCCTTTACCCTCACAAAACAACGGACGAATATATGCGGGCAAGAAACCTGGATAATCAAAAGCGCGGTCGTAACCACCAAGTTGGGCCTCGCGGCGCAATGAGTTGCCGTAGTCGAAAACTTCGGCACCAGCATCTAAGAAACCAACCATTGCGCGACAATGTGCTGCCATTGCTGCTCGCGATCGATCGATGTAATGCTCTGGGTTTGTTGCTCGAAGTTTTTCGGCGGCTTCGAAAGTTAAGTCGTTGGGCACGTAACTCATTGGGTCGTGTGCACTTGTCTGATCGGTGACAATGTCAGCAGCAAAACCTTGTGCCAATAATTTTGGAAACATATCGGCAGCATTGCCGACCACGCCAACCGAAAGTTTTTTGCGAGCTTTTTTGGCGGCCTCACATCGAGCAACTGCATCTTCGAGTGAGTCGGCTACTTCGTCGAGGTAGCGAGTTTCAACGCGACGCTGCACACGAGTTGGGTCAACATCGATGCACAACGCGACGCCATCGTTCATTGTGATCGCCAATGGTTGCGCGCCGCCCATGCCACCCAGACCAGCAGTGAGAGTTATCGTGCCGGCGAGTGTGCCTTTAAATTTTCTGCGGGCGATTTCAGCGAAACACTCGTAGGTGCCTTGCAAGATGCCTTGCGTGCCGATGTAAATCCACGAACCGGCGGTCATTTGGCCGTACATAGTGAGGCCGAGATTTTCGAGACGCCTGAATTCATCCCATGTGGCCCAGTCGCCGACGAGATTCGAGTTCGCCAGCAGTACGCGTGGCGCCCATTCGTGTGTGCGAAAAACGCCGACGGGTTTGCCTGATTGCACCAGCATTGTTTCATCGGGTTTCATGGTTTGCATCGTGCGCATCATCGCATCGAATGCTGGCCAACTGCGCGCTGCGCGACCGGTGCCGCCATAGACGACAAGATCGTCGGGGCGTTCTGCAACTTCAGGATCTAAATTATTTTGCAACATTCGGTATGGCGCTTCAATTTGCCAATTCGCGCAATGCAATTGTGTGCCGCGCGGTGACCGTACGACTCTTGGTCCAGACATGGTTACATTCTCGCCGAAAACTTGATGTTTCACCAACTGTTAGAGCGACTTGTTGAGTGTGATGTGGGCGAGGGCGCCGTTATTTAGGTGAATTTTGCAGTTGCTCGCATCGAGAAATGCGTCTTGATGATGCAAAACTGATGATTTGCCGTCGACAGTAATTTCGGCAGTTTGAGAAACTGCAACGATCATTTCGCATTTTGCTAATTCGCCAGGGCGATTGACATATGTCATTTTTCCGGATGCCTTGCCACGCATAGTCATCAAGTTGAGATCCACGATTGGTCCGTCGACAAGTTTTGCCGTCGTCGGGATGTCACCAGCGAATTCGGCGACTTCACCCGGGCGGCACACAACTGTTTCGCCGCCAACATTTAAAATCATTTCGCCGCCAGAAATGATTAAAAGTTGTCGATGGATATTTTCGAAGTGTGAAAAGTCGCAGTCTTCGATGACTGGTGCAATCGCAACCCGCCATGTCCACCCGGCGACACCAGGTGTTTGACTCGCAATTTCATAACTTGTACCTCGACCATTGGGCCACGGCGCTTGAAAGTGTTCAGCAAACTTCTGTAACGGCATAAAACAAAACTAGTGGTTGGCAAATATCGAGGGTAAACCACCGGTGTGAATAAAGACAACATTCGCATCAGATCCGAATTCGTTTTTTGCATCGAGACCGAGCAAGCCTGAAAAACCTTTTGCACTGTAAACAGCGTCGAGAACCCAAGCGCCGCGATGTGCCGCCCACTTTGCAGCATCAGTCGCTGCTTGAGTTGCAACTGCGTAGTCGCTGCCCATGTAGTTCGAATCAATTGATACGTCGTCGGTGGTTGCGCGAGATGTCTCGTTGAGCAAGTTCAAAGTTTCGTTCGCTAAATCTGTGATGCTGAGTGAACTCAGCGCAGTTCCTTTGGCGACACCTATGCCAATAATTTTCGGCAATTGCTTGAGTGGATCGCGTGTCCGCGCCCGAACGAGACCCGCGACCAGGCCTGCGTGTGTGCCACCGCTTGAAGTCGTGAAAACAATTGCATCAGCGTTGAAATTCTGTGCTGAGCACTGCTCGATAATTTCGTCAAAAGCGAGCGCGTATCCGATTGCACCGATGGCAGTGCTGCCCCCAATCGGAATCGAGTGTGGCCTTTCGCCACGGTCAACAAGTTGTTGGGTTAGTTGCGCACGAAACTCTTCGAGTCCTGCCCAGTCTGTGTCAGCAAGACCAGTGTGATGCAGTGTTGCGCCAAATATTTGAGACAACAGTTGGTTGCCTTCAAGACGGTTTGGTTTTTTACCTGAGAGAACTAAATGTGTTGGCAAGCCGAGCCGTGCACCAGCCGCAGCGGTCATGCGACAGTGATTTGATTGTGCTGCACCAACAGTGACTAGAGACTTTGCGCCGTTTTGAATTGCGTCGCCGCAAAGAAATTCGAGCTTGCGGGCTTTGTTGCCACCTGCGCCAAGCCCAGTGAGGTCATCGCGTTTGACCCATAATCTCGAACCGCTCGCAAGTTTGCCGCCATCTTCAAGTGGCGTGGGCAATGTCGCGAAAGTGACGCGATTTATTTTTTGTTGCGCCACGCGACGCCTTCTGGCCAACGACCAACGCCACCATCCTGCAACAGCATTCCGCTGAGCGTGCGCTCTGTGTGTTGCGATCGCCAAAGTAACATCTCTTGGGCGAGAGCCAACACTCGCTCTGGCTCGTCAAAAGTTGTGCGCCAAGTTGGGTCGAGCGCTAAATCAAAAGCCAGCCAACTTCCATCGCCGAATTGCACATATGCAGCGTCGTGAGTGCGTCGCACAGTTAAATGTTGGCGCTCGAGTCGGCGATCGCGCGGCCAATTCTTCGCAGCCCCGTTTTCAGCGTCGTCTATATATATGTGTCGCCAGTCGTATTCATAAGTTGCTGCAGTTCGCCAGCGCTCCGGAGTCTTACCGCACAAAAAGTCGGTGAGTGGCTGACCGTCACATTGAAGCGGCACGGCTTCACCGATGGCTTCGGCGATTGTCGGCATGATGTCGACATTCTCGGTGAATTCAGTGATTGTTTCGCCATGGGTTTGTGGATTACCTGGGTCGCGAATGATGCCGATGACGTGATAGCTGACGTCGAAGAAACCGAGTTTCTCTTTTAACCCATGATCACCGAGTTGGTCGCCGTGGTCAGCAGTAATGATGATCAAAGTATTTTGCCAGTCACCACGCTCACGAAGTTTTGCAAACACTCGACCCATGTGATGATCAACTTCACCGATCATGCCGTAATACTGCGCACGCATCTCGCGAAGACCCCTCTCGGTTTTCGGCGCGGCTGTGCCAGCGTGGTTCATTGCGGCTTCGTGAAATGGATGGCGAGTTTCACTCGCTGTGATTGGCAAGTCAACTTCGTCGGGCAGATATTGCTTTGCCCACTTGCCAGCGGCAGCGTATGGCGGGTGAGGTCGCAGATAACTTAGATGAGTGAACCAGGGTTCCTCTGCATCTTGCTTGTCTAGCCAAGAGAAAAATTCATTGGTCAAAAATGTCGAGATGCTCAAGTCTTCGTGACGGTCAGGCTCGGTACTTAGTGCTTTGTTGTAGTCACCTTTAAGGTCAAAGCCGTTTTGCTTTAGGTGTTCGAGCCACGGTGGATATGGCTCTGACAAATTCAAGATGCGATCAAAACCTGGCAATACTTCTTGATAAGTAGATAGTCGTTGGTCATTTTCTGAAGTCGTTGTGCGAGGGTCGACACCTTGGTCGGTGTAACCAAAAATTGTCGGCTTGTAACCAGCACGAAGTGCCAAGCGAGCGACATTGTCCAAGCGATTGTCAAGCGGTGTGCCATTGGCAACTACGCGATGGTTCATTTGGTATGTGCCCGTGTACAAACTTGCTCTACCCGGTGAACAAGGTGCCGCTTGGCTGAAGTGATTGGCTAGCCGCACACCATTGCGCGCAAGTTCGTCGAGGTTTGGTGTGCGAACAACTTTGTGTCCGGCACAAGAGAGGCAGTCGCCGCGAAACTGGTCGAGCGTGACCAACAATACGTTTGGCTTCACATCTCGCAGATTACTACTGAGATGAGATTTAGTCTTGTGTGCGCGCGTTCTCGCAAGCGCGGGGCGATGCTTTGATGACTTTGTTCTTGGCCTCGATCGGCGATTTATTTACGCCTTTGCGCCAGGCATCTAAAAATTTCCACGGCCAAATTTCGCCTTGCAGAACTTTGTATTCACTTTGTGGGCAAATTCGCGACATGCCAAGGTGGGTGTGGCACTTGGTTATGCGGGCATTACCCGATGAACCCATGACACCAATCCATTGTCCGGGTTCGACTCGTTCGCCGCGTTTGATCTTGACCCGGCCGAGATGTGCGAAAAAATATCGCACGCGGTCGTCGCCATGAAGCGTGATCGTGAGCCCGCCACGAGTGCCGGGTGCGTCAACTTCTTCTAACCATAAGTCTTTAGTTTCAACATCAAATACAACTCCGGAGGTTGGTGCGAGAACACGCGCATAACAGCCGTGTACGTCTGTTGCCGGATAGTTCAGATGATCTCGTGAATACGTCACCGGAACTTTCGAAAACGGAAACACATACTTAAGCTCGCGTTTGTTGGTTGAGTCGTCAGATGTTGCGCCTGCGGCTGTCGAGCCGACAATGAAACTTGCTAAAACTAAGACGACCAGTCGGCGAAGCACTTGGCTCTACGTTCTCGCTGGCTACTTTTCTTTGGACAATACTTCCGACGCACGTTGCACTAGCAACTCGCGTTCGTGGTCAGAAAGTGGGCGAGAGGTTCTGACGTTAAGTTCGACACGATCGCTGTCGCCAGCAGCCTGAATGTCATCGACAAACAGAACTGTTGTCAGGCCTTTTGTGCCTGCAAGGTCACGCATTGTGTTTGAAACTGTGTTGAAACTTGCACCACTTGACGAAATGTTCATCTCAAGTTTTGTCGTCACTGGTTCTTGGCTGAGGTTACGAACACTTGATAAAGCGCTGTGCGGAATGTGAACCGTGCTCACACCATCGCGTAAACGCGTTGTAACCATGCCGACGTGTTCGACAAAACCGTGTACTGGTTTTTGCCAGCCGAGTTCGGCTTCGATTTCGTCGCCTACGCCGTAGCGATCTTCAAGTAAAACTGCCAGACCTGTTAAGTAGTCATTGACGCGATGTTGACCGCCAACTGCGAGACCTGCACCAAGAAAGCCAGCGCTAGACAAAAAGAAGGCGGCGTTCAAATCAAGAATGTTGAAAACTGCAATTAGCGCGATGATCCATGCGCCGAGACTGACGAAGTGATGCAACATTCGGGTTGCTGCATCTATTCGTTGACGGCGACGGTGCTCACTACCTTCGACAGTTTCGGCGCCAACTCGACGCACGCTGTTGCGCCACCAATTTGCGGCATTAGTTGAAGTGCGATCGGCTATGCGTCTGACAGTGGCGCGCAAAATCGCATATGAAATGCGCGTGAATATAAAACATCCAATTACTACAAGAATTGCAACTACTGGGCGTGTCAAAAATCTTGTGAGCCCAGATGCTTCTTCGGCTTTATCTGCAGAAATCAATATCGAAGAAAGTGCTGTAATCATCTCCATCTAGTGTGCCTCACTTTTCTGCGGGTCACGCACCACTAAGGTTAAAACCGTGAAACTAGCGAAAATCTCAGCGACTTTTCTGATTGTTGTTGTCGCTGGCTGTGGGGCGCAATCGGCAACACAATATGCAACCGAGACTTCAGTCTCGCCAGAAGTCTCGGAGCCAGCAGTGACAGAAACCACGGCTGATGATGATTCAACAACTACGACAACCGAGACGACTATCGAAACGACGACTACGACAACGACAACGACCACAACGATGCCGCCGACGACAACTACGGTTCTCGACACGCTTTGCGTGAAACTTACGCAGTGCCAGTTTGCAAACTTGGTCGGTGTTGACTTCTCGCGACTGCAACTTGATTTTCAAAATTTCAGCGTGGCAAGTTTGGCGGGTGCAAGTTTTGCGGGGGCGAACTTGGCAAAGTCGTTATTCATCCGGGCTGATTTGGCGAGTGTGAATTTCTCTGGGGCAAATCTCTCAGGCGTTGACTTTACGGCCGCAAATATGAATGGCGCCAACATGGAGGGCGCAAACTTGACCGACGCAATTTTCTGTGATGTCGATGTAAAAACTCTTGTCGGTACTACAGAGTCACAACTCGGTAAAGTCAAGAAATTCAAATCAAAAGGCAAGATTTACTGCCCATAAATGTCGGTCGTGCGTCGGTATTGATTCGATTTCGTGCGATTAAAAGAGAGCTCACTAATTGGGTTAAGTTTGAAAGAACTTAGCTCGATGGGGGTCGATATGAGTGTTGCAATACCTGGGTCGATAAACGACGTAAATGCTCAATGGCTTGCTGATGCCACGGGGTTAGATATTAAAACTGCCGATATCGGCATCATTGGTGTTGGTGTTGGCGTGGCGAGTGCGGTTTATCGCGCAAAGCTGACGGGCAATAATTGCCCTGAAAGTGTGATCGTAAAAATGCCGGCGCTTGATGAGGCCGCGGTGTTTACTTCGACAATTCTGCGAATGTACATTCGCGAAGTTCGCTTCTTTAAGACGTTGGCCAAAGAGTGTCCGGTAATTACTCCGAAATCATATTTTGGAGAAATCAACGAAGAGACGAGCCAGTTTGCGATGGTGCTTGAAGATCTTGCAGGTCATCGCATTATCGATCAGACGGTTGGCATAACAATCGATGACGCACGCCGCGCAGTTGATGCTCTAGCAAAAATTCACGCCAAGTGGTGGGGTCGCGCTGATGGATTGGCGGCTGATGGCACAACAATTCCGTTTAGTGATCCGATTTATCCCGCGGTTTTACCGGTGGTTTTCGCAGAGGGCTGGGAGAAAGTTAAAAGAGAACTTGATCTCACAGAGTCGATAATGAAAGTTGGCGAAAAATTCGCCCCAGCAATCGGCGGGTTGATGTCGTCGCTAATGGATGGCGTCACAACGCTCGCACACGGCGACTTTCGTGCTGACAACATGATGTTCACTAAGAACAACGAGTTCATTCTCTACGACTTTCAATTAATCGGCACTGGTTCAGGCGCTTACGACTTGGCGTATTTCTTGACGCAAAGTCTCACACCTGATGACGCCAGCAAATATGAGCAAGAGTTGTTCGAGAGATGGCTCGAAGGTTTGCGCGCAAACGGTGTGACTGACATTGACCGCGATCGACTGTGGCTGCAATATCGCGGCACCGCATTGTTTTGTCTGGTTTATCCGGTTGTTGCAAGTCGTGGCATGGATCTCAACGAGCCCCGCTCGCGAGCGCTCGTAGAAACGATGAATTCTCGCTTCGAGCGAGCGTTTCACGAACTGGATCTTGCTAAATTGATTTAACAAATGGAGTTAATACTTGTTCGGCACGGCCTGCCGTTGCGCCGAGAAGTAGTTGATGGCCCGGCTGACCCTGAACTTTCACCCGAAGGTGTTGATCAGGCTGCTCGACTTGCTAACTATTTAGCAACTGAGAAAATCGCAGCGATTTATTCGAGTCCGATGAAGCGGGCAGTTCAGACTGCCGAGCCGCTGGCTCAGACAACTGGCCTACCAATTTCAATTGTCGACGAAGTTGCCGAATATGACCGATTGTCGAATGAATATATTCCGATTGAAGAACTTCGCGCCGCCAATGACGAGCGGTGGCAAAAACTGTTAGCAGGCGAGTGGCAATCAGATTCAGACACGCTTGAGAGTTTTCGCAATCGAGTTATATCGAGCCTTGAGCAGTTGATTGGCCAGCATGCCTCGCAGCGAATAGTCGTAACTTGCCATGGTGGCGTGATCAATCAGTATCTGGCGCACATTTTGGGCATCTCAACCGAGCGCGGATTTTTTTATCCGCAATACACATCGATTCATCGAGTTGTGGCTTCAAAAAATGGATTGCGCTCGGTTGGTTCGTTAAACGAAATCGCGCACCTTCGGTAATTTGCTATCTCTTCTGCGGGTTTGCTTGCGTCAAACCCGATTAGCGCGCTGTTAGCGGCGCAACAACGGCGCAGTCAGGCAAGTTGGTCCACCATCACCTTTAACCGCGACATTTTCGCCGTTGAAAATGTGCACGGTCACGCCAGACTCACGAAGTTTGCCTTCTATTTCTGGATTACCAGCAGCTAAAACTACGACGTCTGGTGCGACGGTCAAAATATTTGCACCTTGGGTGTGAACTTCGGTGTCGTTAACTGTGAGCCAAGAAATATTGCGCGACTTGAGAAACTCGAGCAAACGAATCGGCGCAAGAGGTTCATAGACAACTGCTCGAGAATGACTGATCGGTGAGAGCACAGACATCAAGTGCAATACAGCACTTGGTCCTTGAAAGTGCGGCAAGTCAAAAGCATGAACTTCAACACCAAATGACGCAAGCATTTTTTTGATTTGTGCGATGCCTTCGCCGTTAGTTCGATAGCCATGGCCGATTAACAAAGTTTTCGCATCGAGCCAGACTTTGTCGCCACCGTCAGCGATTGCCGAGCCAGTGAGTTCACCCAAAATAGGTACACCGATGCGCTCGAGGTCTTTGCGAATTTGGGCTGGTTCGGGTTGGCGAACACGCTTACCCATTTGCAACAAGATTGCGCCATGTGGCGTCATGATCATCGGGTCGTGCATGTAAACAGCATCGACTAGGCCGTCGACGGCGCTGGCAATGTGAACTTTGCAGCCAAGTTTTTCAAGCAGCTGAACGAATTCGTTGTGTTCGCGCACGAGTGAATCGCGATCAGGTTCGCGCCACTGCGCATCGGCAACAAAATTGCCAACAGTTGTCGGCGTGCGAACAAGAACATGTTCAAGTTTTGAAACCATATCTGGCGTGCCCCACATAGGTTCTTACGCTACGGCAGAACTGTTAGCGTTTCAGATATGGCGAACGCGGCGGCCTTACGAAAATCGAGTAATCCTTTTTTGGCTGGCAACTTGGCGCCTGTCGATGTTGAAACAACTGCCTTTGATTTGCAAGTGACGGGCAAATTGCCAGACGAGTTGACGGGTCGTTATTTGCGCAACGGACCAAACCCGATTGGTGAAGTTAACCCCGATTCGTATCACTGGTTTTTGGGCTCGGGCATGGTTCACGGAATTCGAATCAACGATGGCAAGGCTGAGTGGTATCGCAATCGTTGGGTGCGCGACCGAAACGTCGCAAAGAATCTTGGCGAACAAGCGCCACCGTCAGATTGGCCAGCCGATCATGCACAATTTGCGTCGAATACAAATGTGATCGGTCATGCAGGTGCGACTTGGGCGCTTGTTGAAGGTGGTTCGCCGCCTATCGAAATGAATTACGAACTTGAGACAGTTCGTGTTTCGAATTTTGCCAACACATTGCCACAGGCTTTTTCTGCGCACCCAAAGCGTGACCCGCGCACCGGCGAATTGCACGTGATGGCATATTGGTGGGGCTGGGGCAATCAGGTGCAATATCTGATTGTTGGCGTCGACGGCAAAGTGCGACGCACGGTTGACATCGCATTGCCAGGTGGCCCGATGATGCATGACTGTGCGATCACCGAAAAGTACGTGTTGATTTTTGATTTGCCTTGTTTGTTCAATCTCGAGTTGGCGATGTCTGGAAGATCATTTCCATATATATGGAATGCGGATTACACGGCGCGCGTCGGTTTGCTTCCGCGCGAAGGTGTGGCGGCTGATATCAAGTGGGTCGAGATCAACAGCTGCTACATCTTTCATCCGTTGAACGCTTACGACGCGCCAGATGGCACCGTCGTTTTAGATGCAGCACGACATGAAAAAATGTTTGATGTCGAGCAACGCGGACCAAACGAAGGTTTTCCGACTTTAGATCGGTGGGTGCTTAACCCCATGACAGGCAAAGCAACAGAACAACGCTTGGATGATCGACCACAGGAGTTTCCGCGAATGAACGAATCTTTAATCGGCATGCAACACAATTTCGGTTATCTCGCTGGCATCTCAGATGTTTTTAGACAAGCAGATTTGATTAAGCAAGATCTGGCAAAGCAATCAACTCAAGTGCGGCACGACGGTGAAAACTTTGGCTACGGCGAGCCAGTATTCATCGCACGCAATGGCGCAAAGTCTGAAGACGACGGCTACGTAATGGCGCTGCGTCACAACACAGAAACTGATCTTTCAGATCTGGTCGTGCTCGACGCTCAAGATTTTTGCGGTGAGCCAGTGGCTACTGTGCACCTGCCAGCACGTGTGCCAAACGGCTTTCACGGCAATTGGATCGCCGACTAAAAGTTAAGTTTTAGGCCCGGGCGCGGCCAAGTCGTAGACACGAGTTTTCCGAGACCTGAAAGTGTGATGTATGCAGTTCGCAGATCAGTGCCACCAAAACAAATATTTGTCGTGATCGGGTCACCAGTTGCGATGTGTTCGATGATTTCGCCACTCGGCGAAATTACAGTGATGCCACCGTTCATCAGTGTTGCTACACAAACATTGCCGTCACTGTCGACTGCGAGCGAGTCGAGGTATTGCAGTCCTGGTAAACCAGCCAGACAGTTACGAGGGTCTCGAGAGCTAAATTTTTCGACCTCGCCCTCACCGATAATCTTCGCCTTGAATACCCGACCATTAAATGTTTCTGCCCAATAAAGCGTTTCACCATCGGGAGAAAGACCAATGCCATTTGGTGCCTGACACGGAAAGATAACTTCGCGAATCAGCGAACCATCAGTTTTTGCATAGTAGATACCAGTTAGATCGAAGACACGGCCATGACGAATTCCGTGTTCTGTGAACCACATGCCACCTTGTTTGTCGAACACGATGTCGTTTGGTCCTCGCAGTTCGTGACCATCGCAATGCGTGTAGAGGTCGGTGACTTCGCCAGAATCTAAATCGACTCGCTGAATTCGTCCACCTATATATAGGTCGGGGTCAAATGGTCCAGGGTAGGTAACGCCATTATAAATTTGTTTTGAGAACGAGCCGCCGTTATTGCATAAGTAGAGCGCGCCGTCAGGGCCGATAGCCAGACCGTTTGGTCCACCGGCAATTTCTGCAACAACTTGCTTCGTTGCGTCGGGCATGATTCGAGTGATGCAACGTTTCATCATCTCAACTAAGACAACACTGCCATCGGGCAACGCGACTGGTCCTTCGGGAAAACTCAAGTCGGAGGCGACTTCAACAAAATTCGTCACTGGTTAAGCCTCGAAGGTTTCACCTGCGCGAACCTGGGCCGCATAAAGCGAGTTGTTGTTCATTAGTTGCTCATGTGTGCCTTGCTCGATGATCGTGCCATTGTCGAGCACAACAATGCGATCAGCATCACGGATAGTCGATAAGCGATGTGCGATCACCAATGAAGTGCGGTTTTTCATCGCCGCGTCGAGCGCATTTTGCACGAGCACTTCACCTTCGTTGTCGAGATGACTGGTGGCTTCGTCGAGAATCATCACCGCTGGGTTCTTTAGCAACAACCTTGCAATAGCCAATCGCTGTTTTTCGCCGCCTGAGAGTCGATAGCCACGCTCACCGACGATCGTGTCATAACCGTCAGGTAGTGCCGCAATAACTTCATGAATTTTTGCAGCTTGGCACGCGTCAACGATTTGTTCGTGGGTTGCATCAGGTCGGGCATATAACAAATTCGATTTAACTGATTCGTGAAACATATGTGAGTCTTGGGAGACAACGCCGATTGCTGCGCGAAGTGAAGTGCTGGTCAGATCACGCACATCTTTAGAGTCGATTCGCACGGCGCCAGAAGTGACGTCGTAGAGGCGAGCTAGCAACATCGCCAGAGTCGTTTTGCCGCTGCCACTTGCGCCAACAAGTGCGACTGTTTCGCCTGGCGCAATTTTTAGCGAAACTGACTTGAGCACATCAACATCTGGGTCAGCCCCTTGCATCACGCCACTGAGTTCAAGCGAAGCAATCGACACGCTCGAACCAGGCGGATATCTGAATGAAACATTTTCAAACTCGATTTCGCCACGCGGGTTGATGATGTCGACAGCACCCATGCGATCGGTGATCGCCACTGGCGCGTCGAGCACTTCGAACACACGCTCAAAACTGACAAGCGCAGTTAGAACTTCAAGTCGAGCGTTGGTTAGCCCAGTAAGGGGTTGATAAATGCGTTGAACAAATGCAGCCATCGCCACGAGTGTGCCGATTGTGATGCCACCCGAGACAACCATGAACGCACCGACACCATAAATTGCGACTGCACCGAGTGCGCCGACAAGACCGAGGGCAACAAAAAACACGCGACCATACATCGCCGCAGTTACACCGATGTCGCGAACCCGAGATGCTCTTGAGCCGAACGCGCCGACTTCTTCTTTGTGGCGTCCGAAGAGTTTGACCAGCAGAGCGCCCGACACATTAAATCGTTCAGTCATTTGTGTGTTCATTGAGGCGTTGAGACCCATCTGCTCGCGTGAGATTTCTTGCAACCGTGCACCGACGCGCTTTGCCGGCACGATGAACACAGGCAAGACAACAAGTGCCAGCAACGTAAGCCGCCACTCGAGAGCAAGCATCGCCACCAGAGTTGTCGTGAAAATTACGAGGTTTGAAACAACGCTGCCGAGAGTGCCTGTCACCGCGGTCTGTGCACCTACGACATCGTTATTGAGGCGACTAATCAACGCGCCTGTTTGTGTGCGAGTGAAAAACGCGATGGGCATATTCTGAACTTTGTCGAAAAGGGCAACGCGCAAGTCGTAGATGAGTCCTTCGCCGATTCGCGCCGAATACCACCGTTGAACAATTTGTAGTGCGGCGTCACCAAGTGCAACGACAACCAAAACGATCGTTAGATAAACAATTCGGCGCTTGTCTGCATCAGGGATTGCTTCGTCGACGATTTGTCGAAACATCAATGGGGGAATGAGTGCGATTACCGAGGTGATCAGAATTGTTGCGAGAAACCCGAGAATTGAACGTCGATATGGTCGAGCAAAGCGCCAAACACGGCGAACTGAAGTTTTGCCAATTTTTGCACCGGCGACGGCTGACTTGTCACGCGGTATTAACTGGTGAGGATGCACGCAGTCAGGCTAAGGCATTTCGCACTTTTTTCGTGGTGTTTCAGATGACGTTTAGCAGAGTCAATAATGACGTACCGCAAATCGTCAAAAGTCAATGCGAAGTTAAACTTAGAGCGTGTCAAAAAAGTTGCCGTAAAAAAGGCGAAATCTCAGAAGCGGGCCAAGCGAAAGACACCAGATCTAGACGAGGTTATTAAGAAGACACTGCTTCTCTTAGAAAAAAATGGTGCCGTTGGTTTCCGTATAGAAGATTTAATCGAGCAGACCGGTATTTCTAAAAGTTATTTATATTTGCATTTTGGCGATCGAGATGGGCTTATCGCGGCTGCTTTAGAGTCTGCTTTCTCTCAAATTATTCGAGAAAATGTAGATGCTGCGATAGCAATTTTTTCCAAAGTTGAAACTCAGAAACAAATTCGTCAGGCGATACCGACGCTCGTTGATGCTGCTTTAAACCTGCGAAATGATGCACGCTGGCAACGGGTTATGGTGCTTTCGTCAGCGCGACATCGCCAAGATCTGTCGAAGCGAATTTCTGATTCGCAAATCATGTTCAACAGCGCACTTGAAGAGATTGTCCGGGATAAACAGCAACTAGGAATCATCCGCAATGATTTAGACGCACGAGAGATAGGGGTTTTGATTCAGGCGGCGATATTTGGTCGAATTTTCCGTGACCTTGACCCAAAGATGAAAGACGCAAATCTCAAGAATTGGCGCAAAGTTTTGATCTCGCTGTACGAATTTTTCCTGGCCTAGTCAAGTTAAGCCTCAGCGCGAAGAATTTGGCGCGCTCGGAGGGACTTGAACCCCCAACCCTTTGATCCGAAGTCAAATGCTCTATCCGTTGAGC
>Ga0208482_1000255_pt1 | contig 17622 bp, 17 predicted proteins | sample LakMenEpi26Sep10_FD_150737 | JGI IMG/M metagenome (GOLD analysis project Ga0208482, IMG submission 150737) | Freshwater microbial communities from Lake Mendota, WI - 26SEP2010 deep hole epilimnion (SPAdes) | ecosystem: Environmental > Aquatic > Freshwater > Lake > Epilimnion/Euphotic zone ... | reverse complement strand
AGAGATTTTCATTTTCGAAAAAGAAGTTATTCCATCTTTCAAAATCGAAAAAGAGATTTTCATTTTCGAAAAAGAAGAGTGAGTAATTTTTTATAAATTTATAAAAAATTACTTCAAGTTTAAAGTTCTTGCACTTGGATCGTTTGTTGTTGACCATTTTGGCATCCAAAAATATTTTATAACATTTGAAGAAGAATTTCCAAATAACGTTTCAAAAGTTTTACGATAATAATAAGATTCTTTCGTAAATGGTGGGTTATGTATATAAATATCTTTCATTTTTTCAAACTCCTCATCTGTTACAAGGGTATTAATATGATTTGTTAAAATTTGATACCATGATTTTTGTACTTCACTCACCGCATCGCTAAAAGCTTCTTTCTGTCTCCATAATACCTCTTTAGGAATTAAATTCATCCATTCAAATGCTTCTCTCAATAATGATTTCTCAACACCGTTTTTTGGTGAAGTATATTCTGGCGGGAGATTAAATACATAGTTTACTAAATCTACATCCGCAAAAGGTAAACGTACTTCTAATCCTTCAGAAGACATTGTTCTATCTGTTCTCAATCCATCAAACATATGAACATCACGTACGAGTGTAATTGTATCTCTTTTAAGTTCATCTGGTGAAGGTGCAAGATGAGAATATAAATATCCTCCAAATAATTCATCGGAGTTTTCTCCGACGAGTAAAACTTTAATATTTGTATTTGATGAAATATATTTTGCAACTAACTTTTGCATAATGGATGCACGTACAGTTGTTATATCATAAGATTCAATCGAATAAATTGTTGGGATAATCTCTTTTAACGCTTCTTCTTCATCGATTTCGATAATGTGGTGTTTTAATCTAAGATGTTCAGCAACTTTTTTCGCATAAGGCAGATCGGTTCCTCCGCTTTTGAATGTAATTGTAAAAGCATGAATTGTTTCATCAGGTAAAATATATCTACATATTCCAGCAACCAACGAACTATCTAAACCGCCAGATAACAAACAGCCAAATTCTCTATCAGATTTCAATCTAGAAAAAACAGCGTTGATAAGTAACTGACGAATATTTTGATAAGCATCGCCAATAGTAACAGTTTTCAACGATTGAGAAAAGTTTAAATATTTTGAATAATTAAAATAGGAATTCAATTGAAAATTATTTGTGCTCATGTCATACTCTAAATACGATCCTGGCGGAAATACTTTTATTTTATTTGTTATACCGCATAAACTTTTTATCTCAGATGATAAATATAATCCTTTTTTATCCAAAGAATAAAATAAAGGTCTTACCCCGACAGGATCTCTTGCTGCAACAACTTTAATATTGTCTCTATATACCTCTACAATAATAGTCGCAAATTCACTTCCAAGTAAATTACACATTTTTTCAATTCCTACCGATGTATATAACGGCAATATTACTTCACAATCTGATAGAGATCGAGTGCGAATATTATATTCTTTTTTTAGAACAGGATAATTATAAATTTCTCCATTTGTTACAGAGTACAGATATTTATTTTCTTTTGTAAGATGAAAAGGTTGATTTCCTTCAATTGTCAAATCAATAATTGCAAGTCGATGAAACCCTAGCGCTATCTGCGGATGTATTAAATCAAAACTGCTATAATCTGGTCCCCGATTTTTAATTTTCATAAACGCATTATAACACTCTCCAAACTCTGTAATTTTTTTATTTGAAATAAATGCCCATATTCCGCACATTTTAGTTTTACGTCTAAAACCCTTTTAACATATTTTAAATTTATTAATTACCACAAAAAATTCCAAGACCAATATCCTGCATAACGAGGATCGGTTATATAATCTTTTTTATGTCGAGATTGGTATCTCTTTCTTCTTTGAGAATCTCCGTGATTTAAATGAGAGTAATATCCAAATTTGTCGAAATAGTGTTCATATCGATTATCTCCAAATGAAACTACATATTTACCACCTTCAGTATAAACATCGTATTTTTTATTCGCTCGAGTACTCGGAGCTCTTATAATAAATTTCTCTTTGGGGGATTTTTTATAAGTATATTCCTTCATTTAGACTTTTTATTTATTGAAAAATAAATAAAAAAAATTAAAATTATTCATTCTGGTAACGGTTTTAAAAATCTTGTTGGGACTTCTATAGATTTATCTTGAAGTCCTTCCGACGTACCCCCATATTTTATAACCGCCCCGCGTTTCATATACCATTTCTCTCGAAGGGAATAATGCCTTTCAAAAGTATCATAATCATCGACAATATCGATAACGATATTATTCGTTGTTCGAATTCTTCCCTCACATTGTTTTACATTTTTCATATCTGCTGCTAAAATTAACATCGTTAATTTCGGATCATTTAAACCTACACCTCCTTTTTGTGTTGTTGTAATCAATATTCTTTTCGACTTATCCCATGTTTTTTGATTTTCAATAAAAAGTACAGCACTTTCTCCTTTTTCCTCCAGATAATTAAAAATATTTTTTGCCATAATTACCCGATCGCATATTAAAATAATTTTCTGAGTATTGTATTTAATGGCGATATCTGCAATTTCAATTTGACGTTCTTTAATTTCAGCGATAGATGTCATCATATCGGACCATGCTAATACCGTCTCCCCTTGAAAATAGTTATATGAAATATCTGGTGTATATTTTGTAGTATATTTGATTACCGTAAAATTTTTAATCTCTTCCCTTACGATAAATTTTTCTTTGGGCCCAAAATAAAATGTCAAAAGATTTTGTAACCCATCGGATCTCTCCGGTGTTGCCGATAATCCGATTAAATATTTTGGTTGGAATTTTAAAAGAGAGCATGTAAATGCAGAAATCGTACAGATATGAGCTTCATCGATAATAACCGTACCGATATGTTTAACATCTTCTCTTGTTAAATTTTTTGCTTTCAAGATTCCGATGATATAAACATCTGCATCTTCTTTAAATTTTTGATTACCGTTTACAATTTGAACTTTTACATCCGCAGATTCAGAGAGTTCATCTTTCCATTGTCCTTTGATCGTATCGTTATGACATAATATTCCGGCTTTATAACCTAATTTAAGTAAAATATAGATAGCTTCCTTTGTTTTTCCAAAACCCGTAAAACATGAAATAAATACAGTATGATATTTTTCGAGACGCTTCATCGCTTTTTTAAAAACTACATCTTGATCTCTTCCTCTATCCAAAGGATCGGTTTCTTTTGTAAGTAATTCAAATTTAGGTTTTGCTTTTATTCTTGGTTGGTTATAGTTTGGAAACTCTGACCCAAGCGTTTCTGAAAAAATTTTTCCTCGTTCTGTTTTTCGAATAAAATCTCCATATACTCCCATTGGAATATATAAGTTTCCTTCATTTTGATTTACACAAAAAATAAAAAGCGGTTCGGGATTTGTTATGAATTGAGTTTTTTTAGGAGTTACTCTAAATTCGCTTATAACTTTTTTCTTAATTTCTTTATCTGTTTTTTTTAGACTTAATGCAACGGCCATTTTCTTCGATTAATTAAATATAATTATATTTAATTAACTTCATTTTTTAATGTATAATGAAGGCCGGTATCATTAGTATTAGTATTAGGATTAACACATAGAGGACATAAATTTTCATTTTCCGAAAGAGTTGTTTGACGATGCATATTATTCAAAACCAACCATCCTTGAACGATATAATTTACAATTTGAGGATCTAAAACTTTAGTATCCCCGGTGATATACTCTTCGATCGAATCATGTATATCTTGAAGAAAACTTCTAGAAACTCTTTTTGTTTTAATAATCTCGATAAGAGTTTCCAATTCATTTATAAGTTCATCTTTTGAAATATATTCTTCTTCTGATGAATCATTAGAAGAAGATACATTTTCTTCTTCTTCCTCATCGGATAAAGCTTCTTTTTCAGAATCAGACATTTATATTATTCTTATAATTTTTTATTTAAATAAAAAATTATGGAATATTTTTAAATATTAACTCCTATACATTTTGAAATAATACATGCTTCATTTACGAGTTTTGTAATTGTAATATCCGATAGCAAAGCTTTTTCTGCAAATTTATTTTTCGTTAAACCTAATTTTGTTTTATATTCCGGATTCAAACACAAGAAAAAATATATTACCGCTGCTGCGATAGATTGAGGGCTACTGCGTTTTAAAAGTTGAGAAGAGTTTTCCAAATATCTAGAGATTTGAACAATATTCTTGTAATATTTTTTTTCAACACCGGTGAGCGTAAGTAACCATACTAGTAAATCCTCCGATTTAATATTACGATTTCTATCTTCAATAAAAACTTCATAATATCGAGTCAACCCGGTTGACATATTTTTCTTCGTTAAATCAAATTTATTTCGAATATAGTCGCTCGTTCGATATTCCCCAAAATCTTGATATGCGTAAAATAAACATGCTGCGATAATCGCCTGTCTACATTTACCTCTTACAGTTTGAGTTCCTACAATTTTTTGATATTTAACTTCAACTTGTTTTCGAATAGATTCTGGTATCTGAATACCTTTTTTCTCAAAGTCTTTAATGATATTACAATCTTGACTTTTATTACGATGACATCTTGAAGGGTCTTTTGATTGTACAGAGTCGGAATTATTATAATATCTCCATTCTGCTTCAAAACTAGGAATATCTATTTCACATCCACAATCTTTACAAACATACAAACCATTATCATCTTCGTATCTATTTGTATGTTCGCATTCTTGTTTTAGTTCGTTTTTATCAAGACCGCAATCTTTACAATACCCGCCTCCGCCAACAAATATTTTCATGTTTTTGTGTTTACATTCTTGATTGTTATAAATTTCTTGTTCTACTTTTTTCTTTACAATTTCATGGAGATGGATATCTCCTCCAAAAATTTCTAAAAACTCTTCTGAATATTCCATTTATACCCTTACTTTTAATGGTATATTTTTTATAAAATTTCATTTTTAAATGAGTTTGAGTTGGCCGACATTACTTCTTTTTCTTTGACAAAGTTTTAGACATAATCTCTTCTGATTTTTGAATCTTTTCTCTTTCCTTCCTTTCTTTTTCGGTTTGTTCATAAGCGATCTGCAATGCATCTTTAATATAGATTGTAATCTTTCCCAAATTTTCCGCATTCATTTGAATTTTCAAAGGGTATCTTTGAACTCTTGGAGCGTAAAAATTCATAAGTTTGCAGAGACCTGGAAGTTTCATCAATAGGCTAAAAATACTCATATGAAATTCGGCCTCATACATTCCTTTAATTTCACCTTCTTCTCGATTTTCCTCTTCCTCATCATCATTTTGATATTCAGAGTTGATTTCTCCAAACTCTAAATGAGACCCATATAGTTTGCCGTTATCGCTACAAAAACTAATATAGTTTTCTGTTTGCATTCGAATTTTAACGAGTTTACCAAGAGTTGTCATTTTCTTCATTTTTTGAAAATCACTTGCATCAATTGTTTTAGGATAACCATAAACGTTAATTTCTGTTCCTTTCTCATTGACATAAACTTCAGGAAGTCCCAAACCAAAGTCTTCAGTGTCGATTCTTGCAATTGTAACAAACAATGTTTCAACGCGAGAGTTATGACCAGAATTTAAAGCGGCGGGTTTGATAGCAACATATAATCTATCTGGCATCGATTTTTCAATAAAAATAACGATTGAATCTTTTTTCTTTACATTGCGAACCATTTTTTGAAGATGTTTTAAATTTAATGAAAACGACATATTTTGAGCACAGATATAAGGTCTGAAATTTTCTCTTGGAAAATCGATATCATAAAGAATTTGTTCAGCTTCATCGGCTGCTCTGCAAAAAAATCCAGTTTTTGTTACATTAAAAATTGTTCTTTGCATAGCGATAGCCAAACTATCGATCGTTACCTTAAACGTATATCCTTTGACAGCTTCTGCATAGAAAATATTATCTTTTTTGACAGCTGCCATTTGTTTGATGTGTGATATTTATTTTTTTATATATATTTTAACTTTGTAAAGTTAAAATATAATTTAGGAGACTTCACCAAAGATATAATTCACATATTTTTTTGAATTTCGAGCATCGATATATTCAGAGAGTGTCGAAATAACATATGAATTTTTATCTTTCTTAAGTTTTAAAAATATTCCATATTTTCTCTCATTCGAAATATCTTCTTCCCAATTTATTCCCATACTTTCTAATTTTTCGATAATCTCACTTTGAGTAAAAGAATTAATATCTTCCAACTTTATACTCTTATCAGACACTTCATAAGCACATAGCTGAAAATTAGTGTAAACTTTCCACATTAAATAAAATACAACCTGTGTTTGGGTTTCAAACTCAACGATGTTAACTTCACATCCTCTTTTCAATTCGATAGATACATATGAAACATACTCTGATATAATTTTTTGCTGGCTACCGTTCAAATAATGGTTTTGGTCTTCAGAAGACATTCGAGAAAAAATTAAATATATTTCATTTTGAAAAACATACGTTGTAAGAGGTGTATGTTGAGAATTTCTAGCTAAAAAAATCTTACCTAAATTTTTTATAACTTCATATTCTGCTAAAACATGAATTTTTATGATATAATATTTTTCAAAGGGGATGATTTTATCGCTCTGGAATTCTAAATTCTCCATTTCATTTTTGAGTTTTTTCGTATATGAGGTTGACATTTATAAGTTTCAAAATTTATATTTTATAGAAATTGTATTTTTTTAATATTCTACATTCCACGGAGTTCTTTGAGGAATATCTCTAAGTTGATCTTGTAAAATAACTCTAAGTTTTTCTTCGGATGGAAAATTTTCTTCACCGCCTGTTAACGGATATGGTTTATTATATACAATTTCTCCTGTTTGATAATTTAATCCTAACGCTAAGATATTCGCATTCGTACCTTTTGTGATATAGTAGTATCCAGTTTTCCATTCACTTTTTCGTATCGTTCCTTTCGGAGATATAAGAAATTTAAATTCATCTTTTGTGTTCAAATAATCTATAATTTCTTTTGTTCTCCCACCATTTTTTATTTGAATAAATGTACTTGGTATCGCTCCGTTTGATATTAAAAATTTTCCCAAGAGAGGAATCTCTGTGAGATCGGGTCTTATTAAAAATTTAATATGTCTTCCAAAATCTGGATATGCTTTTTTATAGAGTATCATCAACAATCCGTCATAATGTGAAGTATGAGGATATACGATAACTAGTTTTTTATTTTTATTCATAATCTCAATAAGTTCATCTGACGGAGGTTTCCATCCACTATTTTTCAATAAAAACCTAGCTACGGTTTTTTGATAGATCAAGACAAATATAATAAGTATAAGACAAATAATAATTACTACTATCATTTATTTGAATCATAAAGGTAGTTCTAAAGAAATTAGACAAAAATCAAATAATTTTTAGATTTTCTAAAAATTATTTCTCAAAAAATATGGGGATGTTTAGAAATACGTTTGCTAATAAACTTGCCTAAATATGGTTTACACCATTTAAGAATTTGAAGAGATGGAAGATCTTCTGGAGAACATAATCCTTTTTTAGAATGTTCCAACATCCATTTTACACATGCTAAATATGATATGGCTACTTGTGTTTCTGTCGGACCTGCGTATCTCATTCCAAGATCTCGAACATTGTCAAGAGAAAGTATTGTACCGGTCCACCATCCATAATTTTCTTTTAAAATTAAATGCGCGCCAATTGAGTCATAACCATGTTCACCCAATTCAGATTGTTCTAATACATTATGTATATGAGGTTGAGCAATATAATTTCTTTTTTCTAAATTTTCAAGACTACGCATCGTAGGTTCAGATGGATGATAGACATAATATACGTTTGGTGTAAAAGTTTTTGTACTCAAATATCTACTCAAAGTATTTGCTTCTCCATGTGGAATAAGATATCCTTTTATTATTTTTTCTTTCAACTCTTCCGTTATAATAATTGTGTTAACTTTTTTTTCAACTCCTCGAAATGGATAATACCTTATATTTTTCACTCCAACTTTTGGAACATACCCTTTCCCCAAAAGAGTATCTATTTTACTTTTTGTTTTAGAATGACCGATCTGTATCGGGTCGATCCCTTCCGCAATCATACCATGCCCACTCCATGTATTATAAAATGTATTTTTATTAAATTTTATTGAAAGAGTTTGTGTATCATATTCTGCAACATGAATAGTTTCTAATTTTATTTTTACCGCCCCTTCTGCTAAAGATTTTTTTGTAAAAGATAATTTTTTATGAAACTTATAATTAAAACAATCTTGTATTGCTTTTTTAGCCAGATGAGATATTAATCCCGGATTCATACCATGATCAAAAACCATCGTCGGTGAATTTCTTTCACGGAATTTTTTAATTTTCATGAGTTTTGTATATTGACAATGTAGAGTTCTTGGATATAATAGATCTTGGTCACGATTTAATTTTTCCGGTTCTTCAACATCCCAATTTTCTAAAGAGGTGTTTACATACATGACATTATATTTATGACAAACCTTCATAACATCGATCGCATTCACTCCGATACTTACATCTAAAACAATAACTTTTCCTGGTATATGTTTACTCAAAATACTTTTGATGTTTGTTTTATTTAAAGACTGTTTGATATGATGAATCTTATATTTTCGAAAAAAGGAATATTTTTTCTTTTCGAGTTTTTGTGGTTCAATAATCGTGATATGTCTCATATTCCTATTTTTATATTTTGGTGGTATAAAATTGCAAATTAAATTTAACTCTAATAAACATTTCCCTAACCCTCCACAACCTATCATCAATATTGATGGTTCTGACATTTTAATTATTTATAAATAATTTTAATTATCGAATAAATAAACTATGAATAAACACAGATTGTAAATTATAATTGTATAATACGTTCCTATCATTCTTCTCAAAAATATTTTTTTATCAATGTATCTGTTATGCAGAATATGTCGACATATAACTCCAAACAACACAATAGGAATAATTTTCAAACGATATTTTTTATAAAAAATATAAATGGAACAAAAATATTCGATACACAAAAAACCGATCTCTTTGTTTTGAAATATTTCAAAACTTAAAAAAAAATGTTCGAAAAAATTTATGAGAGAGTTCACAAATAAAATAATTAATGTCAACTCATAAAAATAAGTTATATTTATTACGGTCAATAGAATACAAAAAACTTCATAAAAAATCTCTAAACTTATATTATTTCTTCTACTTTTAATATTTTCATTCACAAAACACAATACTAAAAATAAATTTATAAGAAAGTTCCATACTTCTCCAAAATAAAATACAGATATAAACATTATCCATAAACTTTCTTCCAGTAACATTATTCGTTTCATAATATTTTGCAATCAAAAATTCAATAAAATATTTTAATTATATTAGTAAAGATGGGCGTGTTAACAAATATTGCTATAGTAGTTGTTGTTGTTTTATTGGTATTATGGGTTGTAAAAGGAGGATGTAGTGAAGGATATGGTCAAGACGCTTCTATTCGAGCTTCTGCTGGATGGATAGCAGGACCTAATTATGGATTTGACCCTGTTCAACAATTTGCAGATCAAATTCAAGAATTGAGAGAAAAAGATTTTCAAAGAGATGCGATGAAAGAAAATTATGCAAATACAAAACCATGTAATGCATGCATGTCTTCTCGATAAACAAATATTTTTTAAGAGATTTTAGTTTATAAACTAAAATCTCATCGTTTAGGATCTCAAAGCCAAAGAATAAAATCCGAAAAAAAACATAGTAAAAAGTAAAATTATAATCGTAGCCCATAGCCATACGGGAAATTTAGAAGGTGAATATGTGTAAGTTTCTTCTTCCATTTTAAATTAATGGCAATATAATTTTTTATTCCTTGATCTCTTCAATTTGAAGATCCTTATTTTCTGAAGAAGAGGAAGACACACCCTCATCCCCTGTTGACGCTGGTGGTGGTGGAATCATCGCTCCGATAACTTGTTGCATCGTTCCCATAAGTTTATACATATCTAAGTTACCAGAGTTTACTCCATTTTGTAAACCTCCGATTAAATTAGGAACAACGTTTGTAAAAATGGATGACATCGCTGCGGTAGGGTTGTCAGAGTTGATATCTCCAACACTATTTTGTGCGTCCTTCATAATGTTTGAAAGAAATTTACCTTCTGGTGTACTATCATCAATATTCAAACCATTTTTCTTTTCAAGTTCTTCAAATTTTCTCGTATCTGGTTCAAGAATTGAACTGATGGTGATCAGATGTTTTCGAATCGCATCTCTAGTTTCGACATCGTTACTTGATTGGTGAATATATTTTTGAATTTCCAAATAAACTTTTTCACTTCTTCCATAACGAATCACAACACCTCTTGGAATAGAATCGAGATGATCATCAATAATACATTTTTCATATTTTGCAAAAAATTCAATAAAACCGTTTACAGAATCACGAATTCCAGATTCAGAATGTTCTTTATTAATATGTTTGACCATGCGATGATAAAGAGCGAGGGGTGTTGGTTTACTTGTTTGAAAAACATCCCACAAATCTCCTACGAACGCTGTAATAGCTTCAAATGCTCCGTTGAAATTTTTATCCATTTTATTTATAATGAAAATTAACTTTTAAAATAAAATAATTTTTCTGTTATTCTTGAGAAAAATTATTTATTTATTTTTTTGATAAAGATCTGCAAAAGCGATTAGTGTATCAAAATATTCCCAAATTGTAATTCTATAATCATCGCTAATTCTTTTTCCAGAAGCTATGATTCCCGAATAATATTTAACTTTATCTTCTGGCAAACCGGCAAATAAGGATTCATTCTCCAAGAAAAAATTTACATTTCTATTTTCAATCTGCTTCCTATATGGAAGCATTTTATTAATAAGATGGGTCATGACTCGTTCGGGATTAATATTTTTAAAATAGAATTCTACGAGTACTAAATCTCCTCTTTCATCAGGATCTTTAAATATATCATCCTTTAAATTTGAGATTAAATCGATTATTGTATTTTTAGCTTCTACCGAAGGATCAAATTTTGATCTCATTTACAATTAAGTTTATATTTCTTAAAATGCTTTCAAACTCTTCCCATCGAAAACAATCCGCGAAGGTATACGTCCTATATTAATTTCTGAAATAGGACGTTCTTCATCGGTTGGATGACATACCTGCCACATACTTCTTTTAGATACAAATTGTTTTTCTTCCGTCTGAGATTTAGAAAGAACAATATCCGAGACCCATCTTTTCCCACCTTTAATAGATTTTTCGATAAATAAAACAGGGTATGATGATTCATTTACAAAAATAATATTTTCACTTGCATCGATATTTGACACAATTCCAGAATTTCCGATATATAACTTTTTGATCTTAGGATTATTTGGTAATCTATAATCATATTTGGAGATTGTTTTATCATAGTTGTATGCCATAGCATTAATTGTATCTCCGGTACTAATAGCAAATTGTATTTTTTGATGTGGTTCTACATCAATGTTTTGTGATGAAGGAAGTTTTACCGTATACAACAAATTTGTCTTATTTTCTAACGTCAAGTTTTGTTGGGCTTTATTTAAATCTATTTTTCTTGTTTCATTGTTCCTAAATATAATGAAAAACGATATTCCAATCAAAATACTTATTATTAAAAAACCCACAACCACCGTCGTAGCGCTGGTATTTTCATGTTCCATTTTAATATATTATTATATAAAATATATTAATATTTTGGAAGATCTTCGTCTTTGTAACCTATCGTTGATAAACGATCTTGTTCCATTTTTTTAGCCATACTATATATATTTGAATTTTTTGAAGTCGTTTCAGAAGACGCTTTTTTCTTTGAAGAAGAAGGAGGTGTACTTTCGAGAAGTTCAATATCTTCATCTTCGAATGAAACCATCTTCTTCTTCTTTTTCTTCTTCTTCTTAGAACTAACTTCTTCCTCTTCAACGGGGGTATCAAGCTCTATTACCTTTTCTTCTTTTTTATTTATACTACTCATCCATTCTAGTATCTTATCAGATCCAACAAAAAGTTGGACAGTGTTGTCTGAATATGATACTACCATCGTTGGCACTTCTGTTATTTTAAAAAAAGGGCCGTTTGCTGCTTTTCTTCTATCTTCAATAGTATCTAGCCTTACAATCATAATAGGTAATTTTTTTTCTCGAATATATGTTACAGGTTGCACGCAAGATCGTGAAACCGAACTTATAAATAGTAATACGTTATTGACAGCCATTAAATTATATTTTGTTGTATTTATAGTACTTCAAAAAAACATTTTATTTTATAAAATATAAGAAGTTATAGATAAATAGAATGACAATATCTATAAACAATAAAAAAATACCTTTTTATTTTTTCGACGACGAAGATTCTATATTAGCAAAATATGCTATAACAGAAAATTCTCTTCCTTCGTATTTTCGAATAACAACACCGGATCATCAATTGAAAGAAAATGCTAAAATCACAGTAGAAGATATAAGAGATTATTTAGATTTTGATATACCGGACAGATCAGAAATTTCAAGATTAAGTATTATATTCCCAAAGCTGACAAAGATAGATATTATTTTTTTATTTTTGCTCAAAAAATATGCAAATGAAACAAAACAACAAATGGAAGCCGATGTAGCCAGATATACAGATATATTAAAGAAAGTAGATAAATACTTTTATAATGTATCAGACTTGTATAATGCATTAACTTATTTTCGAGAATCAGAAAATGAAAAAATAGATAAACTAAAAGAATATATCGCCGTGTATGAAAAAAATATAATGTATATGAACGAATTAGATATCAATATCGATTCCGAAGAATTAAAAATAGAAGAGATTACTATCGATATTAAGCTAGATGTTGATTTTGGTTTTAATCTTATTGACATATTCGATTCATTAGATGTCTCGGAAAAAATTCCATTTGCATATACATATCGAGGAAATTCATTGATATCAAAAGTCTATAAAAATTTTGTCCCTCCAGAGGATTGGATAGAAAATATTTCAACTGAAAGAAATAAATTATACTTTAAGATTTTAAATTCTCCAAAAATTCTTACGGAAAAAAATATAAATAAAATATATTCTGACGGGTGGTGGGATGAAAATAATAATATCGAGATTACAATGAAAAATAATTATTTAGTTGATGAAAAGTTGGATCAAGAATATATACAAAATAATTTATTAACGTCGTTCGATGAGAGTTTTTCTTCAGATAACTATAAAATATTAAGAAGTACCCATTCTGGAATTCGCAGTATTTTTAAAATTAATAATTTTAGTTTTAATGATTCCGATAGAGTAATTTTGTCGGATATGATTGACAATCTTGAAAAGATGGCTTTTTTTATTTTTATTAATGAACGCCAATTATCTTCAATGACAAAAACTCTTACATCAATAACTAAAAATAGATTCATGATATACTTAAACCCTGGCGATATCGGTAATATTAAAGATTCAATTAGTTTAACGATAACTCCTCAACTCTCGAGCGATGAAGAAAAAGAATGGATTATCGTGCGTATATCTAAATGTTCAACACAAGAAAAAGCAGAGACTGTAAGAAAAATATTTTGTTTACTCATGAAATTATATCTTCAAAATTATAATTCTGTCCTTGATATCTATGAAAAACTTTTACCGGGCAAACTAAAAACGTTTCAAAAGAAAAAATCTAAATTGAAAAAAGGGATGAAAGAAGATAAAAAATCAGGAAAAAGACTTATTGAACTCAAATCGCAGCGTAGCGGTACATTTAGATCTGGATATTCAGGATTATGTCAACCTATGGATCATCAACCTTATCTTATTCCTCCTTCAAAGGTAGAAACTATCAGAAATAAATATGGAGATCATAAAGTAATGGAATATAAAGACCCTATATCAGGTAATAATGATCATTATGCATGCGAACCCCGTGAGCCAGGAGAAACTCAAACGCATATCTATCCTGGTTTAAGAAAAAATACGAGTAGTAACCAAGCATATAGAGAAGAGGTCCCGTTTGTTCCATGTTGTTTTACAGAGGATCAGTATACTAAACCTGCATCGAATTTAAGAAAGTTGTTAGCTCAACAAAGAAACTCAGAAGAAGACGAAAAATATAATTTTATTGAGTTGGAAGATATAAAGGATATAGGTCATATTTTAGGTTACAATAAAATTGTAACTCTTGGTAGATTTGGTCAATTACCTTATTATATGAATTTTATGTTGAAAAATGCTCAATATAAAGAAATTAATAAAGGAAAACAATTTTTATATCCTGTTTTTCGAATGGGAATGATCGATTCCCCTGATAGTTTTTTTCACTGTCTTGAAAAAGTTACAAATATGAAATATGCATCTATGGATCTTTCAAAGAGGAGAAAACATATTATGGATATTCGAAAAAATATCGCTGAAAAAGAAAATTTAGCTGTATTAAAACAAGAATTTTACGATTATTCAGAAAAATCTATCAAAAATATTTTGTTAGATGAAAATGCATATATAGATCCTGGCATGTGGTTTCGTTTGGTAGAAGAACATTATAAATTTAATATTTATATATTCGAAACATCTCCAAAATATCCACATGGAGCGATAGTATACCCAAGATTTTCGGAAGTCTTCCTAGCATGCAAAAAAAATCCAAAACTACCCTATGTTCTTATTATGAAATATGCTACTGAAGCTGGTGTTGAATGGCCGTATCAATGTGAGCTTATTGCAAAATTTACTCCTCAAAGCAAAGAAAAAAGAATTTCTTTTACGTTTGAGCATTCTGATACTTTCATAAAAGAAATTACATTACAATTTAATAAATCGTATGATGTAAGCATAGTTTTTCCTATTAATAAAATTGAGTACAAGCCAATTTCTCAAGATCATCTTTTACTTCAAAATGTCAAAAGTCAATATATCGATAGCAATGGAAAATTGAGAGTTATTCTATATGAAGACGATATATATTTTATGGTTTCTCCATTACCTCCGATGAATTTTAAAACTATTTCAAAAATAAACCCTGAAAATTATCCACCAGTTAAATCTGTTTTATCTTTTATCCAAAAACACAAGATGAAAATTTTTGCTCAGAGAATATTGAATAAAAAATCGGTAGGTTTATTTGTATCATACGAAGATAAATTAATAGGTTATTTTCCTTATACACCTACAAATATCCTTGAAAATATAGATAACTTTAATCATCCAATCAACCCTTTTAATCCTTTTGAATATGATAAAAATTCAAGATTGGAACTATTGAATCGAAATAAGAAAATAGCGATGGTTATGATGCAATATACATTATTTGAATATTCCCACGATCCATCAAATTTTTCAGACAGGTTTATTATTATCGAAGATTATAACTATGGCGAAATAGATCGAATTAGCAAAAATCTTATCAGGCACAACAATGTAATTTACAAAAAAGGAAAATTAATCGTTAGATCTCAAGAAATGAAGAAAAAGTTATTGTCATATTTAAAGATCGAATTATTGAACGATAGATCAAACGTCGAAAAATATAAAGAAAGATCTGTTTTCAAAGATTATTACAACAAAATTAAAGATTATAGACATACTCCCACACAGTTTTTATTTATTAATTTTCATAGTTTAAGAGAGTGGTTAAATAACCAAAATTCTTTTCCAACTGAAATTAAGACAGATTTTAAAAAATCCGAGCTTCCATATTTTTATAAAAATTATAACATAAGCAGATCTATTATTTTTATTGTTCAAAGTACATTTGATAATAGTTTAGAAAAAGCTTTAGCATTATGTGAACATTGGAGATCAAAAAATATTAATTTAGGGTATAAAGTTGATTATAGCATAGATATATCTAAAGTCGAATATAACTTATATACAATTTCTGGATTGTTGAAAAAATCTTCCAACCCCGATGCTTTTATGATTTTAAAAGTAAAAGAAGAGTATTTTGCTCTTTTACCTTTTAGAAAATTAGAACAACATCTCTAATTTTTTATTTTAAAATAAAAAATTTCAATCTTCATCAGAAGAAAAATCAATAGCGATAGGTGTAAAACATTTTTCAATATAAGATATTTTAATCAAAATGTTATTATCTTGAATAAATTTATTTAATTTTTCATAATTTGGTTGTGTGTGATATGGAATTACAAAATCTATTTTTTCAGGAACAGAAAAAAGTTCTCGACATCTTTTATATTTTAAAGGTGTTAGATCATAGTTTGTATTTTTTTCAATCTCTTCTAAACTACGATACTTTCTTATAAGTTCATAAGCGGTAACTACACCCAGACCCTTAACTCTCTGATTATAATCACACGAAAGCATAATACATAAATCTTGAAACTCGGCAAGGTTTATTTCCAACTCTTCAAGAAGACATGGAAGATATACTCCAATAAGTTTTCCTTCGTGTAATTTAAAATCTTTAAAAGCAAACATTCTTTCTGTTCCATACACAAGAACATCCGTGTCTTCCGTCAATACTCCATCTACCATTCCTTTTACTACCATATAAGAACATAATGCTTCTGCTTCACCTTTTGCTTTTATCGCAGTCAACCCTAATAATTCAACAATTTCAAAAGCTTGAATACCGTATTTTGCGCTTATTTGAATAGTTTGCTTTTCAAGACGTTCGATTGTTGTATTCAAAGAATTACATATATCTTGAATATCGCTGTAGTTTGTAACATCAGGATATCCTCTTCTAGGTCTTATTAAATTTTTGCAATTTTCAATAAACTCTTCCGGAACTTCATCGATATCTATCAAACAATATTTAGATAAAATTAAATCGCGTGCTTGAACGCAATTATTTTTACGATCTACTATCTTTTGACTATTTTCTCTTCGAGAGAGCTGTTCGTCTCTTTTTTCAATCGGAGGTTCCGGTCCGTCAAAAATACAAACAGGCTTAATTCCATATTTTTTTAAATTACACAAAAACATGATAAATGTATCTCTCCATTTTTCTTCACCTGCTGTGCGAATATATTTATACAAAAAAATAGAGATATCAACCGCTAAACGATATCCATACAGATCTGATAGATGATATTCGTTCATACAATTTTTTCCATATTTTTTAATAATGTCGTATAAATTTAAAATACCCATATCTTCTTTTCGCGCTAATTTTATATTATTTTTATAAACAGACAACTCTTTAATCATTTTTTTCAACTTCTTGAGAAGTTGAAAATTAATTAATATTAAATTCCAATTATTTTTTTATTTTAATAATATATTTTTGCATCATCTTCAGTTTTTACTATTTATTATTTTATAAAATGTCAAGATGATTTTTTTGGGGAAAGGTTAACTTACAGATTTAGGATTATTTTTTACGAAACCGAAATCGCTTTCTCGTATTCTTTCCAGAATACATTCTTAAGTTTTTAATTCTTTAAATCATTTATATAGAAATTTTTGCATATCTATCAGAATCGATAATGGATCTCATAAATTCATAAGGTTCAAAAGATTTATATCGAAGGAGGTGATGTAAAATATTTGGATTATAGCCTTGAATAATGGTAAAAAATGTATTATCGATATTGATATAGGGTTCTTTTACAACCTTATAAGGT
>Ga0208482_1000254_pt1 | contig 17623 bp, 12 predicted proteins | sample LakMenEpi26Sep10_FD_150737 | JGI IMG/M metagenome (GOLD analysis project Ga0208482, IMG submission 150737) | Freshwater microbial communities from Lake Mendota, WI - 26SEP2010 deep hole epilimnion (SPAdes) | ecosystem: Environmental > Aquatic > Freshwater > Lake > Epilimnion/Euphotic zone ... | reverse complement strand
TCCAAGGCCGAAGGTATCACCTCAAAAGATACTTCAGTGATTCTTATTTGGCTCGATGGTGGCCCAGGCCACATGGATATGTACGACATGAAGCCTGATGCCCCGGTAGAATATCGCGGCTTGTGGAAACCCATCCATTCTAAAGTTCCAGGCTTTGATGTTACCGAACTTTATCCCAAACAAGCCATGGTCACTGATAAGTTTTCCATGGTTCGCTCGCTTTACCATAACACAGGCGATCACTTTGCCGGCGGGCATCGAATGCTTACCGCCAAGGATATGGGCGTAAGTGGTGCGAATAACATGCAGAAGTTTCCTGGGATTGGTGCCATCACCAATCGCGAAGTCGGGGCCAGAAAAACCGGTATGCCAGGCTATGTCGCCTTGCCCTATGCTGCCAGTATTGGCCTTAATCCAGGCTATTTTGGTGGCCATATGCTTGGTGTTCAGCATGATCCGTTTGCTTCAGGTGGTGACCCTAATGCTGCTAACTTCCAGGTTAAAAACCTTCACCTTGCAACTGGCCTTTCCATTGATCGCCTTGAAGATCGTAAAAGCCTTAGTTCCAGCTTCGATGCAATGAACAGGACTCTAGAGACTTCCAAGACATTGGACGCTATGGATCGCTTTAACAAACAGGCCTTTGAGTTTGTTAGCGGCGCCTCTGCAAGACAGGCGTTTGATATTTCGCGCGAAGATCCAAAACTGCGTGATCGCTATGGTAGAAATACTTACGGCCAAAGCACCCTCCTTGCACGCAGACTTGTAGAGGCTGGTTCTACTTTTGTTACCGTTCACCTTGGTGGCTGGGATCACCACTGGGATCTTAAAGCTGGTTATGAAACTTATCTGCCTAAGGTTGACGCCTTGGTCAGCACCCTTTTTATCGACCTCGAGGAACGAGGCTTACTCGATTCCACACTTGTAGTCCTCTGTGGCGAGTTTGGTCGAACCCCGAAAATGAATGACGGTGGTAACGGTGGCCCAGCAGGTAGCAAAGGCACTCCAGGCCGTGATCACTGGGGTAATTCGATGTTTTGTCTTATGGGTGGTGGCGGCGTTAAGGGTGGCCGTATCATTGGTTCTACCGATAAACTTGGTACCGCACCAAACAGCAGGCCTGTTACCCCCAGCAATATTCATGCAACCATTTATCAGGTTCTTGGCATGGATCCTAAGCTTCATCTGCTTGATCCAAGTGGAAGGCCGACCCCCGTTCTGGATGATCCCGAACCTATTCACGAACTGTTTTAAGCGCGGACTATCAAAGCAAAAAGCCAGCCCTTTAAAAGGCTGGCTTTTCTTGTTTCACAATATTGCTTTAACAAAGTTAGATCAACTCAGAAATCGGATCGCCACCTGTTAGCAATGGCATTGGTCTGCCCGAATGATCATTGAATGCAATGTTTTTGTAATCAACTCCTAGGTGGTTGAACATGGTGGCCCAAAGGTCATTTGGGCTAAGTGGTCTATCTTTGGGGTGTTCGCCCTTTTGGTTGGTAGAGCCTACAATCTGACCCATTTTCAATCCACCACCAGATACAAGCACAGACATCGCTTGTGGCCAATGGTCGCGACCGGGTTGTTTCACTCCTGTTTGAGTGCCAACGGAATAGCTGATCCTAGGGGTACGGCCAAATTCACCGGTCACAATCAGGAGAACTTTTTTATCAAGGCCCCGGTCGTAAAGATCATTGATCAGCGAGGTGATAGCTTGGTCATACATGGGGAAACGCCAACGGGCATCATCAAAAATATGCCCATTCACTGCGTGCGAATCCCAGTTGTAAAGCACACCCTTGGGCCATTGCTTGCCCGGCATATTTGGGCTTTCTAGCACCATGGTTACAAAACTAGAACCTGCTTCGACAAGCCTTCGTGCAAGCAGGCAGCGTTGGCCATAAGTATGCATACCATACTTCTGGCGTACGGAATCGGGTTCCTTGTTTAAATCAAAGGCCACCTGAGTCGTATCATCAGAAAGCAATTGAATTGCACGGGCACGAATAGCTTTCATTTCTGGCGAGGTATTGTTCCCATCAATGCTGGTTAGCAAATCCATTCGCTCTTTCACCTGCACCAGTTTTTTTTCTTCGATTCCCAGATTCTGGATTTTAAATGTTGGGGTGCTCGGATCGCCTGGCACCATAAAAGGATGGCTACTACGATCTAGATAAGCCGAACCAAAGCTGAAAGTGTCGATACCTTGCCTGCCGCCATCCATGCCTGCGATATAGTTGGGGATTTTTGCGATGAAGTTTTCGCGAACCTTGGCGAACATCGAGCCAACCATGGGGTAATCGTTGACAAATCCGACGGGGGAAACGGGATCACGGCCGGTGAGGAACTTTTTGTGCCCGCCACCATGATCCGAGAAATTATGCGCGATCGAGCGAATAATGCTGAAGCGTTTTGCAGTTTGAGCATGAAGTGGCAAAAGTTCGCAAACATCTAAACCAGGAACTGTTGAGCGAACAGGTTTAAACTCGCCCTTGTATTCGGAGGGGGCATCGGGCTTCATGTCATAGGTTTCCATATGCGGTGGGCCACCGGGAAGCCAAATGAATATTACTTGCGTATCAGGGGTCTGTTTGCCTAAGGTTTTTTCTTGAGCCCTTGCGGAGTGGAGGTTGTTCAGAAGCATTCCGCCCAAGCCTGCGGTTCCTATTTTTATGAACTGTCTGCGGGATTGAGGCCCGATACATTTTTTAAGTTCTGATTGATCCATGGTATACTCCGATATCAGGCAGGTAATTACTAACTTAAGCTTATATCTTAATTCGTCTAAAAGCCCTAGTCAAACATAGAAATAATACTCTTTTTGTAAATTTTCTAACTAATTGCGCTTTAAAGCCGTCCAAGAGTTAAGTTCCAGCCCCTTTTCCACATAAAGCACTACTTTTTGCTCCCTGATGTTGGGCCTTAGTTTCTTCACCAAATCCACAATGCCATTCGAAACCAGCATTTGCGAAGATTCCTCGATGACCAAGACGCCAAATTCATGCAACTTTTCTACGCTAATTAGGCCCCGTATTTCGCCGTAGCCAATCTGATGAAACACAACCCGTCCCTGCTCTCTGCTAGCTGCCAAACCTACCGCAGCTAAGGCCCCCACGATTCCATGGTCTCTCCCTGCAATAGACCACAATAAACACCCCGAAACCTTGGCTTTTTCGATAGCTTCCGCTGGATTAACCCATTCACTAGTGGTGCGCCAGCCATGCGAAATCAGAGATTTTGCCTGATCTTCCGTAGCAAGGCAAAGGCCAGGGTCGCTCCCTTCAACAAAATGACTCAAAAGAAACTCTTTGCAAAAACCTGCAAGGGTTTGAAAATCAATTAGGCCTTTGCATTCAAGTTGCATCGATGCAGAACCATTTTTAGATGTGTAAGGTACCCTAGGATCATACCAAAGCTGGTGCCTTAAAATCATCGTTGTTTCGATTTTGATTTCTTTGAATTTTATAGCAAGCGCCATGGCTATTTGATTGGTGCCCGGGCTTCCCAGAATATCGGTGTCATCAAGGCCAAGAAAAATCCGCATGTGTTTACCCGTGAAGTTGAAGTCAATCAAGAACACCTTAATAGCCTTGCATTTTGTGCTTTCTTATTGCAAAATACACCCTTTGATGTTCTATGGGATAAGAGTTGATCAATGTTAAAAATACCAAAAACTGCAGGCGGATGGCGCGCAATCTTTTATAGCTTTCGCATGGCCAACAAAGTGGGCTGGATGCGACTCTGGAAAGCAATGACTACCAAAAATGCCTGTAAAACTTGCGCCCTTGGCATGGGTGGGCAGGCTGGCGGCATGCGTAACGAAGCGGGGCACTGGCCCGAGGTTTGTAAAAAATCCTTCCAAGCCATGGTTGCAGATATGCAGAAAGGAATCACTCCAGAATTCTTTGCCAAGTACTCTATCAAAGAGCTTCAAGCGCTATCATCCCGCGAACTCGAATGGTGCGGCAGGCTCGTTAACCCTCTTTATGCAGGCCCTGGTGATACCCATTACCGCATTGTCGATTGGGATTTTGCTTTCAACCGCATTGTCAAACAGATGAAAGATCATCAACCCGAACAACATTTCTTTTACGCTTCTGGAAGATCCTCCAATGAGGCTGGATTCCTGCTGCAGTTGTTTTCGCGACTTTATGGCACCAACTATGTTAACAACTGCTCGTTTTACTGCCATCAAGCCAGCGGTTCGGGGCTGGCAGCCTCTTTGGGAACGGGCACCGCAACTGTAGACCTGCATGATTTAGATAAAACAGATCTCTTTTTTCTTATCGGGGGTAACCCCGCATCCAACCATCCTAGGCTTATGCGCACCCTGATGCAAATCCGCAGGCGTGGCGGCAAGGTTATTGTGATTAATCCAGTCAAAGAAATAGGCTTGGTTAACTTTAGTGTTCCCAGTGACGTGCTAAGTCTATTCTTTGGTACCAATATCGCAACGCATTATCTGCAACCTCATATTGGGGGTGATCTCGCCCTTCTTTACGGCATCGCCAAACTGCTAATAGAGCAAAATCAGGTTGATCAAGCCTTTCTTGAAGCTTCCACCGAAGGGGTGCAAGAATTCAAAACCATGCTTGATGAGCTTTCTTGGGACACCATCGAAAAAGATTCGGGTATTTCCAAAGCCCAAATTCAAGAGGTCGCTGATGTTTATGCCAAGTCTAAAAATGCTGTCTTTGGCTGGACCATGGGTATCACCCATCACCTGAACGGCACCAGTAATGTTCGTGCCATTGTTAACCTTGCCCTATTGCGTGGCATGGTGGGGAAACCTTCTTCAGGTTTACTACCTATCCGTGGGCATTCAAATGTGCAGGGAATTGGATCGATGGGGGTCGTGCCTAATCTAAAAGAGAAATTCCTCAACAACTTGGAAGGGTATTTGAAAACCACCCTGCCCCGCTCGCCCGGTTTAGATACCATGGCTTGCATGCAGGCAACGTATGATGGCCAGATGAAAGCCGCTTTTTGCTTAGGTGGCAACCTATTCGGCAGTAACCCCGATTCTAATTTCGCTGCTGATTCTATCGCAAAACTTGACCTCATCACTTACCTCAACACTACTTTAAATACAGGTCATGCATGGGGCCTGGCCAAAGAAACCCTGATTCTCCCAGTGTTGGCACGGGATGAAGAGCCCCAGCTTACAACTCAGGAATCGATGTTTAACTTTGTGCGTGTAAGCGATGGCGGGCCCGCAAGATATAGCGGCTTAAAAAGTGAAGTCGAAATCCTTGCTACATTGGGAAGCCGGGTTGTGGGCGATCTGCCCAACCTCGATTGGCGTGCTTTAAGAATGCATCGCACCATCCGCGAAATGATTAGCCAAATTGTTCCTGGGTATGAAGATATTTCCAAGGCGGATGTTAGCAAAGCTGAGTTCCCGGTTAAAGGTCGTATCTTTCATGAAGGCCATTTTCCCACCCAATCAGGCAAAGCTTCTTTCTCGACCGATGCACTTAGTTCCCAGAATGTTCCAGAGGGGGAATTGCGCCTAATGACGGTGCGAAGCGAAGGCCAATTCAATACCGTGGTGTACGAAGAACAAGATATATATCGTGGACAGGAACGCAGGGATGTCATTCTTCTTAATCCGGAAGACATAAAAAAGCTTGGTCTTAAGGAAGATGATGAAGTAACAGTAAGTAGTGCTATTGCAAAAATGGGGCCATTAAAAGTGCGCCCTTTTGATATTAGGCAGGGCAATGCGCTGATGTATTTTCCCGAGGCGAATGTGTTGGTTTCGAAAGATATCGATCCTGTATCGCGTACCCCTTCCTTCAAAAATGTATTTGTTAAAGTTAGTAGATATAAAGCGGAAGCAGGCAAAACCCCGCTCGCTATTCTTTGAAATTCCATTCGTGGTAGTTATCGATCGTTTCTTTTTCCCCCAACTCCCTGCCCTCTTCCCTCCAGGAAGAGGGTACTTCGCTTCGCTTGCCCGCTTCTTTGTTTATCCCCCATTGCTTTTCTTACTTATGGTTTTGGTTTTTCGCTTTAGTGCAATTGCGACGGGGAAGCCCCGCTGCAAATTGCACAACTCCAACTTTTAATTCCTCCCAATTGGGGATTGAATAAACCTAGTTAAAAATAAACTCGTTCACCCCATCCATAGTTACAAAGCCTAAAGGTGCAAATGGAGTGGTTGCAGCGGGGTTTACCCGTCGCAACCGCTCTGTCTTTAAACATGCCCCATCAATCAATGGGAAGTAAAAGGAAAGCCAAGAATGGAACTCCGCATACGCGAAGTTGACAAAGGCGGCGGCGGGCTAACTGGAACCCATGCTAGCGAAGCGAAAGGGCCCTTTTCCCGGAGGGAAGAGGGTTGGGAGTTGGGGGAAAAAACAAAAAAAGAAAGAGAGAAAAGCTCAAATTCCTATGGATGCGTTATGTAACTTTACGCATGGGCAAAGAGGATACCTAGGCCGCTGGCTTCTTCCAAGGAAAGCTCTGTGCGTGAAAATCCTGCTTCTTTAGCCATTCGCACATATTCGCTGCCTTCTTCGGGGATATCTGCTTCGATCATATGTGCCCTTACGATTTTGCAGGATTCGGGGCATTTGCCTGCGGATTTGTTTTCCATGTAGTTGTAGCAGAGGTCGAGCCAATCTTCGCGGGATTGGCCATTAAGGCGCATGCCATCGATGATAGCGAGGAAGCCCCCGGGTTTGAGTTTTTTGCGAGCGTTTTCGATGCAGCGTTTTTTGTCTTCGGTTTTAAGGTGATGGAGGGAGTAGCTTAAAAGGATGAGGTCAAAAGATTCGCCTGGTTGCTCAAGGTAGACAGTGAAATCTAGGGGGATGAGGGTTTTTTGACCATGGAAGTGTTTAAGGTTGGGGAAGCTGAGTTTAAGTACTTCACCTGCGATATCGACCCCGACATAGGATTTTGCGGGGTGGAGTTTGAGTAAATTGCCTGCCGGTTCGCAGTCGCCACAGGCGAGGTCTAAGAAGGCGTAGTCTGTGGGAAGGTACTTTTGGATGTGGGTAGCGAGTTGTTGGAAGAGTTTTTTGTGGTTTAAGAGGTCGAGGTTGAGGAAGTCGCGGTAGGCGTTCCAGCGGGAGTCAAAGAAGTTGCCAATTACTTGGGATTTTTGTCCGCTAGCCATGAGTTTTTCCTGCATTTTAATAAACATAAGTGGTCAATAAACTTACCTCAGAGGTGAAGTATACCCATGTTTAGTGATTAGTGTTGCAAAATACCGTAAGGACGTTGTGAAGGGTTAACTCCTCATTTGGGTAGGTAAAAGATTCGGATTAGAAGATGATTTGGCATGCAGTAACGATTTTTATGAAAAAAAAGGCCAAATGCAAAACAAGCATTGCTTTAGTTCTTTTCACTTGTTATAAAAGTAAATAGAGAATCTAGCTTTTGCTCGAGGCGCTCAGAAATCCCTCCTTGTGTGTGTTGATTTTCTTATTTTAAATCTTGTTTTTAGCGTACGCATCATTGGCTTTTTGCGTACATATCTTTGGTTTTTTGCGTACACGCACCAAAGGATTGGTTTTTTTATGGTTAGGTTCTAGCGTTATTATTTTTTTCTTTCTTTGAGAGGATGGTTATCATGTTGGCACGCTTAATGAAGCAGAAGAAATCAGGTTTTACCCTGATTGAGTTGTTGGTGGTGATTGCGATCATCGCCGTTTTGATTGGCTTGCTTTTGCCTGCAGTACAGAAGGTGCGCGAGGCTGCGGCCCGTACCACTTGCGTTAATCAAATGAAACAACTTGGGCTTGCAACTGCAAACTATGAAGGAACTTTTCAGAAGTTTCCTGGCCTAAGTACCAATAGCACTATGACGGTAAATCCTGATAAATACAGCATGAGTCTTTTCACTCAATTGTTGCCATTTGTAGAACAAGAAGCATTGCAAAAGCAGCTTATAGCTGGAAGTGCAGCACCTTTTATTCTTTTTAATCTGCCAACCGTGGCCGTTGCGCCAGCTACTACGGCTGTTGACTATCGCGGTACTGTGATTAAGATTTTACTTTGTCCTGCAGATCAAAGCCCCTTGGATGGCCTAACACCAGTTAATAAATTTGGCGGCACCAGTTATGTGCCAAATTCAGAGGTTTTTGGTAACGGTAATCCTACTGGCGCAGCAATGGTCGCTACCAACGACAGGCTTTCTTCTACCTACAATATGGGCCGATTGACATCGAGGGATGGAACCTCTAATACTGCGATCTTTTTTGAACAGTATGCTAGTTGCGGTTCTGGTGGTGTTGCTGGTGAAAATGCATGGGTTGTGCCAACTTATGCTAACGTAGGGCCTACAGGTGCTACCGCTGGTGCGTTTGCCGTAGGTGGTTCTGGTCTTTCTGTCGCTTATCCACAAGTACCAGCTGGTGGTACGGTTACTACAGCAGCGTATAATACTACCAATTGGACTTCTGCTACATTAGCCCCAGGAACGGGTGTACCAGCAAGGCCAGTTGTATCTACGAACATTGCTAATCGATATTTTCACCCTTTTCGAAATGTAACGCAAAATGAGTGTGTTAAGGGTTCTACTGCTACTGGTGGTGGCATTATCAATCCTCAGCATACTGGCAGCAGTCCGATTTCTATGGGCGATGGTAGCGTGAAAGCTGTTTCAAGTGGTATTACCATTTTAACTTGGGCTTTTCTTATCTGCCCAGATGATGGTCAGGCACTTGGTTCTGATTTTAACTAAATTCTGTTCATAATTAAAATTAAAGAGGCTGAAATGGGTCATTACCCATTTCAGCCTCTTTTGTATTTATTTTACTTTTTTTTTAATTGTTGTTGACAACTCTAATAAACTTATCATAACCTATACAATTGTAGGAATTGTCTTCATTTTTTATTCATTTCTTATTCTTGGAAGGATGGTTAAAATGTTGTATCGTATGATAAAACAAAGAAAATCAGGTTTCACCCTGATTGAGTTGCTGGTGGTGATTGCAATCATTGCTGTATTGATTGGCCTGCTTTTGCCTGCAGTACAGAAGGTGCGCGAGGCTGCGGCCCGTACCACTTGCGTTAATCAAATGAAGCAGCTGGGCCTTGCTGTTGCGAACTACGAAGGAACTTTCCAGAAGTTTCCAGGGTTAAGTACTAATAGCACCGTGGGTACTACTAATCCAGACAAATACAGTATGAGCCTTTTTACGCAACTCTTGCCCTTTGTTGAACAAGAAGCATTGCAAAAGCAGCTTATTGCTGGGAATGCAACAACTAACATACTTTTTAATTTGCCAACGGTAGCAGTTGCGCCAGCTACAGCAGCAGTTGATTATCGTAATACAGTAATCAAGATTTTTCTATGCCCCGCAGATCAAAGCCCCTTGGATGGCCTAACACCAGTTAACAAATTTGGTGGTACCAGTTATGTGCCAAATTCCGAGGTTTTTGGTAACAGTAATCCCACTGGTGCAGCTATAGTTGCTCCTGCTGCTGATAGGCTTTCTTCAACCTACAATATGGGCCGATTGACATCGAGGGATGGAACCTCTAATACTGCGATCTTTTTTGAACAGTTTGCTAGTTGTGGTTCTGGTGGTGTTGCTGGCGAGAATTCTTGGGTTGTTCCAACTTACGCAGCCGCAGGCCCTACCGGTGCTACTGCTGGTTCGTTTGCCATAGGTGGTTCTGGTCTTTCTGTAGCTTATCCTGCTGTACCAGTTGGTGGTACGGTAACTACTGCAGCGTATAATACTACCAATTGGACTTCTGCTACATTAGCCCCAGGAACGGGTATACCAGCAAGGCCAGTTGTATCTACGAACATTGCTAGTCGATATTTTCACCCTTTTCGAAATGTAACGCAAAATGAGTGTGTTAAGGGCGCTACTGCTACTGGTGGTGGCATCATCAATCCCCAGCATACCGGTAGTAGCCCCATTTCTATGGGTGACGGTAGCGTTAAAGCTGTTTCAAGCGGTATCACAATTTTGACTTGGGCTTTCCTTGTCAATCCTTCAGATGGCCAAGCCCTAGGTTCTGATTTTAACTAACCGGCCTGTTAGTTTTTAAGTATTAGGCCTGGGCGCTTAAAAGCACCTAGGCCTTTTTTGTTAGTATCAGACAGTTATTGTGGTAAATTATCTTAGGTAGAAACTTGTCCCTTGTTTATGAGGCTAATATGACTCTTTATAAATTAAGAAAAGGTTTTACCCTGATTGAATTGTTGGTGGTAATTGCGATTATTGCCATATTAATTGGTCTGTTATTGCCCGCAGTTCAAAAAGTGCGCGAAGCGGCGGCTAAGATGACCTGTACCAATAACCTTAAGCAAATGGGTTTGGCCCTGCACGGCGTATTGCAGTTAAAAGGCGAGTTCCCTGCCCTTAACGAAACCAATAACGGAACGCGAGGTACGACTCCACAAGGGAACGAAGGCCGCAATTCAGGTTTGATGCACCTTTTACCTTTTATTGAGCAAAACGCAGCATACACTATCATGAGCGATTCAGGAACTTTTGGTGGAGTAAGTGTTTTTCCATTTGGTCCGATTCGAGACCGATCTAATTACCCCCCGTATGTAACTCAAGTTAAGGTTTTTGTCTGCCCTTCCAATCCGCCACCAAACCCTATTTGGGGCACTGCCGCTTGGGGCCCTCGAAGTTATGCCGTTTCTGTGGGTGACACGATCGTCAACAATCATTGGAATACCAGTAATCGTGGTGCTTTTTCGCGAAATCCCACTCGAATTTCCGATATTTCTGATGGCCTTTCAAATACGCTTTTTATGGCAGAACGAGCATTCGGAAGTTCAAATAATAGAAGCATCAAGGGGTATTTTGCCAACAATGTTGCGGGCTTAAATACCATGCCTATTAATTGTTTGAGCACAGCAAGCAATGGCACATTTCTTACGACTCAATCAGTAATGACTGACCGCCCTTCAGGGGTACAATGGTTTGATGGTTATCCTGCATTTACAGGAGTTTGTACCATTTTGCCACCCAATAGCCCGTCTTGCGCTTCGGAAAACTGGGGCGATAGTTGGGGGATCTTTAGCGCCAGCAGTTACCACAGTGGCGGAGTAAACGGCTTGATGGGCGATGGTTCCGTTCGATTTATCAGCGATGCAATTGGTACCGGAAATTTAAGCTCTGCAGAACCTGCCTCTGGTGCAATGAGCCCGTATGGAGTATGGGGCGCAATGGGTACTAAAAGTAGCAATGAAGTTTCAAACGAACTGTAATTTTGTAGTCATTTAAATGAAAGCCATTGTGATGAAACAGAATATTTTTGAGTCATTGAACTTGGTTTGTAAAACGGTACTTATGTTTATGGTGATGGTTGTGGCTGGTTGCGGGCAGGGATTGCCTGCAACGGTTGCTGTAACAGGTGAAGTCACATACAAAGGTGCTCCGGTTGAAGGGGCAAAAGTTGTTTTTGGGCGTGGTTCTCGTTCGGTGCAATTGGGAGAAATTGCAATTAGCACGACGGATAGTAACGGTCGTTTTGAGATGATCTCACATTTTGGTGGCCAGGCAAGCAAACCAGGCGTAATCCCTGGCGAGTACAGAGTAACTGTATCAAAGTATATGCCTCCTCCAAATATGACCATGGCTCAATACGAAAAGCTCGCATCTGCTGCAAAAAAAGCTGGTGAAACTGGCGAAATGGTGCCAATAGACAAACAACCCCCTCCATTGGTTGATATGTTCCCACCCCATTACGCAGTAAGTGAAAAATCAAACTTAAAGGCAAATGTCACCTCGGCTGGTCCTAATAATTTTAAATTTGCCTTGGATTAGAGGTCTAATATAGCAAATTGGATTCAACCCGCATCTTGGCATGGTTTTGAGAGGTAGAACTACGGTTCTGTAATAGGCTGAGTCGTATCTTTTTTGATTGTCCATGTTTAGAAGTGGTTTAGCCAAAGATTCGCTTGTTAATTGTTTGTGTTAAAAGTAAAATTTGCGATCTACTACTAATGTTTTATTTTAAGGATCCCCACCATGTTTTTAAGTTGTAACAGACAAAAGCGAATGGGTTTTACATTGATTGAGTTACTTGTTGTTATTGCTATTATTGCCATATTGATTGGGCTGTTATTGCCCGCAATCCAAAAAGTGCGTGAAGCATCTAACAAAATGTCTTGTAGCAATAACTTAAAACAAATCGGTTTAGCTGTACATGCGTTTCATAATACAAACGGTACTTTACCCGCGGGTGGAGTTTCTGATACCCCTCCAGTTGGTACAGGTGGTGGTTGGGGAAGTGCGTGGACTGTTTGGATTCTGCCTTACATTGAGCAACAAAGCCTTTTTAACAAATTTGTATTCACTGGTGGATCTGGTTGGGGAAACGCTAATAATTACACAGCGTCTTCCAATATCAAAATCCCCACTTACCTTTGCCCTTCCAGTCCGGTTGGTAATGTTGCGCCTAGTCCGTTTTCAGGAACAAATATTTCTAATAATCATTATGTAGCTGTTACCGGGGCAGCTCCAAATGCCGGAATCGGATTTACCGAAGCTAGGTCTAATCAGGGAAACTCCGGAACCGCAGGCTGCTGTTCAGGTGGGATAGCCTCTGCAGGCGGGGCATTGGTTCCAGGTACTCCTAGCCTAAGCCTGTCCAACATTTCAGATGGAACCAGCAATGTAATCCTCGTAAGTGAGCAAAATGATTATCTTACCACCGTTAACAACAGTCGCGTGATATGGGGTGCTGGCCTTTTACACGGATTTATGATTGGTTGGCATACCAATGGAACACCACCAAATGCCTGTAACAATGGTGACTGCAGAACATTTCAAATGACAACTATTCGGTATTCCATCAATCAAAAATCTGGCTGGGCTAATGCTCCCGGCAACTGCGGTACGCAAGGGGTCTGTGATAACAATGGGACCAATATACCATTAAACGCTGCGCATTCTGGTGGGGTAAACGCTCTTTTTGCAGATGGTTCTGTAAAGTTCATCAGTGATAATGCAAGCTTGTTAACACTTTCACGGTTGGCCACTCGTGATGACGGCGCCACTTTAGCAAACGACTATTAACCCTTGCATTTAAGAATACTAGAGTAAGCTTTGTTATCCTGTTTTTTTAATCATACATTGTTTAATCGGAGTTTTAAATGTTCCGTAATCTGACCTCATTTGTTTTATTAATAGCTTGCCTCGGGCTTACCTTGGGGTGTGGCGGCGTTAAAGGTAAGGTTCCTACCAAGCGCGTTCCAGTTTCTGGAAGTGTAAAACTCGATGGCAAACCACTTGCTGCTGGAAGGGTGACCTTTGATGCTCAGAATGGAGAGCCACCTACCACTTGTGATATTTTGAATGGTGCATTTAGTGGAACAGTGATGATTGGAAAAAACAAAGTCATGTTGATTTCCACAGTAAAACAGAGCATGAAAGAGAAAATGAAAATAGATGGCCCTGGTTATGATGAGATGGTCGAATTTAATATTCTTCCCGATCGTTATCACAGTAAGAGTGAAATAACTAAGGATGTGGCAGATCCAGGGCCCAATCAGTTTGAATTTGATTTGCAATCAAAGTAAGTAAAACCTAGCCCAAGATTCGCGGCACCGAAAGTCATGCAATTCATCAGAGGTTGAGATCAATTTAAATCTATTTGTTAATGAAAGAAGCCTCAAGGTGTAATCCTTGGGGCTTCTTTCGATATTTTCGTATGCCGATTTAGCGGGCAGCTTCAGTCTGGAATACTTTCAAATACGATGCAATGTAATCGCCATACATTTCTCGTAATTCTTCGGGCATATCTTTGTATCCAGAGATGCTTCCCCTGCATTTTTCTGCATTGCAAAGGCATTCTTCGGGCATATGGTGGATTTCATATTCAAAAGTTGCGTAATCGAAAGTGAGTTCTTCGTTTGCAGCGATGTGCCTAAGAGCGTGAGCTTCGGAGATCTGCTCATCAGCTTTGATCAAAAGGCCGCAATTAGGTTCGCATGAGTGGTTGAATAATCCCAAGGGGTGATCAGGAACGATGTGCCCATCAGGAGAAATTTGGATGGTGTGCATGGTGCGTATTTTTGTGGGTTTGCCCCAGGCCTTGAGAATAATTTCGCCCGGAACAAGATTATCTGTGGCAATGATTGCCTTTCCCAAAGGGCCATGAATAATTTTGATTTTAGAATTTTCAACCCGTTCACCACTATCCATTTTTATCTCCCTGCCATTGCTTTCCTTTAGTCGCGTCGAAAGGAACTCAACCGCATCATCAACCGAATCTGGCTGAATCACCAACAAATCACCGGGTAGACATTTTTCGAGGCCGCTCTTTAGCGCAGCTACACCGCCACGCACCTCTTCCACATCTTTAACCCGTATCCCGTCATTTAAGCCTTCGCGGAACAAAGCGAATATTTCGCCAGGCTCTCTGCCACGAAGGTAAGTATCTTCATAAAGTACGACCCTGTCGAAATGGTCGCCCAGTATTTTTCCTTGTTCTATGATGTCACTATTACGACGATCACCTGCGGCGGAATAAACCACACTTCGTCGTAAATGGGGCAAATGTTTTATTGCCTCAATCAGCCTTGATAGGGCCGATGTATTGTGCCCGTAGTCTAAAACCACGGTTACACCATTTATTTCCATCATATTGAAACGGCCGGGTGCTTGTAACATACCACCGCCAAAACTTATCAGGCCTTTTGTCATTGCAGGAATTGTAACTCCACAAGCCCAAGCCCCTGCAACCGCCGCCAGAGTATTTTCAACTTGAAACCCCACCAAGCCCCCATGAGTAATTGGCACTTGGTTAATATTTAACAATTGTTGTTCATTGCTGCCTTCCGCAAGAATAATCATCCCTTCCTTAAGGAACACTACTTTGGCGTCAGGCTTGCGATGATTTTTGATAATTTCATTCTCAGAAGATTGCGAGAAAAAAATAATCTTACCTGAGCAATACTGCTGCATCCCCACAACCAAGGGGTCGTCTGCATTTAATACCGCATAGCCATTGGAATGGGTTGCTGCAACAAGGGTGCTTTTCGCGTAAGCGAGTTCTTCCAAAGTTTCAATATCGTTGAAGCCGAGGTGGTCGCCTTGGCCAATGTTAACAACGACCGCAGCTTGGCAGCGATCAAAACCAAGTCCTTCACGAAGCATGCCGCCTCGCGCATTTTCGAGCGCAGCGCTTTTTGCCATTGCATGTTGCAAAGCAACTTTGGCACTTTTGGGGCCAGAGCAATCGCCAGTAAACAAGCGCTGGTCGGCTAGGTAAATGCCTTCGGTGCAAGTCATTAAAACAGGGGAATGTTCCTGGGCTAAAAGGTGTGCGATAAAGCGGGTGGTGGTAGTTTTGCCATTCACCCCGGTTACCGCAGCCACGGGAATTCTACCTTCATCGCCTTCCGTAAATAGCAGATTAAGCAAAGCACTTGCAGCATGGTTCCAGTCTTCATCATCCTTGAGATAGTAGGAAATATCGGGGTTCGCCCTAATTCCAAGAATGGTAAAACTTGAATCACTAAGATTTAGATCCAATTCGAGTTCTGCGACATCGAGTCCGACTACTTTTGCAGCCATTAGAACAGCTTGGCTTAGCTCTTTGGGGTAATCGGAAATGGGTTTTGGAACCCAATCGCCATCGATATCTTCGAGATAGGAAGCGACTTCCGAGCCAACGACCAAGGCGTAAACTCTTTGTCCCTTGTACATGGGTTCAGATAGAATATAGGGGGTTTTTGCTTTAATTTTTGCAAAAACTTCACTAAGGATTTCAGCGCTTTCGATGGCAATTGCCGGGTTGCTGCGTGAGGTGTAGCGCGGCCTTAATAAAAAAGGAAAGCCCATTTGAGAAGCATAGGCTTCAACTTCTGGAAGTTCTGAAACGGGAATATTATGGGGAACAGGCAAGCCGACATCTGCAAGCAGTTTGGAAGCGGTGAACCAATCATATGCGATCCATGAAGCAACAGCGCTGGTATGATCTGTAAGCGAACCTTTGATGCGCCTTTGCTTGAATCCTTGGCCCAGTTGAATCATATCTTGTGCTAGGATTTGAAAAGGGATACCTCGTTTTTTTGCTTGTTTTCGCAGAGCTTCTTGTAACGGGGTGAGTTTGTATTTTTCGTAGCTTTGTTTGATCTTTTCGAGCCAGAGTTCCAGTTCTGAATTGGTATCATGAATGGCTGCAAGGCAGATGTTTCTGGCAGCTTCGAGGGCTAATTTGCCTGTGTATTCTTCTTCGTATTCGATTGCGACTTTGTAAACCCCTTCTTGATGGGTAAGGCGGGTTTTGCCATAGCCAACCTGAATGCCAGCAAGGCATTGGAGTTCAAGAACCACATGTTCGAGGATGTGAGCGAGGTAGGTTCCCCGTTCGAGTCGTTGGAAAAAGCCCCCGGGTTCACCCACGCTGCAACGATGTTCGAAAAGGGAAGGAATCCAGAGTTTGAGTCTATCGTTAAAGCCCGGAAGTTCAGCGGAGGAGGAATCTTTGAAAGTTCCCAGGTCTAGCCAGGCCTCTAAAACAGGAAAGGTAGCCCAAATATTTGGTCCACGCAGGGCCAAAATTCGCTGAAATTCCATTGTGATGCGTCTTTCGATTTGCCAACTAGATTTTATAACCTCTTGGAGTAACGATCTCCAAAATCCTGACAGAGCTACTAAAATATAACTGCAGATTTAACAAGCTTTTAAACCCAAAGAAATAATGAAGTTCTGCCTTCTCTCTAGATTATTGCTGAATATTGAAAAACAACTTGATTGCAACCAAAAAAGATTGCAAAGAATGTCAGGCTTTGGGTGTTAAAATCGTTAAAGTTTGAACCTTGCGCTTAATTGGTTTTCTGAAAGCAAGTAGCCTTTAATTCGAGGAGTAAGCAAAAGGTTTTCACTTTTTCCGTTCGTTTTTCAAGTACAATTACTTATTCGAAACTGCCTAAAAATATAGGGTTACCTTTGAGCAGCAATTTGTTTTTTACTTCTGATGCAAACTCTGCTGGAGAACCTGCATTGATTGAGTTGGAAATCGACTTAGATCATAATCTTTGCTTTCATCCAATTTATTTGAACCTTCGAGAAAACAAGCTGGTTTGTTATAAAAATAAAGCCAATCCCAATGATTTTCAGGAGTGGACACTTGGGCCCGATTCCCAATTTGAAGCATTCTACCAACATGGTTTGGGTACTCTCAAAATAACCCTTGCCTCGAGGGGGGAGCTACGCTGGAATTTCACTACCCAGAAAAAGCCCGAAGTTTATCAGTTTATCCAAGATTGTAAAAAAGCCCTAGGTGTGGTTTTGGAAACAATTACCACCATCTGTCCAGGATGTGGCGGCATTTTGAAAACTGATGAACTTTGCCTGACTTGCAACCCGCTGCCTGCGCAAAAAGGGACCTCGCTGAAAATGCTTCTGCGGCTCTTTGAATTCTCGAAGCCGCAAATGCCTCTTATTGTACTTGGATTTTTCCTGACCCTTTTTAGCACCCTCGTAGGCCTTATTCCACCTTACCTCGTCATGCCTTTGACGGATGATGTGCTTATTCCCATGCAACAGGGCAAGTTAACCGAGTTCTCGCCGGTTTTTTATTACATCGGATTGTTGGCATTGGCAGGCGCAGCAACCTGCATACTTGAATGGGCTAGATCCTTTTTTTCTAGCTGGGTTAGTGAACGCATCAGCGCTAGTTTGCGTAT
>Ga0208482_1000252_pt1 | contig 17666 bp, 18 predicted proteins | sample LakMenEpi26Sep10_FD_150737 | JGI IMG/M metagenome (GOLD analysis project Ga0208482, IMG submission 150737) | Freshwater microbial communities from Lake Mendota, WI - 26SEP2010 deep hole epilimnion (SPAdes) | ecosystem: Environmental > Aquatic > Freshwater > Lake > Epilimnion/Euphotic zone ... | reverse complement strand
AGTGGAATGATGTAATCAACATCTTTGATCAGTTTGGCAATAATGTTTTTATCACGGCAATCACCCCTTACAACAGTAAGTTTTGGGTCGATGCAAGAATCAAGGAGAGTAGGTTGATTAAATAGGAAGCTATCAAGGACTGTTACATGATGGCCATCGTTTAGAAGCATGGGTACAAGGACAGTACCAATATATCCGGCGCCACCAGTGATAAGAATTTTCGCAGGCACTTTATAGTATCTCCCTTAAAATAGATCAGGCACAACAACCAAGAGAAGAGGGTGAAAGTAGAATAAAATTCACAGCCTCAAGTAAATCAGCTTTCCTAACGGTACCAATTGGCAAAGTGCAGGCACTAAATTGTTTGCCATGCCCTGTTTGCACAAGTATGGACTTGCAACCAACTTTGGCAGCGGCTTCCATATCAGTAATGTTGTCGCCAATTAGCCATGATTGTGTCAAGTTGAGATTTAGTTTTTCTTTAGCTTCGAGCAACATTCCTGGCTCAGGTTTTCTGCATTGGCATTTAAATGAGTATTCTGGAATTGTGCCTTCCGAATGATGAGGGCAGTAATAAATAGCATCCGCACGGGCATTTTCTTGCGCCAATAATTCAATTAACCTAGCGTGTACTAGGGGGATTTGGGTGATGGGAAAATATCCCTTTGCAACCCCAGCTTGATTGCTGACGATAATGACTGGAATACCCAGAGTATTCAGGGTTTGGATTGCCTTGGCAGAGCCCGGGATAAGCTTGACTTGATCAGGATGCGAGAGGTAGTTGACTTCCTCGATGATCACCCCGTCTCTGTCCAGAAAAATTGCCGGTCTCTTGTTCATGGACGCGCCTTTCGATGATATCACAAATGCCATGCCAAGCAGCGATGTGTACTTCTTGTATACGGGGAGTTTCCTTAGTAGGGGCTTTGAAAGCAAGATCACAAGCTGAGGCAAGAGGTTCGCCAGGCAAGCCAGTGAAAGCGACGGTAAGTGCGCCGATGTTTTTAGCTTCTTTGATTGCTTCCAAAACATTTACAGATTTACCACTGGTGCTGATGCCTACTAAAGCATCCTTTGCGGTAACCATGGCTTTTACTTGCCGTGAAAATATTTGGGAGAAATCATAATCGTTGCCAATAGCCGTGAGGATGCTGGTATTAACAGTAAGGGCTTGGGCAGGAAGTGCTTTGCGTTCGCGGAGAAATCTACCGACGAATTCCGCAGCGATATGTTGCGCATCAGCAGCACTGCCACCATTACCACAAAGATAAATAGTGCCGCCTGCTTCTAAAATATCGCCAAGCTTGGTGGCAATGTGGGTGATGCAATCGGTTTCGTTATCAAGAACATTTTGATAAACAGCCATTGCAGATTTAAGTGAAGTTTTAAGCAGCTCGATGTCGGTCATGATTCCACCTTTGGTATAGATCTGAAAAACCTTTGTAATCTTCCGGCGTGCCAATATCGTAAAAAGGTCTGCTGCTAAGAGTCGCAGCGATCTTTCCACCCTTGGCAATCAGATTTGGGAAAATCTCGCGTTCAAGAGAAACAATTTTGTCGGGGGCAATAGCTTCGACAAAATTGCGTTCGAGCATGTAGGCGCCAGCATTAAGCCATGCTGGGCCATGATTATTGGCATTTTTTTCAAGGAACCCCGCCACATAATGATCGTGTTCATCAAGTATAACGGTACCAAACCTAGATGCATTATCGAGTCTAGCCAGGGTGCATGTGGCCTTGGCGCCAAATTTGATTTCCGCAAGATGCCTTGCAACCAGTTCGTTGTGATCAAAATCAAGATAGGTGTCGCCATTTAAGACGAGGGCACGATCTTTGATAAAGGGTTGGGCCAGTTTGATTGCGCCTGCGGTGCCGCGAAGTTGATCTCGTTCTTCAGAATAATCAATGCGCACACCAAATTTCGAGCCATCCCCAAAAGTTTCGGAGATTTGTTGAGAAAGATAGCCAACGCAAAGAACGAAGTGAGTTGCACCTTGATCTTTTAGGAGTTCAATTTGAATTTCAAGAAAAGGCTTTCCCATGATCGGGGCAAGCGCTTTTGGTTTGTCTGCTACGACGGATCTTAAGCGGGTGCCTAAGCCACCCGCAAGAATAAGTACGGGAATGTTTGAAAGTGGATTTTTCATGCAGCCTCGCGAATAACAGCAGGAAATTGGCTTACATAGCGTTCGCTATCTGCGTGAACGACATGCGAACCTCTAGAATTAACATGAAAATCAACTTGTTGGTAGTTAGCAAGTTTTTTAGCGATGGCAGGTTTTTTTTCTGGTGGAACGAAAAAGAGCATGAAGCCTCCGCCGCCTGCGCCTAAAAGTTTGCCACCAATAGCGCCTGCATCCATTCCCGCTTGGTAAAGCTCATCAACGGTATCATTGCTTATAGCTTCATCGAGAGATCGTTTTAGCATCCATGATTTATGTAGGGTATCACCAAAAGCAGAAATGGGCCCGGAGCCTGCAAGAACATTGTAGCCTTCGTCCACCAGCAAACGCATAGCCGCTAGGCGTTTGAGATTAAATTCAACTTTCTTAACTTGTTTGCTGGCGAGTTCGTCAGCCCTGCGTTTGATTCCGGTAAAGAAAACCATGAGGTGGTTTTCAAATTCTTCAAGTCGAATGGGCGAAAAAGGGACTCTATTAACAACGAAATTGCCCATACTGCGGAATTCTATGAGATTAAATCCACCTACAGCAGCAAAGGTTTGATCTTGAACACCAACCGATTCTTTAAGGACATTGCGTTCGATGTCGATGGCTTCGTAGGCTAATTCAAGGTTTGGGACTAATTTTCTTTGGTAGGCATAGATTGTGTTTAAAAGCCCGACGGTAAAGGATGAAGAAGAGCCTAGGCCGGTGCCTGCGGGGAGCTCTGCAGAGTGATTGATTTCCACATCTTGATGAAGACCAGTCCAGCGCATGCATTCGCGGAAGGGGGCATGTTCGATATCGTTGAGGGAGGAAACGCATTCGACTTTGCGATAGGCGATTCTGATGGAGTAGTCAAAAAGCTTGGAATAAAAGCGCGAAATGGCGAAATAGGCGCATTTATCAACAGCAGTTCCTAGAACGGCGCCGCCATATTTTTCGAAGTATTCGGGATAATCAGTGCCCCCGCCAAGAAAGCTAATTCTTAAAGGGGTTTGAGTAATAAGCATGCGCCATTCCTTTGGCAAAATAAATAAGAAGCGGAATCTAGGTTGGGCCAGCAGAACTTTAATGGATGAGTTCTGAAACACCTAGAATGCTTCGATAAGAAAGATCTACCGTAAACGATTAAAAAGAATCAAGAGCATCTGGCGTAAGCGGGACTGCATAGGAAAATGATACTTAATTAAAATTTTAGAGTCTAAGTCAAATCGGGGTATACCTATTGACCATAAATTAGAAATTTAGATATAAGAATGATGGATTTAATAAAAGAGAAAAATAATGGCTAAAACAGTTGCGATACTTCAATCTAATTATATTCCTTGGAAAGGTTACTTTGACCTTATTAGGTCTGTTGACGAATTTATTCTTTATGATGAAGTGCAATACACACGTAGAGATTGGCGAAATCGCAATAAAATTAAAACTGCAGATGGAACACAATGGCTTACAGTACCTGTCGAAGTAAAAGGAAAATACTTCCAGAAAATTAATGAGACATTGATAAGTGAGTCAGGTTGGGAAAAAAATCATTGGACAAGGATTTGTTCTGCTTATTCTAAAGCTCCGTATTTTAAAGAATACAAATCTTGTTTTGAAAAACTATATGCTGAATGTAGTTCAAATATTTTATCAGAAATAAACGAACTTTTTATTTTAGAAATATGCAAAATATTAAGTATAAAAACTAAAGTTACAAAATCTATTTCATATCCAACAGAAACAATTGATCCTTCAGAAAGATTATTAAAAATTTGTCTACAAGCACGAGCTAATACATATATATCAGGGCCAGCAGCAAAAGATTATCTAGATGTTGATATTTTTCGCAATAATGGAGTTGAAGTTCAATGGATGGAGTATTCTGGTTACCCTGAATACCCTCAATTCCATCCGCCTTTTGATCATTATGTTTCAGTATTAGACCTTATATTTAATGTTGGTCCAAATGCTCAAGCTTGCATGGAAAGGCAAAAAAATGCAGCTTAGTATTGTTACTACATTGTTCAAATCTCAGGAATTTATTAATGAATTTCATCAAAGGATCTGTGCTTCAGCAAATTTAATAACAAATGATTATGAAGTCATATATGTCGATGATGGTTCCCCTGATGATTCTTTAAAAGTTGCAATTGAGATTCAGAAAAAAGATTGTCGGACGAGGGTCATTGAATTATCAAAAAATTTTGGTCATCATCCCGCAATTTGGACGGGGTTGAACCATGCAAAAGGTGATTTAGTATTTTTGATTGATAGTGATTTGGAAGAAAATCCTGAATTGCTCCCACTGTTTTATGCCAAACTTAATGATAAAAGTCATGATGTTGTATTCGGTATTGCTAAGGAGAGGACGGGTTCTTGGATTAAAAGAATTGGGGGAAGTCTTTTTTATAAGGGTTTTAATATTTTGGCGGATATACCTATTCCAGAAAACTTGCTGACAGTTCGATTGATGAATCGAAATTATGTAGATTCTCTTTTAACACATACGGAGTCGACTTTTGCCCTTTCCGGTTTATGGGCCAGGACGGGCTTTGATCAAGCACCAATAGTAGTTGATAAAGGTTTTAGAAAAGTAACGAGTTACAATTTAGTTAGAAGAGTTAGTATGCTTGTCCATACACTCACTGCATTTAGTGGGAAACCCCTGGTGGCTAGTTTTTACTTAGGAATAATTGTTTTTTTGCTTTCAGTTATTGGGGCTTTAAAAATTGTAGTTGACCGCGTTTTTTATTCCGCACCTCCTGAAGGTTGGACATCGATTGCCGTATCAATTTGGGCAATTGGCGGGTTAATTCTTCTCGGTCAAGGAATCCAAGGAATTTATTTGTCGAAAATATTTCTTGAAACGAAAAGAAGACCTGTTTCTATCATAAAAAAAATACATGAAGCAAGGGAAAGTCATGCAGACAAAATCCAACCTGCTGCTTGAAATTTCAAATTATTATTCAGATAAAATTTCTCAATTCGGTTGTACGCCGAATGGGGTTGATTGGAATGGTAAAGAATCACAGTTTATAAGATTTAATCAGTTGTTGAAAATTTGTGAACAAGATGATTTGTTTTCCTTGGGCGATTTTGGGTGTGGGTATGGAGCATTATTAGAGTACTTGTCAAGCAAATCCAAAGTAACAAAGTATTTTGGGTATGATGTATCAGAACTAATGATTGAAAACGCATTGAAAATCAAAGTTCCTGAAATTTCTGCAGTGTTTTCAACAAATAAGGCTGGTTTAAAAGGGTTGGATTATGTGGTAGCGTCAGGTGTATTTAATGTTCGATTAAAAGCAAAAGAAATGGAGTGGATTGAATATATAAAGGAAACACTCTGTCTTATTAATGAATCGGCATCCAAAGGCTTTTCTTTTAATGCTCTTACTTCTTATTCAGATAAGGAAAAAATGAAGGATTACCTTTATTATTCGGACCCTTTATTTTGGTTTGATTATTGTAAAAGAAATTTTTCTAAGCAAGTTGCTTTATTGCATGATTATAAGTTGTATGAGTTCACAATATTAGTTAGAAAATAAAAGGACTAAATTTGTAATGATTATTTTAGATCCTAAAAAATTAAATTGGGTTGACTTATTAAAAGAAGCGATTCAGTTTCAAGGTGCTGCATTAATAAAGAATGTGCTTAGTGTAGAGTTGCTTGATGAATGTCGAAAAAAACTCTACGAAGTTCAGCAGAACATACTTCTTGAAGTTGGTTTAGAAAGGCTTCAGCGTGCGGGGGAGTTGGGTGTATTAAGATTAATGCTAAAGCATTCAGATTTTTTCTTTAAATTACTAGAAATACCTGAAGTGTTAGCTGTTGTTGATGCGACTGTATCGCCTAGCGCAACATTGCACCTTCAAAATGGGTTTATATTACCTTCTTTTTCTGAAGGAAATGTTCCCTCGGTATTTCAAAATAAATTTCATATGGATTTTCCGCGAGTAATGAATGGTTATCTCGCATCAATTAATACGTTTTTTGCTATAGATGATTTTACTATTAATAATGGTGGCACGCTAATCGCTTTGGCTACCCATCAGTGCGATACAGTTCCATCAAAAGAATATTTAGAGATGACTTCAAAATCTATTGAATGTCCTGCTGGAAGTATGTTGGTGTTCGATTCTACATTGTGGCATGCGGCAGGCTTTAATGTATCTGGAAAAGATAGGTTAGCAATCAACCAGCAATTTACTCGGTCTTTTTTTAAACAGCAAATCGATTATGTTCGTGCCTTGGGATCAGAAGTGGTTCAGGCGCAATTACCTAGGACTCAGCAGTTGTTGGGTTGGTACACAAGAGTTGTGACTAGCCTTGATGAGTATTATCAGCCTGCTGATAAAAGGTTATATCGAGCAGGACAAGGGTAATGAAAATCGAAATAAAAGAAAAAATTGTAATTTTTGGTTTGGGTGATTTTGCACGAATTGTTTGTGCTTATTTGAGTCGCTCCGAAAAATATCAAGTCGTGGCATTTTCAGTCCACAACGAATTTATTTCGGAATCTTCCTTAATGGGGTTTCCGATTGTTCCGTTTGAAGAAATAAATAAGCTTCATCCACCAACTGAATATAAAATGTTTGTAGCCATTGGATTTAAAAATTTAAATAAAGCAAGACAAAATATTTATGAACAATGCAAAAGCAAAGGGTATGAATTAATTTCTTACATTAGCCCTGATGCAATAGTTTTTGACCACAATTGTGTTGGAGACAATTGTTTTGTTTTTGAAAATAATGTTGTTCAGCCTTTTGTGAAAATAGGAAATGATTCAATCCTCTGGAGTGGTAATCATATTGGTCATGATGCGATCGTTGGCGATCATGTTTTTATTTCAAGCCATGTAGTTATTTCCGGCCATGTAAAAATTGGGGATCGTAGTTTTATAGGTGTAAACAGTACAATTAAAGATGGTATAACCATTGGTAATGATTGTTTAATTGGCGCAGGATCTTTGATTTTAAAAGATGCTGCGGATAATAGTGTTTTTAAAGGTCTTTCCGCTGAGTTATCCCCTGTTCCCAGTAGCCGTTTAAGGGGGATCTAAATTGTATAATTTTCGAAAAATCGGTCGGGTGTTTTGTCCGGATGGGGAACATTCGAAAATGCGGACTCACGCTGCTAATCCCGTAGCTATGCATTTGAATGACGATGTAATAAGGGTTTTTTTTGGGTCCAGAGATGATAATCAGCGAAGTCATATTTGGTATTTAGACATCGAACTTAATGGTGATAAATTCAATTTAATTGGTTTAGCTAAGGATCCAGTACTTCATCACGGCGATCTAGGCGCATTTGATGACAGTGGTGTTTCTATTGGATGTATTGTTCAAAACAATTTAGCATCCCATTTATATTATATGGGTTGGAACCTTGGCGTTACCGTGCCTTGGAGGAATTCAATTGGATTGGCTTTAGGTGATAACTCTACTGAACGTTATCAGAAATATTCGTCTGCTCCTATTTTTGATCGAAATCATTATGATCCATTTACGATTTCCTATCCTTGTGTAATACAAGACGAAGGGATTTGGAAAATGTGGTATGGCTCTAATCTTTGTTGGGGAAAACAACAAACAGATATGGATCATGTAATCAAATATGCCTGGTCAAATGATGGGATTCATTGGAACACCAAAGGTGAGATTTCATTAAATTTAATATTGCCTGAAGAATACGCATTATGTCGCCCTTGGGTCATCAAAGAAAATGGAATGTACAAGATGTGGTTTTGTTTTCGTGGGGATTCTTATCGTATTGGATATGCTGAATCAAAAAATGGTGTTGAATTTATTAGAAAACCCGGCAATGTGATTGATGTATCAGAAAGCGGTTGGGATAGCGAAATGGTTTCTTATCCAAGTTTATTAATACATAAAAATAAAATGTATATGTTTTATAATGGTAATGGTTATGGCCGCACTGGTTTTGGCGTTGCGATATCAAATGCAGAGGCAGTTTAATTATGACACCTAATACTGATAAACCTGATTTTAAAGCCTTATTTGCAGCAGAAGAAAATCATTTTTGGTTTCGTTACAGGAATAAAATTCTGGGTGATAATGTTTCTAATCTTTTGAAAGATCATAAAAACCCGAGAATATTAGAACTTGGTTGTGGTAATGGTAATGTTATTAATGAAATTCAAAAACGTATCCCAAGTGCAACTTTAATTGGTTCAGAATTGCATGAAGAAGGTTTGGTAAATGCTAGATGCAGACTTAATTGTGAGTTAGTTCAAGCTGATATTTATAATCTACCTAATTGGAAACCGTTTGACCTTATTGGGCTTTTCGATGTTTTAGAGCATTTGCCTGACGATGTTAAAGCATTAAATGAAATACGGAGATCCCTTAAACCAGGGGGAAAATTAATTTTAACAGTTCCAGCTTCTATGAAATTATGGAGTTATGTTGATGAGGTAGCAGGACATTATATTAGATATTCGTCTGGAACTCTTAATAATGCATTATTAAATGCTGGGTTTGTTGTTCGAAAGAATGATTCTTTTATGGCTCCACTTTTTCCAGCAATGTGGTTGGTTAGAAACCTTACGCAAGTAAAAAAGAAATTAGGTTTCACAGGAAACAAAGACCCTAGGACTTTGGCGAACGAAGAATTTAGAGTGTCTTCATTTATGAATTTTACAATGAGCACCATTCTTGGTTTTGAGGGTAAGCTTTTGGAGATGGGATTAAGGATGCCTTTTGGAACTTCAATCCTTGCAATCGCGGAAAATCCTGATGACAAATCAATTTCTTTACCATTAGCGGGCTAAACCTGAAGGTAATTATGATTAAAATTCCGTTTAATAAACCGTATGTTGTTCCTGGAAGTGAAAATTACCTATGTCAGGCTGTTGCTAATATGCATCTTTCAGGGGATGGCCCTTTTACTAAAAAATGTCATGCTTTATTAGAACAGGTTTTGGGCGTCCCAAAAGTATTATTATCCACATCATGTACTCATGCTTTAGAGATGGCTGCTCTTTTACTTGATATTAAGCCAGATGATGAAGTGATTGTTCCTTCCTTTACATTTGTTTCAACTATTAATGCTTTTGTTTTGCGAGGAGCCAAACCGATATTTATTGATATTCGCTCAGATACTTTGAATTTGGATGAAACACATTTGGAGAGATTAATTACAAAAAAAACTAAGGCAATTGTTCCAGTTCATTATGGCGGTATATCTTGTGAGATGGATACTATTCTTAAAATTGCTGCAGGGTATGGTGTACCTGTGGTCGAGGATAATGCGCATGGATTGTTCGGGCTTTATAAAGGTCGCTATCTTGGAACATTAGGTTCTCTTGCAACACAAAGCTTTCATGAAACTAAGAATTTTAGTTGTGGTGAGGGTGGAGCTCTATTGATCAATGAACCTAAGTTTGCTGAAAGAGCAGAAATTATTCGTGAAAAAGGGACAAACCGGAATCGGTTTTTTAGGGGAATGGTCGATAAATATACTTGGGTTGATGTAGGTTCAAGCTTTCTTCCTTCAGATATTTTAGCTGCTCTTCTTTACGCGCAAATTGAACAGCATGAACAAATCCAACAAAAACGAAAATTAATTTGGAATTTGTATTTCTCACGCCTTTCTGATTGGGCCAAAGAAAATCAAATAGATTTACCGCATGTTCCTGAAAATTGTACCCCGGCTTACCATTTGTTTTATTTGTTGATGCCTAGTTTAGAGGCAAGGACAAAATTTATTGCGATTTTAAAAGCGCAACAGATTACTTCCGTATTTCATTATCTGCCTTTGCACCTTTCGGAGATGGGTTTGAAATTTGGCGGTGCAAGTGGGGACTGCCCGGTAACTGAATCTTATAGTGATAGATTAGTTCGATTGCCATTTTATAATGATCTTACTTTTGATGATCAAATGAAAGTGGTTGATGCTTGTTTGTCAATTACCTTTAATGATTTGCATCTAAAAAATGTTAAGCCCGTTAATAAAAAATATGCTGCTTAATCTTGAGTTTAAATATGATTAAAATATCTTTGAAAGCTTTGTTTTCATTTGGTGTTTTAATTTTAGTTTTAACTTTAGCATATGTTTTTACAGCTTTATGGCCTGTAACTTTCTTTCAAGTTGACCCTGAAAAAACGCCATTCATTGGGGATAGCCAATCGAATGGTTACACCATGTACAATAATCTTGTAACTAATTCTACAGGAAGGTTTCGTACGCATAAAATTATTTTAGGTGTTTTAGCTGTTTGTGTTTTGGTTGGAGGTTTCTTTCAAGGGATACGAAGTTATTTGAGTCGGGAAGTTGTGATTCCTCCGTTTTCAAAACTTGCCCGCAGTAATGTTTTTTTTATGCTTGGTGCTCTTTTAATTCTTTTTCCAATGATTTTAGCTGTTCGTAATATCCCGGATTTTTCTGAGAAAGATGATGCACATATGGCAGTGGCCAACATGCATTATTCTTTTATTATTGGTCATGCTGATAAACTATCACAGGGAGATAAGCTTTTTGAAGAAGTTTCACCAAAGTATGGGATGTTGATAACTGTATTCATTGCAGGGTTGGAGAAAGTGAAGGGCCATTTTCTTTCCTTGGGAAATACCATGAAAATGGTACAAATAAGTGAGATCGTTTTTTTGTTTTTTGCAATGGTTTTGTATTGGCGGTTGTCAGGTAGAAGAATGCTAGTTTGCTTTATACCGATGTTATTCCTAGTCAAGTGGTATTACTCTTCCAGCAACATTATAATCCCAATGAATCATTCCCCGATAAGGACTGCAGGGCTCACCTTTGCGATTTTTGTTTTATTTTGGCTCCGTAATGCCAGTCTTTGGCTGTTGGGTACTGCTGGTGGATGTTTGATGGCTATTGCCTTACTGAACAATGTTGAGTCAGGGTTGGCTTGCTCAGTAGGGGTTTCAGCATTTCTTTTTTTGAGAAGTAGGAAATATGGGAGCAATATCTTTCAGAATTTATTCAAATTAGTCCTGTTTGCAATTTTTGGGTTTTTATTGGTTTGGCTGGTGTTTAGTTTAGTTTGTTTCGTAGTTCTTGGGGTTCCTTTTGGTTTAAGCGGATTGACGGAATATATCGTGCCTGCTTTTCGTGGTGCTGCTGGTTCGTGGGCTACACCAGACCCCGTGGGCTGGTGGCCAATTTTTATGTTTCTTCACGTTACCTTTGGCGTAGTATATTCTGCCTTTTCTAAAAGAATTTCGTTTAAAGAAGCATATCTTTGCTCCATAGGCGTAATGTTTTTAGTTTGGTTTGTTTATTTTATTAACAGGCCCGAACCAACATATCTTTGTAGCTTTTACTTTTTGTACGGTTTTTTTGTGATTGAATTGCAGATCCGATTAATTAAGAGTCTTCGGTCAATTCGAGTTTTTAGTTTTGATGTTTTGTTTTTTGTTTTGCCTTTGGTGCTTGTATATTCTCAAGCAGCAGATGCGATGAATTGGGCTATAAACCCTTTCGATTGGCGTGTTAACAATTTTGTTCGCTGGCAGGTTCCTTTGGTTAAGAAAGGATCACCCCAGATTGTTGATGCCGTTCATATTGAGGGGGTGTATCTGTCATATGGATATGCCCATTCGCTTGTTGTTCGGTCTGATTTTCTTAAGAGTAAAGCGGTTAAATCTATTGATCAAAGAGCCATTTACTTTACCCCGGATTCCTTTTTAATTCCTCGGATTTCTGGGATTCTTTCTTGGCAGGAGTTTTCGGATCCGTTAGAGGCGATGAATAAAAAGTATTATGATCGTATGATCCAATCAGTAATTAAGTCTGTATTTGAGGAGATTTATTTTGAAGCTCGGGACGAAAAAAAATTATTAAATTATGGTGGTATGTTTCAGATGGTGCGAAGGGATTTAAGTAATGATTTTGAGAAGGTGCGGGTGGAATCTGGTTGGGAGATCTGGCGAAGAATTTCCAACAAAAATTGATTTTGTTAAAATATTACTTAGCAATATCTACCAATAATTAATCGTATCCCAAGCTTTTATTCAGATCATAAAAGCCTAGTTTTTTAAATACACTTTCAGTTTCATCACTCCAATAATTTTCCCAATGGGACGGCTGGCCAGTGGAAGTCATTGTTTTGGTTTTTATTGCGTTTGTAGCAAGAGACCCATCAAGAACAATATTACTTTCTAGTTCTAAGAAATCATTTAACTTGGAATAAATAGTGTTTTGGGCTGGAATACCAGTAGTTCCGCTAAGATCTTCGTACGAAACACTAAATAAATAAGGCTTATTAAACCATTCTGTAATTGGATTTATCCAATTGAAATATCTTTCCCCATGGATTTTAAGGAACTCTAAGAATTTGATTTTTTTATCTTGGTGTTGTTGCCAATCACCTTTAAGAAACCAGTGGCTTTCTGGTTTAAGTTCATCAACAAAACGCATCATAGAGACGCAACTGTTTCTTAAATTTCTGTAAACATAAATAACCTTGAAGCTCTCGAATAATTTTTTATTTTCAGGTGAATAGGGGAAGTGCCCAAGGCTAAATTGACCTGGTTGGATTAATTCTAAAGATTCACTTAAGCAAATATCGATTTGCTTTGGCAATATATCCGCTCTTTTATTTTCTACTGTTTGGCCGCGGTAATCATGAATGAAATCTTGCCAGAGTTGTACATTTGTATCGACGAAGCCACGGTTTTTAAGGATTTCAGCGGCAAAATAGGTTCCACATTTGGGTATTGAACAAATTAGGACTTTGTTTTGGTTTTTACCTTTGTTTAATTCAAATGAAGGTCCATGATTTTGATCATAATAAAATGTAAGTCCTTTCTCTGATAGGTTAGCTAATTTGTTTCGAAGGTTTTCATATTTCTGTTCTTTAATTATTAATTCCGCATTTATAGTTAAAATTTGCTTAAGGTATTTAAGGCCAATTGGTGCAACACCAAACTTGCTAGCTATATTTTTAAGCATTAACTTTGTCGTACTTTGCAAACTCATTTCTTCTCATTCTTCTTGGGCGAATGATGGAAATATTTTTCACTTGGTTTTTGTAATAACTGTATGTGAGTTTTTGTCAATGTTGATTTATGCAAGAAGCGGCTGTTCGAAATATTTATGCACGTATTAACTTAAAGTTTTATACTTTGGCTGGTTTTTTGCTTAATCATATGGTTTTTATGATTCGATAATACGTTTGAAGTTAATCAAAATGCAATCATCTGATAACTTATTTCTATTTTCAAAGTTAGATCCAGAGCAGAAGAGGTTTTTATTCACTTCATCAATTACTATGTGTTTTTCATCACATTGAAAGCCTTTGATTTGATCAAGTTCATCTTGGGATCTGGGCCAGCAAATTAGCGCCATTGCTGGGTCTTCCTGCAAAAAAGAATCAATGTTTTGGATGGAATGAATAGGAGCTTGATTAGCAACCGCAACATCGAAATAGATTTCAGATTCTGAAACAAAATGCTGGACGGTAAATTCGTTTCGCAATTGTTTGATGGTTTCAAGCACTAAGTGGTTATCGGATGGCTGAAGTATTGGCCAAAGCCTTATCAGGCAGCATGATTTCAAGGTTTTTTTAGGTGATTGAATTAATAATTGGATCGCGTTTAGTGCTTTAGCAGCGGTGTTGGCCCAAGAGAAGGAGCGGGCGAAATTTTTGCCACTCTCGCACAATTGTTCCTTGGGAATTTGCAGCATTTTTTCTAGGCATTGCGCCATGTCTTCTGGGTTAGAAGGATCGAATAAGCCTGCATCGGGGCCTGCGAATTCGGGCATGGAAGAGGTGTTGGAAACTGCAACGGGGGTGCCTGAGGCTAGGGATTCCAAGATGGGTAAGCCCAGGCCTTCGTAGAACGATGGGAAGAATAAAAGTCGTGCGTTTTGGTAAAGGAGTTTTAGTTCTTCATCGTTTGTTCTGCCTGTGAAACGGATTTGGTTTTCCACTTTGAATTGGGATGATAATTGCTTTAGTCTAGCGTCTTGTTCAGGTTTAAGGGTGCAATTGAGAACAAGGTTGAACTGGCCTGGGTGCTTGAGATTGAAGCAGCCAAAAGCTTCGATTGCACCTTCGAGATTTTTTCTGGGTTCCCATCTTCCTACATGAAAGAAGTAAGGTTTATTGAGGTTGAGTTTAGATTTTAAGTTGTGCCAAACGGCTGGGGATTGGTTGTTGTTTTCTTCTGTAAAGTAGTGATCCATTGCGCCATGAATGGTAACGAGTTTATCTTTGGTTTCTGGGAATAAAAGTTCGAGATCTTTGGAGGATTGATCAGAGATAGAAAGAATTAAATCGTTTTTGATGAGCGAACGAAGTCGGATGGCGTGAAAATTCACCGCATTAACATCGTAAAGGTAAATATCTGGGAAGAGCAGGGGTATAAGGTCGTAATAGATGCTAGCTGTAATGGGTCTATTCGGGCCGAATCGAGGCACTAAAAACCACGGGTTCATATTGTCGGTGTTGATGTATGCATCTGGCGAAAAACTGTTGATCCAGTTCGCATAATGTTGTTCGCATTTCATATGGTCGGCATTGAGGCCTGCAGGGTTGGGCGATGATGGGGTATAAAAAAGAAGTTTCACTTTAGGATTAGAACATTGCCAGGTTAATAAATCGGTACGAAGAGCGAGAGAGATTTCGTGGCTGCCTTGAAGGTTAGAAATAGCATTAAGGAAGTTGCTGGTGTATCTGCCTATGCCGCTATCGCGGGAGTTTGCATTTTGAAGGGGTTGTCCATCGATGATTAATCGCATTTTAAATATTCTGGTTCGAGGGGTTCCAAGATTTATTTCTATGCATCAAATTCTGGGGTGGATTATTAACTTCGAGCGTTTCGATCCGCTTGTTCAGCAGTTGGATTTCTTGGTGTAGGGCTAGTAATTTGAATTCGATAAGAGCTTCCATCTTGGCTTTAAGGAAGTGCCAGGGAAACTTAATGATTTTGAATATAGATTGCTTGAGCGTTTTTTTTTCTACTAGAGTTGGTGCAAGCTTGTTTGACTTAGAGATGATACCCGGGCTAATAACCCGGATATCATCGAGTTCTATTTTAACGCCATTCTTGATTTTGCCCGCAAGGGCATCAATTCCCGATCGTCTGCTAAAGTTACAAATCATGAATTACGCTACTTTAGAGAGGTTTTCCTTGCTGGTTTGCGCATGCAGTTTCAAATCTGCATCGACCATCATGGTAACAAGCTGAGTGAAGGAAACATCAGGTTTCCAACCAAGAGTTTTCATGGCTTTAGTTGGGTTGCCCAAGAGAAGATCGACTTCAGCGGGTCGATAGAATTTAGGATCAACAACAACATATTTCTGGTGATCGAGTCCAACATGGTTGAAGGCGATTTCGACAAATTCGCGAACGGTGTGAGTTTCGCCAGTGCCGATGACAAAATCATCAGCGGTATCTTGCTGAAGCATAAGCCACATAGCGCGAACATAATCGCCAGCGAAGCCCCAATCTCTGCGGGCATCGAGGTTGCCCAAGCGGAGTTCGGATTGGAGACCGAGTTTGATCTTAGCTACTGCATCGGTGATTTTGCGTGTAACGAATTCAAGTCCTCTGCGAGGAGATTCGTGATTGAAGAGGATACCAGAGCAAGCGAAAAGGCTGTAGCTTTCGCGATAGTTTACGGTGATGTAATGGCCATAGGCCTTTGCAACGCCATAGGGTGAACGAGGGTAGAAGGGGGTATTTTCGCTTTGTGGCACTTCGAGAACTTTGCCATACATTTCGCTGCTGGAAGCTTGGTAGAACTTAGCAGTGGGGCATGATTGCCTGAGAGCTTCGAGCATGCGTGTAACGCCCACAGCAGTGAATTCTGCGGTAAGGACGGGTTGTTGCCAAGAGGTTGGTACGAAAGACATTGCAGCAAGGTTGTAGACTTCATCAGGTTGAACCTCGGCCAAGACTTTAGCGAGTGAGGATTGGTCGAGAAGATCAGCTTGGTAGATTTCGATTTTGCTACGAATATGTTCGATGCGTTGTTGAGTTTCGGTACTGGAACGGCGCACAATACCGGTAACGCGATAGCCCTTGGATAAAAGAAGTTCTGCAAGGTAACTGCCATCTTGGCCGTTAATGCCTGTGATAAGAGCGGTTTTCTGGGTTTTGTTCGACATATTGCAGATCATCCTTGATCAAGAGTAAAAAAGAACCAATTGAAAAGTAATGTAAACGAAATCGATAAATCGGGTCAATACGAGAGGCCAAGAAAATTAATCGAGAGTAAAGTCGCTGTTATGAACTTCCTCGTGACGGATTTCATCAACAGGATCTTTCTTTCCCCAGCCCTTGAAAAGCTTGTTGGGGCAATTGAAAACGAGGCCCTGAGTATCACCTGCATTTTTATATGCATGAACAACGCCTGGTGGAACAATCAGAAGCATCGGGCGATCGATGCCAACGAGTTCGACTTGTTTGTTGCCATAGGTTGGGGAGTTTTTTCTTGCATCCCAGAGATAGACTTTGAAGTTGGAGGGCCCGATGAAGCAGAAACAATCGGCTTGTTCGTAGTGTTCGTGTGGTCCGCGTGCAATGCCGGGTTCGGTCATGGAAATATAAGCCATGACAGGGTGGAATTCTTGGGGTAAATCATCGTGTCGGAAAAGTTCAGAGAGCCACCCGCGTTGATCTTTATAGATGGAAAGGCTTTTCCAAATGATGCCTTCGATTGCGCCTTCTTTGTATAGCATAAAAAATCCTTGTTTATGAGTGAGTCAGAGTGGCGAGTAAAAGAGATTGTCCGCCATTAGTTTCCCAAGTTTGATTGTTCATCGAAGCTGGGAAAAGCAGAGTTTCACCTTTTTTCAAAGGTGTAATTGATCCATTGTTGCTAAGAGAACCTTCGCCTTCGAGAACCATGGCCACCTGCATGCAACCGTTTGTTGTGATGGTGGAAGACTTGGGTTCGTGCCGGAAATCGATTTTGAAGTAGGGGCAATCCACAAGATTTTTGTTGATGGCAATGTTGGAAGGTTTCGAAGGGTTGTAGCCAGAGGTTACAGGATTTTTAGGGCCACTATTCCAATCGATGCAGGCGATGGATTCTTCTAGATGAAGATCTCTGCCTTTACCGGATGAATCTTTACGGTTCCAATCGAAGAGCCTGAATGTTGCATCGGAAGTCTGTTGTATTTCAGCAATAAGAATACCGCCCCCGACAGCATGAACGGTGCCTGCAGGAAGATAAAGGAAGTCGCCAGGTTTGGGAGAGAACTGGTGTAAGAGATCGCCTATGGTGCCATCGAGTGAAGCCTTGCGGACTTCGGCTTCGGAAACATTAGGAAGAAGGCCAGCGTAGATTTTGGAACCAGGAGCAGCATCAAGAATAAACCAAGATTCGTTTTTGGAGCCTTCGCCTGGCCAAAGATCATTTACTTTGTGTTCATCAGGGTGAACTTGAACCGAGAGCCAATCGTGGGCATCGAGGTATTTGATAAGCCAAGGGAATCTAGCATGTTTGGAAGAGGCGTGGCCAAGAATAGTTTCTTTGTGAGCGGTCATAAGATCGCGAAGAGTTTTATCTTTGAAGGG
>Ga0208482_1000242_pt1 | contig 18222 bp, 11 predicted proteins | sample LakMenEpi26Sep10_FD_150737 | JGI IMG/M metagenome (GOLD analysis project Ga0208482, IMG submission 150737) | Freshwater microbial communities from Lake Mendota, WI - 26SEP2010 deep hole epilimnion (SPAdes) | ecosystem: Environmental > Aquatic > Freshwater > Lake > Epilimnion/Euphotic zone ... | reverse complement strand
AACCCAGCAAACCGAAGAGGATCCTCAAGTTAATATTCTTTCTGAAGTTAAAGCTATTTTGGAAATTCGTACCACGATTTACAAACAAAGTTCAGAAATTTGTTGCAATGTGGATAGTCAGACTCCGGCGGAGTTGGCGAAAAAAATCGCAGTAGATATCAAAGCATTAAACACTTTGGAGTTTTAATGTCTCTTCCCGTATTAATCTGGGTTTTCTTTGTTTTTATTACGGGCGCTTGTGTTGGTAGCTTTATCAATGTTTGTGTTTTTAGGCTTAATACTGAGCGAAGTGTTTTTTGGCCCGGGTCGCATTGTACTAGCTGTTTTAAACCTATTGTCTGGTTTGATAATATCCCCATTATTAGTTATCTTGCTTTGGGCGGTATTTGCAGAAAATGTAAATCGACTTTCTCTGCAAGATATATGTTGATCGAGCTTTTTTCGGGCTTGATGTTCGTCTCGGTTTTTCTTTTAGACGTGATTTATAATGTACCCAGCTATAACATCGTGGCGCTGCAATCTCATCAAATTTCGCAGGGACTAATTTCTTTAAATGTCTGGTTTACTTTTGTCTCTCATGTAACTTTGCTTTCATTTCTTTTAACTGCTTCTCTGACCGACATTGCAAAAATGGAAATTCCCCTTGGTATTACTGTTACTGGGACTTTATTTGGTTTGGTTTTTTCGACTTTTCAAGCATGGCCTTTTCCTGATGATATTCATTCTGCAAATACCTTTTTGTTGTCATCTAAGGATTGGCCTGTTAAGCCCTTAATGCCTCAAGGAGCTATGGCTTGGCCTTTATGGTTTCCGTTTTTTGAATGGCTGGATCCGCATGTTTATCTTCATGGTTTCTTAGCTTCTTTAGCTGGAATTTTTGCAGGTACTTTTTTACTTCGGGCGATTCGTTTTACCTATGGTCTGGGTCGGGGAATCGAGGGAATGGGATTGGGGGATGCGGATCTTATGATGATGGTTGGGGCTTTTTGGGGTTGGCAGCTTGTTATTGTCGCATTTTTTCTTGCTGTGATCCCGGCTTTTTTCTTTGGTATTCTTCAGTTGTTTAGTAAAGGTGAACAGGCTTTCCCCTTTGGTCCATCCCTTGCTATTTCTTCAGTAGCTACCTTCTACTGCTGGAAATTCCTTTCTTCTTATTTACAGCCAATTTTCTTCGAATTTCAGGTCTTACTCATTTTGTTTGCTTTTAGTGCCATTTCCTTGTTTATGATAAGCTTTGTTTTTCGATTATTAAACAATTTGCGCTCGAATCATGTTGGTGGCTAACACTCTTGTTTGAAATGAAATATATTAGAATTATGTGTTTGGCTTTATAAGTCTGGGATTAGTTATGCTTCGAACTTTATTAAAAATACTCTTTTCTCTTTTTCCTTGGGTTGCACTGTTATTGGTATTAACGGTGGTCTATCGACCTGATCTTTTTTTTAAAATTAATTCCTCCAAATCTGGTTTCATTGCAAAACCTGTTGCATCGGTTCCTGTACTGGTTGGTAAAATTGTTTCCAGAACTCTTGCTAAAAATCTCAAAACTACTGGCTCTTTTAAAGGGCTAGAAACAATTGCAGTTATTCCCAAAGTTGAAGGCCGAGTTAGTAAAGTCTTTCACGATATTGGCGATGAGGTTTACCCTGGAGAACCTTTGCTTTTAATTGATGAAACAGATTTGAAACTTGTTGTCAACGAGGCGAAGAAATCATTGGAATTGGAAATGGCGAAACTTGGTCTTTCTGTCTTGCCTGATGAAAAATTTGTGGTCACCAATCTTCCTATGGTTGCCAAGGCTGCGATCTTGGAAAAAAATTCGGTTAATAAGCTTGATAGATTGCGAAGAATTGGAACAGCTTCTTCCGTTGAAGATCGGGAGCAAGCTGAAACAGAATCCAAAGTTTCGAAAGTTAATCTTGATAATGCGATTCTTGATGTTAACACAGCATTGGCTACCGTCAGATATAAGCAGGCCCTTCTTTCTACTGCTGAGCAAAAGTTGATGGATACCAAAATCTTGGTTCCAGTAGTGCAGAACCCAGGTGGTTTGGATTACGCCAATTTTATTGCTTCACTCGGTGGAAAAACACCTTTTATTGTTTACAGCAAAGGAATTAGTGAGGGGGAAATGGTTCATTTGAATCCAATGGAACCTTTGTATCGGCTTACTTTGGATCGGGTTTTAAAGCTTCAGGTATCATTGCCTGAAAAAGAACTGTCGCAATTGAAGCTTGGGCAGAATGCCAGCATTAGTGTAGAGGCTTATCCTGGTAAAATTTTTCTAGGTTCTGTTGTCCGAATTTATCCTACCGTTGACCCGTTAAGTAGAACCTTTCAACTTGAAATAGCTGTGGTCAATTCTAGTCGAGAGCTTAAACCAGGTTTCTTTGCAAAGGTTTCCATTGAGGTGGATAAGGCTATTGATGTGCTTACTGTTCCTGAGGAATCTGTGGTTAGTTTTGCTGGAGTAGCTAAGGTTTTTCGGGTTGAAGGTGATAAAGTTAAACAGGTTGAAGTTAAGGTTGGTCAACGCATATCTGTTTCCATGGGTAATAAGATTGAAAACTGGGTTGAGGTTTCGGGTCTTCTTAAAGTTGGAGATTCTATTGTTATTTCCGGCCAAAACAGCCTTTCGGAAAATTCAACGATCAAAATCCGGTCTTTAGAACCTTCGACAATTGAAGGGAATAAGGATTCCTGATGGCACTTTGGGATGTATGTATCAGGCGTCCTGTTTTTACTGCCATGCTAATGGCGGCACCGATTGTACTTGGAATTTTTTCCTACTTTCGTCTAGGCGTTGATCTATTTCCCGATGTTGATATTCCTGTGGTGATTATTTCCACCACACTTCGAGGCGCAAGCGTTGAAGAAATGGAAACTAACATCACCAAACTTATCGAAGAAACAGTTAATACTGTTTCGGGAATTGATGAGTTGCGTTCCACGACCAAAGAAGGAATATCAACGGTTGTTGTTCAATTTCGCGTAGAAAAAAATGGCCAGATTGCTGCAGAAGAAATCGAGGCTAAAGTTCGAGCCATTTTAAATCAATTACCTTTAAATACAGATACCCCTATCATTGATCGGTTTGATATAAGTGCTGCTCCTGTACTTTCATTAGCGATATCGGGGAATCGTGATTTGCGAGAAATCACCCATATTGCTAAGAAAACGATTAAAGAAAATCTTGAGACACTTACTGGAGTAGGTTCTGTCACGGTTGTGGGTGGCAGGCAGCGGGCAATTCAAATTACGGTTGATCCTAATAGGCTTTTGAAATATCAAGGTATCTCGATTGCTGAGGTTCGAAATACTTTGCTTAAGGAAAATCAAGAACTTCCTGGCGGCAAGGTAGATCAGGGAAAGCTTGAACTTTCGTTGCGCACCATAGGCCGTGTGCTTTCTGTTCAAGATATTCGCAGGTTGATTATTACCACTCGTAATGGTCAAGCAGTAAGAATTGAAGATGTTGCTCAAGTAGAAGATTCTTTCGAAGAACCTCATAACTTAAGCAGGCTTTGGAGCCTTGGCGAGAATAAAATTGATGATCCTTCTTTGGGGGGCAACGCAGTTACTTTGTTTGTGCAAAAGCAAACAGGCGCTAATACCGTTCAAATTGTTGATAGAGTTCGTGCAAGACTTGATGAACTTATGGCGGCACTTCCCTCTGATATTCGAATTGAAACTATTAGAGATCAGTCGCGATTTATTCGGGGCGCTATCGAAGAAATCAAACGCCATGGGGCTATGGCTGTTTTATTAGTTAGTTTAACAATCCTTGTTTTTATCCGTGATTGGCGCACTACTGTGATTGCGTCATTATCTATTCCCGCATCTATTGCAGGCACTTTTGCTCTAATGGATTTGCTTGGGTTAACTCTGAATAACATGACGATTCTTGGGTTGATTCTTGCGGTGGGCATTGTGATTGATGATGCAGTTGTGGTTCATGAAAACATTTTTAGGTATATGGAAGAAAAGAAAAAATCTGCTTTTGAAGCTGCGGGCCAGGCAACTTCCGAAATTGCTATGGCTGTTACTGCAACTACTTTATCTCTCTTGGTCATTTTTCTTCCGATTGTATTCATGGGAGGGCAGGTGGGGCGCTTCTTCAATAGTTTTGGCCTCGTTATTGCTTTTGCTATCCTTATGAGCTTGTTTGTCAGTTTGACTATGACGCCCATGCTTTGTTCTAGATTTCTTCGGCTTGAAGATATTATTCACGGAACCAAATCTGGAATTGTATGGCGCTTGATTGAATCTTCTTACATGGTCATTCTTCGGTTTTCGATGGCGCATCGAGGCTTTATAGTTTTTATTTCCATCGGGTTGATATGCATTACTCCTTGGCTTTTTACGGTTGTAGGTCTTGAATTTGTACCCCGTGATGATCAGGGAGAATTTCAAGTCGCCATACTTCTACCAGAGGGGTATTCCCTTGAAAGGTCCGATCTGGAAGTGGGGCTACTTGAGCAAAGATTTCGATCTTTGCCTGGTGTTACTCATACTTTTACCGTGATAGGCGATACCACCAGCAGGCTGGGTAAAGGGCAGGGCGATATCTCTACTGCTAATATTTATGTGAGGATTGAAGATCTTTCCAAAAGGCGATTCTCGCAATTTGATGTCATGAAACTTGCACGAGATATCGTTGCTGACTACCCCGATTTGCGTGCTGCAGTTCAAGATGTTTCTGCTTTCCAAGAGACTGGCTTCAAGCAGGTGATGATTGATCTAAATGTTCGCGGGCCCGATATTGAAAAACTAAAATCTATCTCCAACGAGATGATTGCATGGATGAAAACCCAACCTTACTTTGTAGATGTTGATTCCAGTCTTTCTTTTCGAAAACCTGAGTTAGTTATAATTCCTGACCGAGAACGCCTTTCTGAATTGGGCGTTTCCCTTGATTCCCTTAATTCCACGGTCACTGTGTTAGTGGGTGGTGAACCCATTGGGAAATTTAAGGAAGAGGATGAACAGTATGATATTTGGCTGCGTGCCGATAAGCAGTACCGCAATGATAAAGAAACTATTTCCCGCCTAACCGTACCTTCTGTCAAACCTGGGATTGGTGCGGTTGAATTAGGGAATGTTGCAACCATTAAGAGTGCTTTTGGCCCTGCAGGCATTGAGCGCTTTTACAGGCAGAGGCAGGTGGTTATCTCTGCAAATCTCGAAGGAATTGCTACTGGTCAGGCAGTTGATCTTATCAAGGCTAAATTGAAAACCCTTGATCTTCCACCCACTTATCAATTTGAATTCTTAGGCCAGGCTAAGATGCTTGCAGAACAGGTTTCTAGTTTCATTATTGCTTTTAATCTTAGTTTTCTTTTTATGTATATGATTCTTGCTGCTCAATTTGAAAGTTTTGTGCACCCAATTAGCATTATGATCGCCTTACCCCTTACAGTTCCTTTTGCAATTGTGGCGCTCATATTGATGCAAACTAATCTTGATATTTATGCAATGTTTGGCTTGTTCATGCTCTTTGGGATCGTTAAAAAAAATGGTATTTTGCAAGTCGATTATACTAATCAGCTTCGGAAAACTGGCATGAATCGTCTGGATGCAATTCTTGAAGCAAATCGTACTAGGTTACGGCCCATCCTTATGACCACTCTTATGTTGATTGCTGCAATGGCTCCGATGGCATTTGGCGTTGGCCACGGCGCTGCTTCAAGAGCCGGCCTTGCAAAGGTGATTATGGGTGGTCAGGCCTTATCGCTTCTTCTAACCTTGTTGATAACCCCTGTTACCTATTCGTATTTGGATGATCTAGGGGCTTGGATTCGCAGAAAAACTGGTTTTGATAAGGGTAATCATGATGAAAGTGTGCAGTTAGAAAATGGAAAATAACAAAATAGTTATTGTTGATTATGGCATGGGTAATCTTCGAAGCGTGCAGAAGGCTTTTGAAAAAGTTGGGTTTCCCGCTGTTATTTCTGAAGATCCTGCTCTAATTAAAAATGCAGATAAACTTGTACTCCCAGGTGTGGGCGCAATTCGCGATGCTGTGGGGAGGATCAGAGATACAGGGCTAGAAAAACCCATTCTTGATCACCTGCATTCAAATAAACCTTTTTTTGGTATTTGTCTTGGGCTCCAAATGCTTTTTGAGAATTGTTATGAAGATGGGAAACATCGTGGTTTAGGTTTCTATAAAGGCGATGTGGTTAAGTTTTCCCCTATAGAAGGCCTTAAGATCCCACACATGGGGTGGAATCATCTGGATCTACAAAAAGATTTACAGGTATTTAAAAGTTATCCCAAAGGCGCAGGCGTTTATTTTGTGCACTCTTATTTCGCAGTCCCTGAAAATGCCGATGTCATTGCTGCTTATGCAAATTATCCCGTACCATTTGCGGCCGCAGTCGGTGATGATCTTCGGATTGCAACTCAGTTTCATCCTGAAAAAAGCCAGGGTGTTGGATTGCAAATGCTGAAGCATTTTGCAGAACTCTCTTAGGATATATCTTTTAAAATGAGGCTTTTATGCTGGTGATACCCGCAATTGATCTTCGTGATGGTAAATGTGTTCGCTTGAAACAAGGCGACTACGCTCAGGAAACTATTTACTCTGATTTTCCTTGGAAGATGGCTTTGGATTGGGCTAACAAGGGTGCTCAATACCTTCATCTGGTTGATTTGGATGGTGCCAAAACAGGGCGAATCGAAAATTCCACGGCTATCAAAGGTATCCTTGATAAAGTGAAAGTCCCTTGTGAATTAGGTGGTGGTATTCGTAATGAAAAAACCGTTTCTGAAGCTTTAAGCTGGGGTATTGATCGCGTCATCATTGGTACAAAAGCAATTCATGATCCACAATGGCTTTACAATATGGCTATAGCTTTTCCTGGTAAAATTGCTCTTGGTATTGATGCCAAGGACGGGAAAATAGCTGTGGCTGGTTGGTTAGAGGTTTCTCAAATTACCGTTGAACAATTTTTGGATAAAGTAAATGATTGGCCACTCGCTGCCATTATTTACACGGATATTTCAAAAGACGGCATGCTTTCCGGCCCGAATGTTGAAACTACCGCGCGCCTAGCATCCAAAGCTAATTCCCTTGTGATTGCATCTGGGGGTGTTTCGACTTCGGCTGATATTAAAAACCTGAAAGTTGCTGGGGTTAAGGCCTGTATCGTTGGCAAGGCTCTATATGATGGTAAAATGACTTTAGCTGATGCACTTGAAGCTGCGAGAGGTTAGTTTTTAGCTTCCTTTGATTTCTTTTTCTATTTGTTCTCTCAGGTTTCGGTAATTGGTTTTTCCTGTTCCCAAGACAGGGATTTCATTTGTTTTTACTACTTTGTCAATTCGCATGATTCCTCGGAATCCCGCTTCTTGTAGAAGGCGATTGGCTTCTGAAACTTCCATGTCATTACGATTGAACAAATAAACATATTTACGATTATTTTTTTCAATGCCTTCAATTGCAACCATGGGGCCGTTTTCGTCTGGGGGAAATAGTGCTGAAAATACTTCTTCTAGAGCTGGTAATGAAATCATTTCACCACCTACTTTAATGAAGCGTTTTAATCTTCCCTTGAAAAACAAATAACCATCATCATCCTGCATCACAAGGTCGCCTGTGATGTACCAGTTTTGATTGTTGATAAACTTAAAGGGCGGAGTTCCTTCTTCTCCAAGATACCCGTTAAAAATAGTAGGCCCTGAAACATGAAGCATGCCTGTTTCATTTTTTCTCAAAACCCTGTCGGTTTCCAATTCAAGAATTAATACCTCGACTCCGGGTAGCGGTTTACCAACTGAATCTCTTTTTTGGAAATTGGGCGGGTTAACTGCGACTACTGGCGAGCATTCGGTGATGCCATATCCTTCAAGCAATTTGGCATTGGGTGCAACTTTTTGTGCTAGTTCAAAAACGGCTGCAGGACATTTTTCAGCCCCTGATATGATCAATCTTAACTCGTCTAATGTTTCGTTTGAAGCCTTATCGAGAATGTGTGTTAAGAAAGTGGGCGTTCCGATGAGGAGTGTTACTCCGTAGGCTTTTAGCTTTGCAGCTAAGGTGGAAGCATCTGTTGGGTCTGGGTGAAAAACAATTCTCATTCCCAGCAATATCGGTAGTATGCCTGTTACCGAAAGGCCAAAACTGTGAAAGGGGGGTAGAAAAGATAGAACGGTATCTTGAGAAGTAAGTTCAAGAAACGGTGCACCGCTTTTGTGATTTGAAATCAGGTTGTTATGAGTTAGAGGGACTGCCTTCGGGCGTTTTTCTGAACCGCTTGTGAATAGAATTGCGGCAATTGAATCTATTTTAGTAGTGCGTTTGCATTTTTTTAGAACACCATTTGGGAAATAAGATTTGATCATGCAATTTAAAAGCGTTGGATAACCAGTTTTACCTTTGGCTTGTTCTAAATAAATAAATTGAGCATCCTCAATCGAGATTCCAACCCGGTCAATAAAACGTTGTGAGGTTAATATTGTTTTTATCCCAAGGAAGTTTATTGCATGTTGCAGATTGGCTGGCCCAGTTGTCCAATTAAGTAAAACAGGTGTTTTATTTGCAATTAAGCAAGCGAAATATGCTATGAATCCCCCGGCACTTGCAGGCAGTAAAATCCCCACATGCTTAGCAGAATCCTTTTCAAGGATTTTTGAAATCACCAGAGATGCTAAAAATAATTTTCGGTAAGTTAGCATGCCTGATGTATCATCAATGAGAGCAATTTGGTTTGATGATTTCATCACACGCAAAATAAACGAATCAAGCACCGTTGTGCCTAAGATCTCACTTTCCGCTTTTATTCTGAAGCTTTCGGTCCATTCCTTGGGAGTTTTGATCGGTGTGGATGTTTTTGATTTTCCTGAACATAAAAGGTATAAGTCATCTACGGTGTTAGGTACGGTGCTACCATTAAACTTGAAATGTTGCTCTAGATGAATCAGCAGTTCTAATCTTTGAATACTATCAAGGCCAAGAGAATCTAATTCAGAATTTGGATCTGTTGTTTCGTCTGCAATAACTTCGGGAAACTTTTCCTTGATGATTTGGATTACTTCTCTTTTTAAAAGATCGGGGTAAATATTGGATGCAGTTTTATTTTCATTGAGTTCAAGTGGAGGAAAGGCTTTTATTTGGTTTGATAATAAGAAGTGGTAGGGTCGATAAACAGGTGTTGTGCTGGCATCACGATTGTACCAATTTTCAAGATGAAGATTTATCTTAGACTTCTCGAAGGGTGCTAGTTTCGTGGTATCAAGTGGTTCAATCGTAATGGTTATTTTTCTTTTGGGCATGAAAAATAAAAGGTTCAAAACAAGCAGTAGCGCGCAGTAAAGTAATTCCGAAATAAGGTTTGGTCGATTGCCTGAAAACGCATGGCTAAATCTGCTACCCCATAAACCCGTTGTTCGAATTAATAAAACATTCGCATTGGGAGAAATTTTCAAGATATCGCTGACGCCTGAATTCCCGCCCAGTGATTCCAATCCTTTTCTTTGTAGTTTGCCTGATGGCCAGATGATAAAGTTTTCGCCTTTCTGTAATCCCACTACGAGATTTTGAATAGCTTCCTGAGCTTTTTGCTTTGCAGACAGACTGATTTTTTCCATGTCGGGTACTTCCAATGCATTGAACAAAAGCATGAAAGGTTTAATAAAACTGTTTTGATAATAGGTTTCATATACTAGGGGCCTGGGTGCTAGATTTTTTGATAGTAAGGAAAACAAAATGATTGGTTCGGTATATGCTGGGTGATTAGGCAGGATCAATGTTCCCTTTTTTTGTTCGTTTAAATGCGCAATTCCATTAATGGTAATGCTGTAGCGCATTCTTAAAAGCAAACGCATGAAAAAAGAAAGAATTGTTGTGACCATGTTTTCTTGTTTACCAATTAGTTTTCGTTGTGGAATTGCTGATCCATAAAAGGCGGATGATTTGCTTGGTTGTCAGTATCGGTGGCGCTTTTGCTATTTAATCTAAAATTTTTGAGTACTACAACTGATTCTCGTAATTGTTTCTGGTATCGCCAAGAAAATATCGCATCGATGCTGCTGGCTGATACTAAAAGTAAAAGCACGATTAAAAATCTTATCCAGAACAAAGCATAACGGGTTGCAAAGTTGAGTTGTTCTGCGGTGTAGACAAGTTTCGTTTTAGATTCTTCCGAGTGATCCCGTAGGTCGGCCAAATGCTGTGCGGGTTCCTCAAGGTAGATCATTGCAAAGACCAGCATGAGTGCTAAAAGAATCATGAAGAATCCGCCTATCAGTCTGCATAAGCGGATTTGGTAAGGTATGAAGTTTTGTGTGGGGTCTGGGGTTGTTAAAAATAAAACAGCATTGAAATGAGATTTGAAACTGGCAAATCCGAGCCATATAAGAACGGTGCAAATGGCAGCGCCTGCAAGAATCTGACTGTTTTCCATGATGCACCTTGTGTAGATAGCTGGAATATAAAAGATTAAATTTAACGCTGCCGCTGTATCCAGCTACCTAAAACTTTTGCAACCCCTGCCATGGTTTCTCCCGAACATTGTTCCGGAGTATCTGAAAGCTTGTGCCAGTGCTTGTAATCAAAATCAATGATGTCGATTGCTGGAATGCCGCCATTGTTTAAAGCTGTGTGATCATCATCAACTGCGACCCGACTGAATTCGTTGAGCTTAAATGATTCGATTTTAAGTTCGTTAGCGGTGGACCAAACTTCGCGAACAACTGCGCCTGCTTTCCACCAAGAGTTTTGTTCGATGGGGAATTTAGCATCTTTTCCTGCAACCATATCAAGGAGAACTGCGGAACGATATTTTATCGTCTGAGTGTTTTTGCGGGCTTCACGGGCAAAATATTTCGAACCGAAAAAGTATTCATCATCTGGATCGAATACGAATTCTTCGCCATCAAAAAATACGAAGTCCACTCCTATACTGCAGTTCAACTTTTTCATGTGCCTGCCCATTTCCATCAAAAGGGCAACTCCAGATGCCCCATCATTTGCACTGATAAATGTTCCTTTGCGTTTCTTAGGATCGGTTTCCTGATCTGCAAATGGTCTGGTGTCAAAATGCGAACATAGGATCACTCGTTCACGAGTTGTTGGATGCCAAGTGATGATCATGTTAACCATGGGGGTGGGCCTTCCCGTACTTTTCTGGATAGCTTTGAATTCCTGTTCTAAAACCTTAGCTCCTAGGGCTTCGAAATGCTTTTTGATCAAAACCCTTTGTTTTACAATCCCTTCGGAACCGCTTATTCTTGTGCCGATATCGCATATTTCTTTCAAATATTTCATTGATTGTTCAGGGTCGAAAGGCAATGGCTGTTCTTTCATGTTCTTGTCTTCTGGGTTGGTTTGGGCGCTGAGTTGATTGTTCAAAAACATTGCAGCAGCAAGCAGGCTTAGTGATGCGAGTGCATAAGTTTTTAATCGGATTTTATTTGTCATAATCAGTCTCCAAGAATTAAGGTTTCGTCATCTTAATCTTACCTATGCTTTGTGGCGATACATAATATCGGGCTAAACGGATTAATTGTTTGGATCTAGAAAGGGGAAAACCTTCAGAGGTTTTAGAACTTCGTCGTTGGGTCTGTATTCTGCGATTGCCCGGAACTTGTTTTGGGGATCCATGATTGCATAAATGTTATCTGTGGAGATATGTGAATCTGGAAAAGTGAATGGTGTTTTAGTGCCATTAAGCACATACCTTAAAATTAAACCCTCGAGCGAGAGTTTCTGCATACTATGAACAGCAAGTTCCTGAGGAAGAATAATTTTTTCTGAAGTCGTTGGTGGCTGATTAATGGAATGAGAATCCGCTATGGAAAAGGTGCCAATCGAAGTTCGTTCGAGTTCCAATACATATCCGCCAGTTTTTATAAGCGCCCCCAAATCACGCGCAATTGAGCGAATATAGGTTCCCTTTCCACAGGTGATTTCTAATTCAAGTAAAGGGTATTCATATTTAATGATGTGGATCGAAGAAATTTCCACGATCTTGGGAGGGGGTAGTTCAGGCTTCCCTTTTCTAGCAAGTTTGTAAGATCTTTTTCCGTTGACTCTTGCCGCAGAAACTGAGGGGGGCGTTTGCAGTATTTCGCCTTCAAAATGCTTTAATGCTGTTTGTATTTCTATCAAGGTGGGGGAACTTTCCACCATGATTTGATCGATCGGCCCTTCGGAATCATCTGTTGCACTATTGGCGCCCAGCATGATCACCGTTTTATAAACCTTTTTCATCGATTGAATGTATTCAACTAAACGCGTGGTCCAGCCTAAACAAATTACCAGCACCCCGGTTGCCAACGGATCCAAGGTGCCTGCATGCCCAGTGGGTATTTTTTCAGCAAACCAGGCCTGTACATGATCCACCGCTGTGCGTGAAGACATGCCCTTGGGTTTGTTCACTACGATTATTCCAGAATTTCCAGCCCACTCTTTCAGCAAGATGTTTTCTCCTCTTGCTGATTGTAATGAATCAAACTGATTTGGTCACCTTGTCAGGCATGGAGTTCTTAATTTGAAATTATCTCTGTCATGGCCTAAGTCTTTAGCTAAGACTAGAGAACTGCCAAGGGTTACCGCCATAAAACCGAATCTTGATCGAATGTCTTCTTTGCATTTAGCAAGCCTATCTGCGCGTTCTTTCTCTGGATCGATGAAAAGTAGATTGGATGCAGATGCGGGTTCGAGTTGCGCAAGTTCCACGCCTAAAAGCCGTAGGGGAAGCCTGCGTGTAAATAATGAGATTAGTTTTTCTTTTGCAGCCTGATGCAAAAGCGTATCAGAGTCGCAAGCTGTTTTGAAATTTAGGTGGTTGTGGGCATCTTTAAGATCGCCATAGCGGAGATGAATTTTCAGGCAGCGCGTAGCGAGTTTGTTGAAACGCATCCAAGAGATGGCCCGTTCAAGAAGATGTGCAAGCATGGCATCAAGAAAAGCCTGATCTGCGGTGGGTGGATTAAAGCTGGTGCATCTGGAAATAGAATCTGGGTTGCGTGAAGTCCGCAGCGGCCTTGAGTCGTTTCCCAGAGAATAATTGCGAAGAATGGGGCCGCGCTTTTGAAACATGGCACAAAGAACTTCAAGGGGAAGCGCAGCAACTTCTGCAACTCGGGTAACATTCAGGCGCATGAATTTTTCTTTGCCTACAGATCCAACGGTGGGAAGAATTTCGACAGGCCAGGGGCTGATGTAATTTTTTTCATAGCCAGGCAACACTGCAACCACGGGCGAAAAGTGCTTTGTTTCAGCAAGAATAGAGGTACCAGGGATCCATCGCGATGATGTTTTTCGTTGTGATGAGATGCGAAGTTCTTTGGCGTGGTGGGTTGCAACATTGGCAATCATTTTGTTGTTTCCCATGCCCATGGAAACTTTTAGGCCGACTTCTTGGAAGATCTGTTCGCGTAATGCGGTTGCAATTTGTTGGCGTTCTGCGGGGCCTGTTTGTGCAAGCTGCATGTAAAGATCATCTAAGGAGGCCATTTCAACTGCGCTGGAATGTTCTTTGCAAATTCCCAGAATTTGTCTGCCTGCTATTTCGTAACGCCTATGATCCCCAGGCACAACCCGTAAAGATTTACAAAGTTGCCTAGCTTCGGAAAGTCGCATGCCTGTTTTAATGCCATCGCGCTTTGCTTCGTAACTGCAACTGGCAACCACACCAGTGCCTACAGCAACAGGAATACCCTTTAATTTAGGGTCATCGCGCTGTTCAATGGAAGCGAAGAACGCATCAACATCAAGATGAACGATGGGTGAAAATTCCAAATGATGCAAGCCCGGAGGCATGTTTGCTTCCCTGCAGTAAAACGAAGATAAATGTACAAATGTATATTGCCTGCGATTTGCAACTTGTCAAGCTTGGAATAAATATTCTGCTGAATGTTTAAATCTTGTGGAAGAATCCTTCATTTACAGATACATTCTCTATTGCAGGGCAGGATTTTACACTATCTGCCCATAACTACTTAATGAAATGAAACTATGCAGACGGTACAAATAGCTCTGGGCGCAATCGGGGCTAACGAAATTTCCAGAATTGCTCAAAACTTTCAACTTAGAAAAAATAATGTTGAGAGCGCAATTAACCTCCTCCTTGAAGGGAAATCCCCTTCGTTTATCGCAAGATACAGGCGTGCCAAAACTGCTGGCATGAATGAATCTGTTATCCGTGCGATTCGCGATCGCCTGTTTAAAATAAAAACTTTTCATGATCGCAGAGAGATGATTCTCAAAGCTTTGGAAACGCAGGGCAAATTAACCGAAGAACTGCGCCTGCAAATCCTTGCGGTTGAATCTCCTAAACGCCTCGAAGATCTGTATCTCCCATTAAAACCAAGGAAATCCATTCTTGCAGCTGGCGCCCGGGAAAAAGGCCTCGAGCCTTTTGCTGAGGCTCTTTGGACTGAAGATCCTTCGATTGCCAACCTCGACGAAATACTTCCAACCATGATCAATCCAGAAAAAGGTCTGGAAACCATAGAAAAAATCACTGAGGGTGTTGTCCAAATCCTAGCTGAAAAATTAAGTGAAATCCCCGCCGTTCGTGCTTCTGTACGCAATGATTTGTGGGATTTTGGCAGCCTGCGAGTTTCTAAAACCAACAAAGTTCGCGATAAGCATGGCTTGGAATTAAAAGAATTCTTTTCGTATGTCGAGCCATTGCGAAATGTTCAAGCTCGAAAATACCTGCAAATTGGCAAAGGTGAGAAAAACGGGTTCCTTAATGTGCTATTCGATTGGAATCTTGAACAAGCCAAGAAAAATGCACTCGAATCCCTTGTTGAAAAACCTGTTTCCCAGTCTTCGTTTGTCGAACAACCTGTGAATGAAAATAGATCTGAAGAAGCTGATCAGGCCCCAGAAGTGGCACCTGCCCCAGAAGTAAAAGCCGCTCCTGCCCCTGTATATACCCATAAATATGTTGAACTGATCAAAAAAGCGATGAGCGTGGCTGTCGATCAAATTCTCAAGCCCGTGCTGGAAAGAGAATGCGTACGCGACTTGGGTGAAAGGGCCTCCGAACATGCAGCCAGTCTACTAGCGCGATTTTACCACAACCGCCTCGTAGCAAATCCTGCAGGCGCAATTAAAATTCTTGCAATCGACCCAGGCTTTCGCAATGGCTGTAAAATTGCAGTTATTAACGAAGAAGGCAAGCTTATTGATCATGCAATTATCTTCCCCCATCAACCTCAAGGAAAGAAAGAGCTTAGCCTTTTAGTTCTCGAAGAATTGATTCGCAAGCATCAGATCAGCACCATTGCGCTCGATAATGGCAACGCTTCAAAAGCGACCGAAGCTCTGCTTTATGAATTGATCACAAGGCTTAAAAATCCAAAGCATCTTGAAGAAGATAATAAAGAAATCCTGCCTACCGAAGAAGCGAGTGAAAAAGGCGGTACGGATGAAACGGTTGCAGAATCTGCTGAAGCACCTGCTGCTGAAGCACCTGCTGCTGAAGCACCTGCCCAAATTAGTACCCCTGTAGTTCCAGAACCTGTGGCAGCTGTTGAAACACCTGCTGCTGAAGTTTCATCTGCAGAAGTCGCACCTGTTACGGCTACCGATGGCACAGAGCCAACAGCGGAAGCACTGGCTGCGGCTAAGAAGGCTGAGTTGGCAGCTCTTGCCGTGATTAAAAGGGCTGAATTGGAAGCTCAAGCTGCAAAGAAAAAGGCAGAGATTGAGGCTCAGAAGAAGCTTGAAAAAGAACGAAGGCAAGCCGAATACCAGAAATTGGTCAATGATACTAAAGCTACAATCAAAACCCTTCCTGAAGCACCAGCGGAAGTTAAATTCGCAACGGTGATCGAAGCTGGTTCATCGGAATACGCATCTTCTATTTTAGGTAAAGAAGAACTTGCCGATTCTGATGTCGGAGTAAGAGCGGCTGTTTCGATTGGTAGAAGATTGCAAAATCCGCTAAACGAATTAATTAAGATTGACCCTGTTCATATTGTTTCAGGTCTTGTGGAATTTGAAGTTCAGCACAGGTATCTTCGCCCAGCTCTTGATAACGTGCTTGAATCTTGTGTGAATCTTGGCGGTGCAGATCTTAATAAATGTGAGGCAAGTTATTTGCGCCATTTATCAGGGTTAAATCAGTTGCTTGCTCAAGAAATCGTAGAGCATCGTAAAAAGAACGGGCCCTATAAAAATCGCGCACAACTTCTTGAAGTTCCGGGTTTGACTCCTGAAAAGTTCGAGCTTTGTGCAGGATTTTTACAAGTTCATGATGGTGATGAGCCTTTCGATGCCACTAATTTTCATCCCGAAGATTACGAGATGGCAAAGAAAATTCTGGATGCCTTTGGCATTACAAAGGATGAATGGAAAACCCCTGAGAAAAAACAGGAGCTTCTACAAAAAGCGATTGATGCAAATCTCAAGGATATTATTGCAACAACAGGCATCGATTCTGTTACATCCTTAAAAGATTTCCTTGATGAATTGATCAACCCACTTTCACAGGAACAGATCAAACGGTTTGGGCCAGTTTATCGCATTAGGCAATTGGATTTTGAAGAATTGCAACTTGGCCAGGAACTTCCAGGCGTGGTGCAAAATGTTGTTGAATTCGGCTGTTTTGTCGATGTTGGTATCAAAGAAAGTGGTTTGGTCCATATCAGCCAGATTTCAGCCCGTTATGTGCGCAGCCCATACGAATCCGTCAGCGTAGGCGATATTGTTACCGTTTGGGTCATCGCCCTAGATAAAGAAAAATCCCGATTATCCTTAACCATGATTAATCCAAACCGTGAATCGGATCATCAAGGTTCTGGTCGATCTTCCCGAGCTCCTGCCCGTGATTACCCCAGAAGGTCTGATCGTAGGCCAGATTCTAACTCCCAAAATGCGGAAGCTAATAATCAGGGAGGCGACTCTCAAAGTGCGCCTTTGCGCCCTCGTTCACCAGAAAGGCCGGCGGGCAGATTCCCTGCTGCAAGGTCTAATAGTGGCGGTAGCAGTAGTGGTGGTGGAAGTGCAGGTAGCAGCCGTAGTAGCAGTTCATTTAGGCCAAGAGATGATAAACCCCGCGGCGCAAGGCCTCCTAGGTTGGATCCAAACAGGCCACCTCAAATTCGTACATTCTCGAGCCAAAAGCCTATTGAGAAGCCTAATTTATCCCAGTCTGCGTTATCCGGAGATTCACCTTTGGGAACATTTGCAGAACTTGCGGTTTTTTGGGAAAAATCAACTCCCAATGATGCTGGCGAGACCAAGAAGGGTGCGGAAACCCAAAATCAATCAAGCCCTCCTGCGCCACAAAAAGACCAAGAGGGGAATGGTAGTCCCGAATAATGTTTTTCCCCGTAGCTGCATTATGTAAGTTTCCTGAAACAAAATAATTCCTAAAATAGTTTCGCTTCCTTGGAAGATGCTAACATAATTTCAGGTGTTCTTTGTTTGTTCTATTGGAGTAGTTAATGACCAACCCCACCCAAGATGGGTCTCAGCCACAAGGTTCTGGAAAACCCCCTAAAAAGCGATCTTTTTCTAATATTAGTGGGAATCTAGGTTGGCTAGTTATTCTCTTTTTATTACTTGTGCTTCTCTTCAGTTCCTCTGTTGGTAACAACAACACGGTTCTATATTCCGATTTCGTTAAGCTTATGCTTGATGATGAAGATTCAAAAAAAATCAGAAAGATAACTTTCATTGGGGTCGATCGGATTTCGGTTGATATTAATGATCATGAAAGTATCAAAGACGAAAGACTTAAAGAAAAAGCTGGGCCTCGCGGGAAATTCACTGTAAACCGCGCTAAATTAGATGATCCAGGCCTTGTTGCACAAATGGATAAGCTCATTCGAAATGGTTTACTTGTCGACCAGCAGGAAGATAATTTTGCGGGGCTGAGTTGGTTTATTATGATGATTCTGCCCGCAGTCATTTTGATTGTTTTCTTTTTATTCATACTGCCAAAGTTTCGCGACCCAATGGGTGGCGGATTCCTCAGTAATTACATCAAAAGCCCTGCTAAAAAGTATGAAAAGACCAAAATGAAGGTCACCTTCGAAGATGTTGCAGGCTTGCAGCATGCCAAGGGCGAATTGCAGGAAATCGTTGAGTTCTTAAAATCTCCAGATAAATTCACCAGGTTAGGTGCAAGCATCCCCAAAGGTGTTTTGCTAGTTGGCCCCCCAGGAACTGGAAAAACTCTGCTTGCCCGTGCTGTAGCAGGCGAAGCAGGGGTGCCATACTATTCCATCAGTGGGTCAGAATTTATCCAAATGTTT
>Ga0208482_1000237_pt1 | contig 18392 bp, 10 predicted proteins | sample LakMenEpi26Sep10_FD_150737 | JGI IMG/M metagenome (GOLD analysis project Ga0208482, IMG submission 150737) | Freshwater microbial communities from Lake Mendota, WI - 26SEP2010 deep hole epilimnion (SPAdes) | ecosystem: Environmental > Aquatic > Freshwater > Lake > Epilimnion/Euphotic zone ... | reverse complement strand
TCAGGCTAATCCAGGCTCAGATCCGCCCAAAATTGTTCACTCTGAGCAAATTACGACTTTAGTCACGCTTTCGGGGCTCGTTACCCAGAGTCTCCCTAACGGCGATGAGCAAACGGAGTGGCCACGCTTTCTGTTGATTTATGCCTTGCACAGAGCGGGATCTCGGGGCCGCAGAGGCCTATGGGTAATTATGAAGGTGATCTTCACTGTTTTGATCTGCCATACGTCAAGGGATGGCGTGACCGGTATTGATTGATGATACAGTGGAAAGAGATGCTGTCTTGATTTGGGCAAACTTAATACAGAGATCAGGTCAACTGTGTTGACTAAATTCCGAGATAGTGGCTTTTCAAAATTTAGTGCACAAGAAGTACAGGCTATAAGCAGACACCTTGAGCTTAACCCCGATGAGCCTCTCGCTCATTTGTATAGATCTTTTGTGTTGTGGAGCGACGGCCAAATTGACGGAGCATCTGAGGGTTTTGTTCGTTGTCGTGATCTCGTTGAGGAGTGCAGGAGTGAGCTTATTGGGATTGAAATTGGCGCCAACTCTTGGATGCCAGAATACTTGTCTGTTGATGAGTTGACTCAAGACTCACAAGACTTTCAGCTTGAGTTCGTTCGAAAGAGTGAGCACACTGAGGCGGCCTTAACTATTTTAGTGTGTGCAGACGAGGCTTACTTTCAACGTTTCCGCTCCTCAATTCTAGCCGCAGCCGCCAATGTCTATTATGATTTCATTATTCATGTGCACTTGCTAAATCCATCAGATTGTACGGTAGAAACTCTCAAAACTCACGACTGCCCTAATCTCAGTATAACTACCCAGCGCACTGATGCACATGAGACTTTTCGGTCGTATTTTGCGTCATCACGATTTATGATAGGTTGTTCGATCATAAACCACTACAATACACATCTTTTGACGGCAGATGCAGATGTTTTCCCTTCTAGCAACTTTGAGCCAATTATTAGAGAGGTAATGGCCAGTGGTGTAGACCTTAGCTGTGGCCAGTGTTTGCGCAGCTGGATGCCTTGGAATACGCATATTGTCACCAAATGCTTTTTTCGTAATAATGAGCGTGGGCGAGCAGTTCTTGCAGATATGTCTGCATACATCCGCAACGTATCCACTCGTGTTGGCTCTTACGAACATCTTTGGTGGATTGATCAGAATGCAATGCACGTTGCTTTCACTCGTCAGAGGAGGCTGGGTCTTTCATTTCGGCCAATTGCTTCTTATGGCCAGTTGTTTGTTGGGCCTGAAAAGATTGGTAAGGAAACTTTTTCTGGTCTAATTTCGTCATTTTTCCGTGAGACAGATTCTTTCCGGCCGCTGAGTAATGACGATTTGATTGTCTTTTTGGAAAGGTATGCATCAGCTCTTCATAGAGATGAAGCTATTATGTTGACGCTTATCTACCATTCATTATTGGTCAAAGACACCAACGGCAGCGAGCATTGGGTTCAATTCATGCTTTTCTTTCACCTGGCAGGAGTACTCACTACTAATGCATTTGATTGTCTCGTCGCTTGTTTGATTAGTTCTGGTCAACTATCACTTGCTGCTGCCTGTGTCATGCGTGGTAAGCAAGCCGTCAAGTTTCTACTTGACATGCCTCAGCGTATACCGCGATCCAGAAGAGATGCTGCGATCGAGCAGCTCACCCCTCTAGTTGCTCGGCAAAAATACTTTCGTAGTTTAGAACAGATGGGACTCCGCTATGGTGGTGATGATACTCAGACCTTGCAGCACTTTCATGCAGGAGTTGTTCGGTCCCATCTTCAGCGAGGTCTAATAAATCAAGCTAAGGATGCTCTCCAAACCTGGTTCAGCATTGGCATCTTGGTGGGAGGTATTCAGCGTTCTGGAACTAATTACTTGGCGGAAATGCTGCGAATGAATGCGTCTATATTCTCAACCTATACAGACGATAATAACTTAGTGTTTTGGAAGCATGCCTTGCCCCATGAAACCCAAAAGTTTAGATGTAATCCCAAATTTAGTTCACCTGTGGCTGCAATTAAGGAGCTTGGGCTGCACTGCGTAATTCTCTATAAGGAACCAGTGAACTGGCTTGATAGTATAGTGAATCGTTTTCCTGCGGACTTCTTCACTAGCAGGCCCGCCTTTGTTAAGGATGAGCGTGATTTTGTTGGGATGATGAAGTTCTATGCTATTTATTTGAATTCCTGGCGTGATGAGTCCATCAAGGACGAAGGGAGATATATTACATTGATGAAATACGAAAAGCTTGTGTCAGATCCGGTTTCGGCGTTGCGAGAAATACCTGGGCTAGATGGTATAAATGAATTGCAAACGCCACTGGATCTAGCATATTCTCGTGGATTTACAAAGCGCTCAACAAGCAGTGAGGATGTAGCAAAGTCGAATGCACTTCCACAGGAGGCAATTGTTGAGATCGATAAGATGCTGAGCTCACGCTTGGCTTGGATGCTAAAATGAGTCTAATCTCTAAATGCTGATCTCTCGCAAGATCTGATCAATGTCTGTTGATGGATATTGGGCCGTCGGCCGACTATCTTGCCGAGTTAATACTCGAACAAAATCCTCCAGGTTTCCCTTTTGAGCAAGATAAGCATATAGTCCAATTTTCGAGTAATTGCTAATGCGTCACTTGCTTCGTTGCAACCAAGTCTACTCTTCATGGGCTAAGTAGATACTGCTTCGATAAGCGTATTCTGGTCCTTATACCTTGCCTTAAGTCTATCTTTTAAGCAATTGTCTTCCAGCCCCTGTTCGCCCAGGCTGTTCTTTCGTGTGGCCGACTTTTCGGCAAACTTGTCGCTGTCAATCTGAAGTTCACCAGCCTGTGCGATTTGTTTCGCAATATCTTTAGGTCTATAGACTAGATCTTCGTAGTCAATGGCTATAAACCGATCAAAGAGTTCGCCAAAGATGGCTGATGCTCGTTTGTAATCGTTGTATTTGTCTTGTGCTTTAATCCACGACGACTCTTCATCTAGCATTCTATTGAGCCATGCTGCTAGCTCATTCTGGTCCATGTTGAGGTTATTGTATACATTAAAAAGCTTGGCGGCTGACAATAGTCTGTCTATCGGATCTCTGCGCAGTAGAATAATCGTCGCGTCCTCGCCCACCACATTTCTGAGCTGAGTGGCCTGGTCTTCATTGAGAAGCATGTACTCGGGAGTGATTTCCCCTAGTGGTTGCTTGCGGGAAAGAAAGGGCCTGAATAAATCCCTGTACTCGATGTTTGCAAGAGGAGTGGAGGCAAGGAGCATAGTTGTCCTCAGCATGCATTTATAACGTCGTTTGCTGGCGAATGTAAGATCACTATTGGATACAATTCTGTTGACTTCCCGTTTAAGCTGTCTCATTGAGAATTCCCTCAGCGCCGAGGGATCTCTGATGCCATACAGGGTGTCGAAGTAGTGAAGCTCCTTCACTGGATGCATGAAGGCATTGCTGGTGTCGCTTAGCAGGCTGTGCAGAAGTGTGGTTCCAGCTCTTTGCGAACCGATGCCGATAATGAATCGTTCTGTCATCCTGCATGTTCCCCTTTGAGCGTTCTCTTCTTGACATAATCAGTGATGGCCTGGCAAAGCTCCCTGCTGTCTCCAGGCGTAACAGAAATCCCTTGGCCCTCGTCTGTAATTGGGTCGCTCAGAGCACCAATCTCTGAGGCGATTACATATAGCCCGGCACTTGATGCTTCGCGAGTTACCAGGCCAAAGCTTTCTGGCCAGATGGATGGTGCCACAAGAACATCATGTGCTGAATAAAACTCTTGCATTCGGCTCATTGGTACTGGGGGCACAAATGTAACCGGGTAGTCATTCCAGTTTGATTCGTAGGTCGAATCTTCGTCTTGCAGGTGATGATCAATAATTGTGAAAGATAGATTCAAGCCCTCGGGAAGTGTCATCGCGGCTTGGCGGAGAACTTGGTATCCCTTGTGCATTGCCATTCCGCCTACATGGCAGATTCGGAGTATGGAATGGGAGGTATGATGGTTTGAGGCTTCAAGGCGTGGCATTGGGGAAGAGCTATTCTCTCTTACGTCTACATTCTGCACTCCGGCTTTGCTGTAAACCTCCTTGAATGGCTTTGATACCGCCAGGCGATCTTGTGCTCCTCTCAGGATTCCAGCCAAGATGCTGCGTCGCTCTATGGCGACTGCTTTTTCTTCTGGTGTGGGAGTTCCATCGATGTGATCAAAGGGTTTGGCGGGGTCAATCTGTCGTCCTGCGGGGCTTACGAGGAACAGCTCGGGGCTGAGCCACCAGGCGTCGTGGAGCGTGATGAGGTAGGGGATGCCGAGCTGCCTGGCAACAATCAGTGGTGATGCAGTGAGCACCTGGCAGCAGTGGCAGTGGATGAGATCAAAGGATTCATCCTGGAACCACTGCCTGCAGAAGGATTCAACGCGCCCGTCCTGGATGTCGGCCCATGAGCGAGGCGGAACGGCAAGGCGCACGATTCGAGCACCTTGCCAATCCCATACATCGAGGGGGAGGGTATCGCCGCTCAGGTCCTGCCAGGGATCGTGATCAATGCACAGCACAGTCACGTCGTATGCATTGTCGTTGGTTTGCAGGATTTCACGCACCTGGTCTTGAGCAACACGTGTAGCACCGCCGATGCTCTGGGGTGCAAAGAACACGTTGATCACCAGCAGTTTCTGGCGCGTTGGGTTGGGCGTATGGCTCTGGTTGCCGGTGTTACTAAGATTTGTGGAGAGGAAGTGTTCGCTCCAGACCAATTCGCCGAGTCGTTCATTAAAGACGGTCTGGGCCTGTTGACGTGCCTGACTGCTCACGCGGCTGAGCAGCTCGGGGTCTGCGAGCAGGCGTTCCACCTGCTGCACCCAGGCCTGTTGGTCCTCGGCCAGCAACAGGTGCTGATCCGGGGAGGCGGCATCGGTGTAGGCGCGCACCGGTGAACAGACGCTCGCCAGGCCGAGGAGGCTGGCCTCCATCCACTTGATGGCGCTCTTGCAGTGGGTGGTGGGGTGGGCTTCCAGCGGCACCAGGGAGATGGTGGCTTCTGCCAGTTGCTGGAGGTAGTGGCCGTAGTCTGAGTAGGGGACGGTGCTGATGCGGGAGGCGAAGGGCTGGAGGCAGGAGGGGAGCTCGAGATGGCCGATCAGGGAGAGGCGTAGTTGCCGATGGTCGCTCATCAGTTCGGCGATGGCTGGGGCGAGCTGCTCAGCCCAGATCTGCTTGTGGGCGAGGGTGCCGGAACTGACCACCAGTCGAGGCGAGCGTTGGGGGGGCTGGTGTGCGAGCCGTCTTGCAAGACCGAGCAGCTCGGGCAGGGGCAGGTTGGGCAGCACGGTGATGGGTTTGCTGGCCAGTACCTCACTGGTTTCACGGCATGCATCGGCCAGGGCAGTGGTGGAGGTGATCACGTGGTCGGACTGCTCCAGGGGCCAGCGCTGCAGGGGGGCATCGAGCTGGAGCCGGCGGTGGATGGAGCGGCTGATGGAGGCGCCGTAGGTGATGTAAGGGGCGGGGAAATGGGTGGAGAACACCAGGTCGTCCACGTCCGCCAGCACACGTTTGCCGAGGTGACGTGCGAAGGTGAGAGCGCGGATCACGCTGTAAGTGGCCGGGGTGCGGCAAAAGATCACGGCGTCGGCCCAGACCAGTTCTTGACTGAATCCCCAGGCATCGAGCTCTCCCCGGTCGATGCAGCGCACCTCGGCGCCACAGCGCTCGAGCTGCTGGCGTTTCTGTTCCACGCGGTAGAGCCAGCACTGGGGGAGGGCCAGTTCGCCGATCAGGAGCCAGCGCAGTGGTTGCTGGGTGGATCGGGGCAGGGCGGTGCAGCCGCTGTGTCCCTGATCACCACACCAGAGGGACTGGCTGATCTGGGTGAGCGTGGCAATGCTGCGTTCGCGTACGGCCATGCCCAGATTCTGGGGCAGCGCGAGTTCGATCAGCTGATCGATCAGGGTGGAGGAGAGGGTGTTGACATGCCAGCCCAACTGATCGAGCAGGCGTCGGCAGAAAGAACTGCGGGGACTGTGGGCCTGTTGGGCGGGGATGAGGGGGAGAAGGCGGGTGAGAGCGGCCTCGATGGTGATGAGCGATTGCTTGCTCACCTCCAGCAGGGCGAGGGCCTGATCAAAGGGCTTGAGGGAAGGTTCGAAGCCAGCGCGGCGTTGGTGGAGAAGGGTGATGGCCACGCCGAGGGCATCACCGCTGCGCAGTTGCAGGCGGAGTGCAGTGGCGTCAATGCTGGGCGAATTGGAATCAAGCAGGTGCTGGAGCGTGGTGGCCAGCTGCAGATCGCCGAACACCTCCTGGCAGAGTCGCACCAGGGTGGCAAGGAGGGACCGAGTGGGGGTGAGGTCTGGTGGCTCCTGCTGCAGCAGGAGAGTAGCGATCACCACATTGAACAGGGGGCGTAGCTGTGTATCCCAGCAGTGGCGCTCCTGTTGGGTGGGGCCGAAGTAACAGCGTTCGGCGAGCTGGTGAGAAAGTGCAAGAGAACGGGCGGGAGGATCGCCGGTTGATGGGGTGGTGGTTGTGGGGTGGATGCGGTCCTGATCCCAGCAGCGCTGAAGTTGATCGAGGGCGAGCAGTAGCAGCTCAGCGCGTTGGCAGCTCTCGGCTTCCACCCCCTGGAGCATGGCTGGATTGCTAACAGTTGCCTGCTGGGCCTGCTCCACGGCGCTGGTGTGCCAGCTGCCGGCCATGGCGCTGACGGCAGCCCACTCCACCATCCGGTAGCGGGCAAGTCCCACCAGCGCAGGATTGGTCTCCCTGCCTAGCCAATCCGTCACGCCGGTAAGGCTGTTGGCGGCCAGGGAACGCCGAAGCAGTTGCTCGATCACCACGCCACAGTCCTCGGGGCTGAGCCGCCAGTCACCTCGGCCAAGGCTGTACCTGTGATCGATGCTCACGATCCGCCAGCGCTCCCCTTTCAGCTCTGGCAGGAGATCCAGTGGCAGGGCTTCGAGGTCGAGGGGAATCGCGAAACCGCATTCGCGCATGGCCAGGCCTCGGCTGGCCACGTCTGGACGGTCCTCTCGGGCGACGCCGGCACCGAGCCGAACGCCTGCCAGCCAGACCTCCAGCTCAATGGGCCTTCCACTCTCCGGCGAATGGCACCATCCCCTTAGCAGTCCTTGCTGATCCAGTCCGTCCACCCGGCCTGCCAGCCTGGGAAAGCTGATGGGGCAACTGTCCTTTGTGTTGGCCATGGTGGAGAGGTAGCTGATCAGAGGGGCCTGGAGCACGGCAGTCTGGGCTTGATGGTTCTGCGCGTTCCGCACTTCCCAGAGGGATGGGTTGAACGATGCAACAGGCTCGACATAGCGAAATCGAGCGGTCCGCTCGCAATTGCGCAAATAATCGAGCAGGGGGTGATATGGGCCTGGGGCACTGACGTGGTCAAGTTGGCAGCGCTGGTTCAGGTAATGCTGGCTGTCGAAGCAGGGGTGGGGACTGATCAGTGCCTGAAAATGACGATCCAGTCTTGCAAATCTGGTGAGCAGAGATTCCTGCTCCTGGGGATGCTGATGCCAGTGCCGTAGTTGGCGGGCAACGTGATAGGCGATAAACAGCAGCCCATCGGGCTCCTGGCCTGCTGCAGCGAGGTCCAGGTGCCGCAGCACGCTGGGGGTGCCAGTGCAGATGCTGTAGCCACCCTCACCCAATGCTGCCGGCAATTGAGTCCTAGAAGCAACATCCAAAAGGGGGCAGAACACACTGGACGCCCTGGATGGGTCGTTGAGCGACTCAAGGATGCGAGTCAGACGAGGTCTGGTGTGGACAAAGAAGGGCTGGCGGCTGTTTGTCTCCTGGTTCGAGAGCTGATGCTCCGACAGCACCCAGAACCACCCTCCGCGGTTCAGGGCACGGAGTGACTGCAGGAGTTGCTGGCTGGATAGATGGGTAAGGCTATAGCGTTTGCAGAGCTGAGAGGCGATTTCGGATGGTTTATCCGTTGCGCTTTCAGTTGAAACGTCGGCGAAATTATCCTGATTCGTCGCTGGCCCTGCAGCGGAAAGAAGTAGTGTTCGGAGTTTTCGCCGAATTGGCATTAGATCTTTCCGGAGAGCTGGATCTGTGATCCAGGCGCATTGCCCGAAGGGTTTTGGGCGTTTTTAGGGCTCAGCCGTGAAGGCTGGATTTCTGTACTTTCGGATGCTTTGCCATCAGCCGCTGTACATCTGCTGCATGATAGCTGCTGCGCGTGAGCGGACTGCTCACCACCTGCAGAAAGCCCAGCTCCTGTTCGCTGTGGCTGCGGAAGGCCTCAAACTGCTCGGGCGTCACGAAGCGATCCACCGGCAGGTGTTTCGGGCCCGGGGAGAGGTACTGGCCGATGGTCACGATGTCCACGGCGTGGCGGCGCAGGTCGGCCAGCACCGCGAGCACCTCGGTGTCCGTCTCCCCCAGTCCCACCATCAGCCCTGATTTGGTGTAGGTGCGGGGCCAGCCCTCCTGCACCCGTTGCAGCAGCTCCAGTGAGCGTTCATAGATCGCCTGCGGCCGGGCCCGGCGGTACAGGCGCGGCACCGTTTCGATGTTGTGGTTGAGCACGTCCGGCCCGGCGGCCATCACGGCGGCCAGGGCCTGCCAGTCGCCGCAGAAGTCCGGGATCAGCAGCTCGATCGTGGTGAGGGGCGAGCGCTGACGCACCGCCTCCACGCAGGCCACGAACTGACTGGCGCCGCCATCGGCCAGATCGTCGCGATTCACAGCCGTGATCACCACGTGGCTGAGACCCAGGCGCTGCACCGCCTCCCCCAGCCGTTCAGGTTCGGTGGGGTCGAGCGGCCGCACGCTCTTGTCGAAGTCGATGTCGCAGTAGGGGCAGGCCCGGGTGCAGCCCGGCCCCATGATCAGGAAGGTGGCGGTGCCGCCGGCGAAGCACTCGCCGATGTTCGGGCAGCTGGCCTCTTGGCACACCGTGTTGAGCTTCAGGTCCACCAGCAGGTCGGCCACGGCGCCGATCCGCTCGCGCTGTGGCGCCTTCACGCGCAGCCAGTCGGGTTTGAGCAAAACGAATCGGGGAGCCGATCACCCGGCCGCACACAGGCGTCAACTCTAGAAATCCGTTGGCACCGGTGGCCTCAGGGCCCGCTTTCACTCCCCGGGCAGGCCCGCAGGACGATCCCGTAAAGTCGCCCCATCGGGATGTAGCGCAGCTTGGTAGCGCACTTCGTTCGGGACGAAGGGGCCGCAGGTTCGAATCCTGTCATCCCGATTTCTCAGGTGAGTTCCGCTCCCGGGTAGCCCCGCGGGGTCACCACCCAGCCGTCGGTGCTGCGGCTGGTGCTGTTGCCCACCAGCACCAGGGTGAGCATGTCCACCGCGGCGATCGGCAGATCCCCCAGGGTGTGGATGCTCACCCGCTCCTCCGCCCGGCCCAGCTGGCGGGCCAGCACCACTGGAGTGGACGGGGGCCTGCCCTGCAGTAGCAGCTCCCGGGCCCGGCCGAGTTGCCAGTCGCGGCCCAGGGAGCGCGGGTTGTAGAGCGCCACCACGAAGTCGCCGCTGGCGGCCGCCCGCAGCCGCTGTTCGATCACTGCCCACGGGGTGAGCCGGTCGCTGAGGCTGATCGTGCAGAAGTCATGCATCAAGGGGGCGCCGGCCCGGGCCGCCGCCAGCTGCAGCGCCGACAGGCCCGGGTGCACCGTGAAGCCCGGGCGGCCATCGTCTGGTTGGGCCAGCCACAGCTCCAGGGCCAGGCCCGCCATGGCGTAGATGCCGCTGTCGCCCGACGACACCAGGGCCACGTTCAGCCCCTGGTTGGCCAGGTCGAGGGCCTGCTGGCAGCGCGCCCGCTCCTGGGTGAGCTGGCCGTCGCAGCGCAGTTGATCCGGCCGCCGCAGGGGCTCCAGCAGATCCAGATAGAGCCCGTAGCCCACCCACACGCTGGCCTCGGCCAGGGCCCGCCGGGCATCGGGGGTGAGCAGATCCAGCCGGCCCGGGCCGCTGCCCACCAGATGCAGCTGCCCCTGGCTGGGGGCCCATTGCTCCCTGGCCTGGGCGATGGCCAGGGTCGCCGCCCCCCGCTCCTCGCCGCGGTGGTGCTCCACCTGCTTGGGCCGCAGCAGCCGGGCCCCGGGTCCAGCGGCCAGTAGGGCCGCCGCCTCCGCCACGCTGGCGGTGCCCATCTCCGCTGCCACCGCCGCCGAGGGGGTGGGCACCGCCACGGCGTTCAGCTCGTGAGCGGTGAACCAGCGCAGGGGCCACTGCCGCCGGCGGGCCAGCTCCAGGAGGGCCGGTTCGTCGGCCTTGCGGTCGATGCTGGCCAGTCCGGCCACCGCCTCACTGGCCAGGCCGGCGGCCTGCAGCTGCTCCTCCACCAGCCGCTCCAGCAGGGCCAGGCTGGTGTGGCGTTCACAGCCGAGTCCCAGCCACAGGCAGGGGGGATGCCAGCGGCAGCCCTCTCCCCGGCGCGCCGTGACCAGCATCGCGGCAGGACTGCCAGCCTGCGGTTGCCAGTCCTCCAGCCCGGTGGCCGCCCCCAGCTGGCGCCAGCTGCGGTTGCCCGCCTCCTGTAGCACCGGCAGGGGATCCCGGCTGCGGGCGGCTCGCTGCATCAGCGTGTTCCAGTCGCCGCCGGGGCCCGGCCGCCAGCCCCAGCGCAGGCCGAAGGTGTCGAGGGCCAGCTGGCCCCGGCCGCTGCTGCTGCCGGTGGCCACCACGGCACAGCCCAGCAGCGCCGCCAACCGCTGGCAGAGGGCCTCGCCACCGGCCCGGTGGGCACCGAGCAGGGGGATGGCGAAGCGGCCCTCCGGATCGAGCACCACCACCGCCGGATCGAGGGTTTTGCCCTGCAGCAGGGGGGCGATCCGGCGCACCACCAGCCCGCAGGCCGCCACCAGCACGAAGGCCTCGGCCTGGGGCCAGTGCTCCTCGAGCTGCTCGGCCTGCAGGCAGCTATCCACCAGTCCGGCGGCCTGGAGCTGGGCCAGCAGCGGTTCGGCGGCGGCACTGAATCCCAGGGCCCACACCCCCTGGCGCTGGGGCTGCTGGCTGCCGTTCATGGCCGCAGCCGGGCGGCCAGGCCGCTGAGGGGGCCCGTCTGCCGCGGCTGGATCAGGGAGCCGTCCTCGCGCACCTGCTCCCTGGCGGAGCTGCCCAGGCTGGTGCTGGGCTGAACGCGTTCCTGCGCAGGCTCCACCTCGGCGCGTTCCGCCTGCTCTGGCTGGGGGGCCTCCTCGGGCTGGGGAGCCTCGGTCGCTGGCGTTCGTGCGGCAGCCTCTGGCTCCCCTGCCGGGCTGGGCTGCGCCGGCGGGGGCAGCTCAGGCTCGCTGAGGGGCGGATCGCTGCTGGACGGATCGCCGCTGAGGGGCGGATCGGTGAGAGGAGGAGTCTCGGTGGGCGGAGGTTCTGCGAGGGGTGGCTGGGGGGCTGGGCTGGGTGCTGGTTCGGGCTCGGGTGCCGCAGCGCTCGCCTGGGGTGTTGACTCTCCGAGCAGACGGGCCAGGTCTGCGGGGCTGATCCGCTCGTTGAGCCACACAGGCCGGCGTCCGCCCGGCTGGATCACCGCCTCCCGCACCAGGCTGTTGAAGGGCGGATTGAGCGGTTCACCCAGGCCATCCAGCAGTTCCAGCAGCAGGGCATTGCTGCCGGGCCTGAGGCCCCGCAGCCAGAGGGGCGTGTTCTGGTCCACCAGAAAGCTGTCCCCATTCACGCTGATCCGCAGCCGCCAGCGGGCATCGCCCTCGCGCAGGCCCTGCAGGGGCGCATCCCGCAGCAGCCAGTCGATCAGCACCGGCTCGCTGCTGCTGAGGCCATCGGGGCTCACGGCCAGCAGCTGGGGGGAGCCGGCAGCGGGTTGGCTGAGGGGGTTGGCGGCCACCCGCTGCACCACCCGCTGGGCTGAGGCGCCCGGCAGTTTCACGGCCTCCCCCCAGGGCAGGGCTGCATAGGCCGTGATGCGGTGGCTGCCCGGTGCGAGTGGTGCCATGGCCAGCTCCAGCCGGCCGCTGCCGGCGTCGCCCTGGCTCCAGTCGCCGATCCGCAATTTGGGGCCATCGTCCACCTGCACCACCAGATGGGCACCCATCCCCAGTTCGGGGTCCGTGGCCAGGGGCCAGTCCTCGAGATCCAGGCCCAGTTGCCAGGGCCCGGCTGGAACCAGCGCGCCCTCAGCCGGCGAGGTGATCCGCAACCTGGGTCGCCGGTTGGCCAGCGCCGCGCTGATCTGCACCACCGCTCCGGGGGGAGGCACCTCCTGCAGGCGGCCCGCCGGAGCCACCACCGGCAAGGGACCACTGGGCGACACAGCGGCCTGCCGGTCACAGCCGCTGATCATCAGGAGCAGGGCGCTGAGGGCCAGGGCCAGCAGGCCGCTGATCCGGACCCGTTGGCCAGGCGATTCCTCGGCAGGCCATTGAGAGGCAGGCCAGCCGTTATCGGGTAATGCATGCCCACGATGTTGTTGCCGATGTCGTGCCTGTTCATCCAGGGGTTGCGCCAACGTCAAACCTGATCGCCACACTGGATCGCCCGCAGCCTGTGAGCGGCATTCTGCTGGCTCGGTTGGTCCGGGGCCCGCACTGGCCCTCCCCCGTAGCGGGACCAGTTGTGAGTGCGGAAAAGAGTATAAAACAATCCTCGAAGAAGCTGCTTTTGAAGTGTTGCTAACTGGCTGCCAGACCCCTGTCCTGGTCTGGCGATTCGGCGGATTGAACCTTTGTAACTGAGGCCCGAAAACGCTTGAATCTGGCCCCTATACTGCGCCGAGCGGTCCCCTATCTGGGGCCCAAAGCCCCAGCTGTGGCAGTCGGTTTCAGGGTTTCCATCCGCGGTTTCGCCGGTCTCGGCGCTTCCGTCCGGTTTCCCGAGCCTTCTCCCGGCTGGCGCCCATGTCCTGCCCCGGGTTCGCCCGGTCAGGCCATGGGGCCCACCGGCGGCGCTGTCGTGGTTGCTTCACAGCCGCGCCCGCTCCGCCCACAGGGGTGGACCACCACCTCGACCCCGTCCCTCGAGGAACGTCTCGATGACCATCAGCCCACCAGAGCGTGGGGAAAAGGCCAAGGCCATGGTCGACCGGAACCGCGTTCCGGCCACGTTCGAGCTTTTCGAAAAGCCCGGACATTTCGACCGCACCCTGGCCAAGGGTCCCAAAACCACCACCTGGATTTGGAACCTCCACGCCAACGCTCACGACTTCGACAGCCACACGAGCGACCTCGAAGAGGTTTCTCGCAAGATCTTCTCGGCTCACTTCGGCCATCTGGCCGTCATCTTCATCTGGTTGAGCGGTGCCTTCTTCCATGGCGCCCGCTTCTCCAACTACACCGGCTGGCTGACTGACCCTCTCCACGTCAAGCCTTCAGCCCAGGTGGTCTGGCCGGTTTTCGGCCAGGAAATCCTTAATGGCGATGTGGGTGCCGGTTTCCACGGCATTCAGATCACCTCCGGTCTCTTCCATGTGTGGCGGGCCTGGGGCATCACCAACACAACTCAACTGATGGCTCTGGCCATCGGCGCCCTGGTGATGGCCGGCCTGATGCTCAATGCCGGCGTTTTCCACTACCACAAGGCAGCTCCCAAGCTGGAGTGGTTCCAGAACGTTGAGTCGATGCTCAACCATCACCTGGCAGGTCTGCTGGGCCTTGGATCGCTCTCCTGGACTGGACACCTCCTGCATGTGTCCCTGCCCACCACCGCACTGATGGATGCCATCGACGCCGGCAAGCCGTTGGCGATCAACGGCAAGACCATCGCCACCTACGGCGACATTCCGCTGCCGCACGAATTCCTCAACCAGGACGTGCTGACCCAGCTGTTCCCCGGCTTCGGGGCTGGAATTTCCGCCTTCTTCACCGGCAACTGGGCTGCCTACAGCGACTTCCTCACCTTCAAGGGTGGCTTGAACCCTGTCACCGGCAGCCTCTGGATGACCGACATCGCCCATCACCATCTGGCGATTGCGGTGCTGTTCATCGTGGCCGGTCACATGTACCGCACGAACTGGGGGATCGGTCACAGCATCAAGGAGATCCTGGAAGGCCAGAAGGGTGATCCCCTCCTGTTCCCTGCTCCCAATGGTCACGACGGCCTGTTCGAGTTCATGACCACCAGCTGGCATGCCCAGCTCGGCGTGAACCTGGCCATGCTCGGCTCGCTGACCATCATCGTGGCGCATCACATGTATGCGATGCCCCCGTACCCCTACATCGGCATTGATTACCCCACGCAGCTCTCGATCTTCACCCATCACATGTGGATCGGTGGCTTCCTGATCGTGGGTGCCGGTGCTCACGCCGCCATCGCCATGGTGCGTGACTACGACCCCGCCAAGCACGTCGACAATGTGCTCGACCGGGTGCTGAAGGCTCGCGATGCCCTGATCAGCCACCTCAACTGGGTGTGCATTTGGCTGGGCTTCCACAGCTTCGGCCTCTACATCCACAACGACACCATGCGTGCCCTGGGCCGTCCCCAGGACATGTTCAGCGACTCCGCCATTGCCCTGAAGCCCGTCTTCGCGCAATGGATCCAGGGTCTGCACGCCGCCGCCGCCGGCAACACCGCGCCCAACGCCCTCGCGGGTGTGAGTGAAGTGTTCAATGGCGCCGTGGTTGCAGTGGGCGGCAAGGTGGCTGCGGCCCCGATTCCGCTGGGCACCGCTGATTTCATGGTGCACCACATTCACGCCTTCACGATTCACGTGACGGTGCTGATCCTGCTGAAGGGTGTGCTCTACTCCCGCAGCTCCCGACTGGTTCCCGATAAGGCGAACCTGGGCTTCCGCTTCCCCTGCGACGGCCCCGGCCGTGGCGGCACCTGCCAGGTGTCGGCCTGGGACCACGTGTTCCTGGGTCTGTTCTGGATGTACAACTCCCTGTCGATCGTGATCTTCCACTTCTCCTGGAAGATGCAGAGCGACGTGTGGGGCACCGTCAACCCCGACGGCACCGTCCAGCACATCACCAACGGCAACTTCGCCCAGAGCGCCATCACTATCAATGGCTGGCTGCGTGACTTCCTGTGGGCCCAGGCCGCACAGGTGATCAACAGCTACGGCTCCAGCAGCAGTGCCTATGGCCTGATGTTCCTGGGAGCCCACTTCATCTGGGCCTTCAGCCTGATGTTCCTGTTCAGCGGCCGCGGCTACTGGCAGGAGCTGATTGAGTCCATCGTCTGGGCTCACAACAAGCTGAAAGTGGCACCGGCCATCCAGCCCCGTGCCCTCTCCATCACCCAGGGCCGTGCCGTGGGTGTCGCCCACTACCTCCTGGGCGGCATCGCCACCACCTGGGCATTCTTCCTGGCCCGCATCGTCGCGGTCGGCTGACCTTTCCTGACCTTTCCCAATGGCAACGAAATTTCCTTCGTTCAGCCAGGGTCTGGCACAGGACCCGACAACCCGCCGGATCTGGTACGGCATCGCCACGGCTCACGACTTCGAGAGCCACGACGGCATGACCGAGGAGCGGCTTTACCAGAAGCTGTTCTCCACCCACTTCGGACACCTGGCCATCATTGGCCTCTGGGTTTCGGGCAACCTGTTCCATATCGCCTGGCAGGGCAACTTTGAGCAGTGGGTCGCCGATCCTCTGCACGTGCGTCCCATCGCTCACGCGATCTGGGATCCACACTTTGGCCAGGGCGCCATCACCGCCTTCACCCAGGCGGGCGCCTCCTCTCCGGTGAACATCGCCTATTCCGGTCTGTATCACTGGTGGTACACGATCGGCATGCGCACCAACGCCGAGCTTTATCAGGGTTCCATCTTCATGATGATCCTGTCGGCCTGGGCCCTGTTCGCCGGCTGGCTCCACCTGCAGCCCAAGTTCCGGCCTTCCCTGGCCTGGTTCAAGAACGCTGAATCCCGCCTCAACCACCACCTGGCGGTTCTGTTCGGTTTCAGCTCGATCGCCTGGACCGGTCACCTGGTTCACGTGGCCATTCCCGAGGCCCGCGGTCAGCACGTCGGTTGGGACAACTTCCTTTCCGTACTGCCCCACCCCGCTGGTCTGGGTCCGTTCTTCACCGGCAACTGGGGCGTCTACGCCCAGAACCCCGACAGCGTCTATCAGGAGTTCGGCAGCTCTGAAGGTGCCGGCACCGCGATCCTCACTTTCCTCGGTGGTTTCCACCCCCAGAGTGAGGCCCTCTGGCTCACCGACATCGCCCATCACCACCTGGCGATCGGCTGCCTGTTCGTGATCGCTGGCCACATGTACCGAACCAATTTCGGTATCGGCCACTCGATCCGCGAGATCCTCGAGGCCCACAATCCCCCGAAGGGAACTCCCTTTGGTGGTGCCCTCGGTGCGGGCCACAAGGGTCTGTACGACACCATCAACAACTCGCTCCACTTCCAACTGGGTCTGGCTCTGGCCTCCCTCGGTGTGGTCACGAGCCTGGTGGCGCAGCACATGTACTCGATGCCGTCCTATGCGTTCATCGCCAAGGACTACACGACGCAGGCTGCTCTTTATACCCACCACCAGTACATCGCCATCTTCCTGATGTGCGGTGCTTTCGCCCACGGTGCGATCTTCTTCATCCGTGACTACGACCCCGAAGCCAACAAGAATAATGTGTTGGCCCGGATGCTCGAGCACAAGGAAGCGATCATCAGCCACCTGAGCTGGGTGTCCCTGTTCCTCGGTTTCCACACCCTGGGTCTCTACGTCCACAACGACGTGGTGGTGGCCTTCGGTACTCCCGAGAAGCAGATCCTGGTGGAGCCCGTGTTTGCCCAGTTCGTGCAGGCAGCCTCTGGTAAGGCTGTGTACGGCATGGATGTGCTGCTGTCCAATCCCGCTAGCGCGGCCAACACTGCCAGTGCGGTGTATCTGCCCGGCTGGCTGCAGGGCCTGAACGGAGCCGACAACAGCCTCTTCCTCCAGATCGGTCCTGGTGACTTCCTGGTGCACCACGCCATTGCGCTGGGTCTCCACACCACCACCCTGATCCTGGTGAAGGGCGCCCTCGATGCCCGCGGCTCCAAGCTGATGCCCGACAAGAAGGACTTCGGCTATTCCTTCCCCTGCGACGGCCCCGGCCGTGGCGGCACCTGCGACATCAGCGCCTGGGACGCCTTCTATCTGAGCGTCTTCTGGGCTCTGAACACCGTGGGTTGGGTCACCTTCTACTGGCACTGGAAGCACCTCGCCATCTGGCAGGGCAACGTGGCACAGTTCAACGAATCCAGCACCTATCTGATGGGCTGGTTCCGCGACTACCTGTGGCTTAACAGCTCCCAGCTGATCAACGGCTACAACCCCGCTGGCACGAACAACCTGGCTGTCTGGGCCTGGATGTTCCTGTTCGGGCACCTGATCTGGGCCACCGGCTTCATGTTCCTGATCTCCTGGCGCGGTTACTGGCAGGAGCTGATCGAAACCATCGTCTGGGCACACCAGCGCACTCCGCTCGCCAACCTGGTGGGCTGGCGTGACAAGCCCGTCGCTCTCTCGATCGTTCAGGCTCGCGTGGTTGGTCTGGCTCACTTCTCAGTGGGCTTCATCCTCACTTACGCCGCCTTCCTGATCGCCTCCACCTCCGGCAAGTTCGGCTGATCCCAGCCCCTTGCTCCCCCCTCCCTCGAGGGACGACATGCCCCCGGCCCCTGGGCCCGGGGGTTTTTTCGTGGCCTGGCTGGCTTTACGTGGCTTGGCTTCGGTCTCCTTCCTCGGGCTTGGTAGCCCGGTCGGCCCACGCACCTCCTCCAAACCCCGCACTCCATCCGCTCCCGGAGTCCGAGTAAGGGAAGCTCCCCGGGGGCGGGCTACGGAGATTGGTCACGTGGCAGTGGATGACGCCACCTGCCGGCCCTACGACGAGGCCCTGCCAGAAGAGAGAAGGGGCTTACGACGGTTGGGTTCTTGAGCCGTGAAGTGCCCTTGTTCAAGGTCCAGGGGATCGTGTACCGCCGGGTGCTGAGCGACACCGGATTTGCTTACAAGTCCCATGGCTGGCGAAACGCCGCTCAGGCTCTGGCGGTGAAGGTGAAGAAGACCAGGCCGTACACCCCAAGAACGAACGGCAAGGCCGAGCGCTTCATCAACTCTCTGCTGGGGGAATGGGCCCTACGTGATGCCCTATGGTTCCTCAGAGGCCCGAATTGAGCTGTTGCCGGATTTCCTGGGGATTCTGTAGCGTCCGCAGGTGCCATATGGACCTGGGTGGCCTCACCCCCCAGCAGTACTCGCTCAGCTGTAGGCACAAACAACTTGGTGGCAAACCACAGCTAGGCACCTTGATCGCCTTTCTGCCTCTCCCCTACCTCTGCAAGGTCATCTAAGGTCTCCCCAGCTCCGATGGGGTCATAGGTCTACAGGCACGGATCATGTGCCTCAGCACCATCAGCTTGCTTCCCCTGCTGGTGGTTGTTCCGGCTCCCGGGACATCCCCTGATCCGCTCCCACGCTGCCCCCTACGTGAGGCGTACGGCGAAGGCTCGGAGGTGGGAC
>Ga0208482_1000231_pt1 | contig 18788 bp, 21 predicted proteins | sample LakMenEpi26Sep10_FD_150737 | JGI IMG/M metagenome (GOLD analysis project Ga0208482, IMG submission 150737) | Freshwater microbial communities from Lake Mendota, WI - 26SEP2010 deep hole epilimnion (SPAdes) | ecosystem: Environmental > Aquatic > Freshwater > Lake > Epilimnion/Euphotic zone ... | reverse complement strand
CGGCTTCGACCACCGCACATCGAAACGGGTCGACCTGGGCAAGACCGAGTGCATCGCGCTTCAGCACCTGCTCACGCGCATCGCACCCATCCCCGTCGACATCAAGCCAGTGCTTGAAGAGCGCGCGGCTATAGCCGCGCGGGTTTTCGCGTTCAACTCGAATCGTGCGAAGCACATCGAGCGCGTTCAACGTAGAACTTGGATTCTCGACCAGGAGATCCGCACGTTCGGCCTCTGCCGCCGTGACGATTCCTGAACACACAACCGCGGTCGCGACCGTCGCAACGGCGATCCGCCACTTCATGAGCTTGTGGTGGCTCCGCCGATGAACGTGAGTTGCTCGTCCTCGTCGCGCAAGTCGATGAAGATGCACTCACCGGGACAGACATCTGCAGCCATCACGACCGACGCCTGATGCTTCGGATCTACCTCGGCAAGGCTGCCGGCACTGCCGGGATCGTTGAGAATGACCCCGTTCTCTACGACGTACGCAATGCCGTCTTCAAGCTGCGTGAATACCTCGGGACAGTGATCGACACAAAGACCATCACCGGTGCAAAGGTCTTGATCTATCCACACGCGCACGCGCTCAGGCTACGGAAGAACGGCGACGATCACCAAGGCGAGTAGCGAGACGTTTCGCACAATGTCGCGCCAGCCGATGGGTCGTTGACTCGATCCCCCGAAACACATGCACGGCGGTCGCTCATCACGACGCAGATGGCCTGCGAGCAATGCCGTGAACACGACGAGCATCACACCTCCGGCAACGATGAACTCCGTTTGCCAGGAGCCCCCAAGCACCATGCCGAGTCCGATGACAATCTCCGCAAACATCACTGGTACGGAGACCAATTTCGGCACCCCGAGCCGCGCTGCAGACCTCGGCCACTCACGACCCGACAGCAGTTTTGCGACACCTGCATAGACGAAGACTGCGCCCACCGCTGCTGCGGCAAACTTCGAGGCATTCACGATGTCTCAGATGTCGAGATGTGCGTCGCCGGTCTTGCCCTTGAAAAAGATCATCGCAGGCTGGCTGCCGTCACGCACCCGTAACTCGGAGACCTCGCCAACAACGAGGTCGTGGTCACCTACCTGATGTAACTCGTGAACGGTGCAATCGACGGTCGCGATGACACCCGGCAACACGGGTGAGCCATTCGACGATGACTCAATGAGCAATCCATCAAAACGTGAACCTTCCGCAGAATCTTTGGCGAATCGCCAGCAAAGGTCCGCCTGAGAAGCAGCCAACACATTTGCACAGAACTTGCCCGTTGCCGCGACAAGTGGCCATGTTCGTGAGGATCGACCGATGAAGAATCCGGCGAGTGGCGGCTCGAGCGAGATCGAGGTAAACGACCCGATCGTGATGCCGTGCGGTTCACCTGTTGGAGCGCGACCGGTCACCACCACCACACCGGTCGGAAGATGACCAAAGACGTTGCGGTAGTCGCTCTTCCCAGGTTTGGCTTCCGCCCCGCCAGTCACGCGTTACACGATACGACGCCGACCGAATCACCTTCGCGGGCGGCGAACATCTGGACGCTGCTGCCATCGGCCAGCTGCGATGTGATCCGCGAAATCTCTGCGTCAGTGCGCGAAGGGTCGTGGTGAAAGAGCGCGAGCCGCCTGGCTCCACACGTCTCAGCCACCCAACGCGCGTAGGCGTACGTCGAGTGCCCCCAAGCACGCTTCGTGGCGAACTCCTCGTCGGTGAATTGGGCGTCGTGAATCAACAGATCAACGTCCTCGCACAGTTCTCGTGCGCCATCGGAAATTTCGAATGATCCATCCTGTGGTTGTTGGTGATCCGAGAGGTAGGTGACGCTGGCACCGTCGTAAGTCAGGCGAAAGCCCAGGGTCGGCCCGATGTGCGGAACGAATCGACTCCGCACCGCGTATCTGCCGAGGGTGAAATCGTCATCGCCGATTTCGTGAAACATGATTCGAGCCGCGAACTGATCGAGCGGCACTGGGAACATCGGTGGCTTGATTTTTTCGAGGAAGAGTTCCTTGATGGTGCGCCCGTCGGGCTGCTTCGGTGCGTAGATCTCGAGCGTGGTCTCACTGTGTAGAAGTGGTTCGAAGAATGGCAACCCGAGCGTGTGGTCGTAGTGCAGGTGCGTGAGCAAACACACAATTCGCAGGTGTGGCGTACCGTTGCACTGTCGCCCGAAATATCGGACACCCGTCCCTAAATCGAACACGATCGGCACTTCGTCCGGCGTGCACACCGAGACGCACGAGGTGTTGCCGCCGTAGTGGTGGGTGTCATGGCTATGACACGGTGTCGAACCTCGCACCCCGTGAAATGACACGGTCATCCCAGGTTGCGATGTGTTCATGAGCGTGAAAAACCCTAAGTGGCTAGCCCTTCGACGACTCGTGCGCGCCGCGGTGACCTTCGTCGCAACCAGTCACACGAATCGCACGCTCGCCCCGGGTAGATGACACCGTCTAGGGTCGCTCGCATGGAAGATCGTGCTCGCTCATCAGGCCGCCCGCAGGTTGCGAGCGTCCATGACATTCGCTCTGGCTCAGTGCGGGCGGGAGAACTCGATGTGACGTTCCTTGAGTGTGGTGACGGGCCGCTCGCCCTGTGCCTGCATGGATTTCCTGACTCACCGCACACATGGCGCCATCTCTTGCCAGAGCTCGCCACTGCCGGTTACCGAGCAGTAGCACCCTTCATGCGCGGATACGCACCGACGAGCGTGCCGTCGTCGGGGGTGTATCAAACTGCTGCACTCTCCCGTGACGCCAACGCCCTCCATGAGACGCTCGGCGGAGACTCACGTGCAGTGGTCATCGGTCACGATTGGGGCGCACCGTCGGCGTGTGGTGCGGCAATCGATGCCCCCGATCGATGGAGCAAGGTCGTCAGCATGGCAGTGCCACCGGGGCCGGCGCTCGGTGCAGCGTTCCTTTCCAACCTTGCTCAGGTGCAACGCAGTTGGTACATGTTCTTTTTTCAACATGGACTGTCGAATCACATCGTGGCTGCGAACGACCTCGCCTTCATCGACATGCTGTGGTCGCAGTGGTCGCCCGGTTACGAAGCGACCCGCGACCTCGAGTACGTCAAGTCGGCACTGCGCGCTGACGCACACCTGCAGGCGGCACTGGGGTACTACCGAGCAACGCTTGGTGATGGAAAGCGAGACCCCGAACTTGCCGATCTACAACAACGTATGGGGGGTGAATATCCGACTCAGCCGTTGTTGTACCTCCACGGCGAGAACGACGGGTGCATCGGCCGAGAAGTTGCAGAGGTTGCGCGCTCGCTGTCACCTGCCAACGTGAAGTTTGAGTTCATTCCCAATGCTGGTCACTTCATGCAACTCGAGCAGCCACGACGTGTGAACGATCTCATCGTGGACTTTCTGCGGCGCTGACGCCACTCAGGGCAGCTGACACCAGTCGTCGTGGCACGACACCAGACCGTCGCGCACCAAGGACGCCAGTAACCGCTCTGCTCGCTCTTTGTCGTCGTCTAATCGCATCACCCTCGGCACATCGTTGACGCGCACACCATGCTCGGCCAGCGCCCTCAACAGCCGTCCACGCGCCTGACGATCCGACCCATCAAAACGTGCCTGCGGCTTGCTGGTGAGGGCACTTGAACGCGCTGGGTCGAGGTCGTCATCCCACGTCGAGCCGAACTTGTTCTTCGTCGTGCAGAGATTCGCCACCACACAGTCGTGGCATCGCGGAGTTCGCGCAACGCACACCTGCGCACCGAAGTCCATGATGACTTGATTCCATTCCCACGAGTGGTCTCGCGGCACGATCGAGTCGGCAACACGTTGTGATTCTCGTGCCGAGAGCGGTTCGCCTCCGATACGTGCCAACACCCGAGCAACATTCGTGTCGACCACTGCGACATGAGCAGCGTCGGCGAACGCCAACACTGCGCGGGCCGTGTACGGACCCACACCTGGTAGCGCAAGTAACGAGTCGAAATCTCCGGGAACTTCTCCCCCGTGGCGCTCGACCACCAGGCGCGCAGACTCATGCAGGTTCTTGCAGCGTCGCGGATAGCCCAGACCACTCCACAGCCGCAACAAGTCGGCAAGCGGTGCGCTCGCACACGCAGCCGGCGTCGGATACTGCTGCATGAATTGCGTCCATTTCGGAATGACTCGCGACACCTGAGTCTGTTGTGCCATCACTTCGCTGACAAACACTGCCCAGCGATTGCGCGTTGAGCGCCATGGCAAATCGCGCAATCGAGGCACGCCCCAAGAGAGCAGTGGTTCGACGATGAGCTGAAGCTGCACGTCAGCAGCCCGAGAATGCGCCGTCGTCACCCAGCCCAGACGTCTTGTCCGTCGTACGGTCGTTCCCGCTTGGGTGCCGATGCACGCTTCCAGACCATGACCCGTCGACGGAAGTAACAGACTTCTTTACCGTCTTGATTGAAGGCCTTCGTCTCGACCGTGACCACTCCGCGATCAGGTTTCGACTTTGACTCGGACACCTCGAGCACCCGAGTTTCGGCGTGGATCGTGTCTCCATGGAAGGTGGGGTGCTTGTGTTGCAGAGTCTCGACTTCGAGATTGGCAATCGCTGCGCCGCTCACATCGGGCACGCTCATACCGAGAACGATTGAATAGACGAGGTTGCCAACCACCACGTTGCGTCCTTGCACACTTCGCGACGCAAACCAGTCGTTGGTATGCAACGGATGGTGGTTCATCGTGATCATGCAAAAGAGATGATCGTCTGCTTCGGTAATCGTTTTTCCCGGCCAATGTTTATACACGTCGCCAACGACAAAGTCTTCGAGATGCCTACCGAATGGTCGTTCGTGTGTCGTCACGTCATCAAGAGTAGGTCACTGGTCACGGCGAGTCTCAGGTTGCTCGCCGGTGTTGTCGTACTGAGGCTGGGGGAACATGCCCGTGCGGTCGCGCGGTGCATACTTCTCGATCCAGCCAGCCTTTGACTCGCGCACTTCGCTGCCGGCACGAGTTGCCGAGTCAATTCTCGAGAGTCGTGACTGCGGCGTGGGCACCGGTGCGACGGCACCGATGCGTAGCGAAACGTAACTGATTGCTCCGACGAGAATTGGCAGCCAATACTGTGCAATTCGGTACGTCAGCACCGTCACGGTTGCCGTTGCTACCGGCAACCCGAATCCAACGAGGGTCGGAATGTATACGCCTTCGACGATGCCGAGGCCACCTGGTGTGATAGGCACCGATGCAAGCACGTTCGCCAAGCCGAACGCCACGAGCAACGCATCAATTGAGACCGAACCACCGAACGCGCGCATGAACAACCAGAGAGCGGTCAGGTCAAGCAGCCAATTGGCTGTGCCCCACATAAGCACACGGCGCAACACATCTCGCTCAGCGACGAGACCTCGGATGCGGTCACGCAAGTGATCGAGCAACTTGGCGGCAGATTCACCGTCACGACCGATGCGGTCATAGATCCATCGCACCATCCGGTGCAAGCGCCCCTTGTCGTCGATGATTCCGAAGATGATCGCACCAACGACGGCCATCAGAATTGCCCCAGCCACCGCCGCGGAGCCGTAAACCGGGTTTCCACCCCGTAAGGGAATAGACACAACAAGTCCGAGCCACAGGAGAACATTGAGGATGATGGCCGACCCGATTCCCGCAGTTGCCAGAGCGAAACCTGCGTCAGCTTTCTGAATCCCCGAGCTGGTGATGAGCTTGAAACCGAGGGCATTGCTCGCCGCACTTCCGGCGGGAAGGATGCTGCCGAGGGCTCTCGTGCTCAATTGGATTCGGAAGAGGTCGAATCGCGTAAGCCGGTTGGCGTCGGATCCAAGCGCCGCATGGGTGACCAAGGTGTAGCAGTACAACGCCATGAACGACAGGGCGATTGCGGCCACCAGAAGGACCGGATCAATCTGCCGCAGATCGGCGATGGCATTTCGAAATGCCGGGATGAGCGGTAGGACAAAGAAATAGATGACGACGCCGAAAAGCACCCACCGAAGCGCTTTCAGCATGAACCCAGCGTAAGTGACCCCCGTGCCCCCTGCCACTGGGGCACTTTGACGAAGTTGGCGCAGGAACGGGCTCGAACGAAAGTCACCTCACTACCGTTGAGACTCGTGCCTGACTCAACGAAAGATCTCACGACCGCAGCAAACGCAATTGAAGAAACCTCTGCACTCTTGAAGCGGGCAACGAAACGCCTTGCCGAGAGCGGCGGACCAGAGAAGCATCAGGTATTGGCGTATGACCTTGCACATTCAAGTGCAGCATTGGAAACTGCGCGGTCGATGCTCGACTACGGAGCAAAGGGCGGCGTAGAAGCCACGATCACCTGTGCGTTCGTCGCCGACATGCTGCACGAATTTGCTACGAGAGTCATTGGTCGGGAGGAGATGTGGGGTGTGCGAATGAGCGAGCTCAACAAGTTCGATTCATTCATCAACGTCTACCGTGCACCCGAGTTGTTGGCGTCACTGGCTAACACCGCGGGACCTCGCCACTTGGACGATGACTACGAGATGGTGCAGGACACATTCAGAAGCTTTGGCAAGAAAGTGATCAGCCGACATGCCGAACATGTGCACCGAGAGAACGCTGACGTGCCCGAAGAAGTGATTGCGGGTCTCGCCGAGATCGGCGCGTTTGGCTTGTCGATTCCCGCCGAGTATGGCGGATTCAGCGAAGGCGGCGAAGGCGAATACATGGCCAGCTGTGTTGCAACAGAAGAGCTCTCGCGAGCATCGCTTGGAATTGGCGGCTCGCTCATCACGCGACCAGAAATCCTCGCTCGCGCTCTGGTGAAGGGTGGCACGGAAGCACAGAAACACGAATGGCTGCCGAAACTCGCCACCGCCGAGGTGATGGCGGCAGTTGCCGTTACCGAGCCCGACTACGGCAGCGATGTTGCATCGTTGAAGACCACTGCTACTGCAGCGCAGCAAGATGGCGTGGATGGCTACGTCATCAACGGTGTAAAGACATGGTGCACGTTTGCAGCACGCGCCAACGTGCTCATGCTGCTGGCGCGCACCGATCCGGATCGCAGCAAGACACACCGCGGGCTGAGTCTCTTCATCGTGCCCAAGCCGCTCGGTGATGCCCACGGCTTTACGTTCCAGCAACCTGGCGGCGGGAAGATGGAAGGTCGTCCAATCGACACCATCGGATATCGCGGTATGCACTCGTACGAGATTGCAATCGAGAACTGGTTCGTGCCGGCCAACCATCTCATTGGCGAGTCGAGTGGTTTGGGTAAGGGCTTCTACTTTCAGATGGAAGGCTTCGAGAACGGTCGCCTACAGACGGCCGCTCGCGCCGTCGGTCTCATGCAAGCGGCCTACGAAGCCGCCCACGACTATGCAAACAACCGCAGCGTGTTCGGCAAGAACATCAGCGAGTATCAACTCACGCAAGTAAAGCTCGGGCGCATGGTGATGATCATCCAAGCCGCACGGCAATTCAGTTACGCCGTCGCCAAGATGATGGGCAAAGGCGAAGGCGCGATGGAAGCCAGCATGGTGAAGGCCTACGTATGCAAGGCTGCCGAATGGGTTTCTCGCGAGGCGATGCAAATCCACGGTGGATACGGATACGCCGAGGAATACCCCGTCAGTCGGATGTATGTCGATGCACGTGTGTTGTCGATCTTTGAAGGTGCCGACGAAACGTTGTGCTTGAAGGTGATTGCGCGACGACTGGTTGAATCAGCGCAGGCCTGACGCGCTGCTACTCGACAAACTCAAGCAACTCGTGAAGTGAGCGCAACCGCTCACAGTCATAGTCGACATGGTCGTCAAATGGGTCGTACAAGAGCGGCACGAGACCTGCAGCTGCAGCTCCCCCGACGTCGTTGACATACGAGTCACCGACATATGCGACCCGCTCGGGCGGCAACCCGAGCGCGGCAATCGCATCTCCAAAGATTCGTGGGTCGGGCTTGGCGTAGCCAATGACATGCGAATCAGTCACGATGCTTACGGGGACTCCAGAGCCTTCGCCAACTTGTGCGATGCAGAGGTGTGCGAGGGTTGCCTCAATCTGTCCACTGGCATTCGACACCACTCCGATCGGCACTTTACGCAGATAGAGCTGCCACAGGGCTGCAACTGATTCGAGCAACGGATAGCGCCAATAAAACGGCGAAAAGAGCGAGCGCATGGCGCTCGTCGCATGCTCCAGATGTTCATCGGCGACACCGGCGGTCTGCAGGTATGCGTGGCGGTAGATGTCCCACGTGATGTTGTCGATCGATCTGTCGGTGCGTTTGCTGGCGACGGCGTCGAGTGCTTCCATTCCCGCGTAGTGGCAGCGCACGAGCGCTGCGTGGTCGGTGGTGCCACCAAACCGTGATATCGCCATACCCGTCGAGACGGGCTCAGGAATCACGAAGATGCCGCCGGCATCAAACAGCACGGCGTCGAAACGCTTCGTCATCAGCGTCTGATTACTTTGAACGCGACAAGCCAGCGCGCTTGCCTCGCGAGATGAACTTGAGTGCCATCTTGCGACTTGCCTCGTCGATCATCTCGTCACCAAACATGACGGCGCCCTTGCCTTCGCCTTCAGTGGCCTTCTCGTACGCATCGAGAATTGCACAAGCTCGATCGAACTGCTCCTGCGTGGGTGAAAACACTTCGTTCAGCACCGTGACTTGATCCGGGTGCAACGCCCACTTGCCGTCATAGCCAAGTGTTCGGGTGCGCTTGCAGTAGTCACGGAAGCCGTCATTGTCCCTGATGTAGAGGTACGGCCCGTCGATGACCTGCAGGCCGTTGGCGCGACCCGCCATCAAGATTTTGTTGAATACGTAATGAAAATGGTCGCCTGGGTAGTCAGCAATCTGCACACCACCAGTCAGCACCGGCATCTCCATACTCGCGGCGAAGTCAGCCGGCCCAAAGATGATGGTTTCAAGTCGTGAGCTCGCTGCACAAATTTCTTCGACGTTGATCAAGCCACGCGCGGTTTCGATCTGAGCTTCGATGCCGATGTGCCCGACAGGTAAGCCGCTCGCGATTTCGACCTGACGCAACAGCATGTCAGTGGCGACGATCTGGGCAGCCGACTCAACCTTTGGGAGCATGATTTCATCCAGTCGAGCGCCTGCGCCGCCGACTACTTCGATGATGTCGAACGCCGTCCACTTGGTGCTCCAGTCGTTCACTCGCACACAGAGCACCTTGTCGCCCCACTCCTGCGACTTGATCGCGTTGGCTACGCGGGCTCGCGATGCTTCTTTTTCCTTTGGCGCAACGGCATCTTCGAGGTCTAAGAACACCATGTCGGCAGGAATGCCGGGACCCTTGCCGAGCATCTTCTCCGACGAACCAGGAATCGAGAGGCACGAACGACGCGGCAAGTCACGAGAACGAGGAGACATAACTTGCAGGCTAGATGGCGCTGCGTCGCAGGAGTTCGGTCGAAGAAGGACACTCAGGCTCCAACGCCTTCTCCGTGCTTGTGCTCGCGCCCAGCGGCCCGATGATTTGTTCGAATCGACTCACGTCAATGATGTCAAGACCTGCATGCCAGTCGGCTGGAAGGTTCAACGGTCCGATCATCCCCTTCCAAAGCACATCGGGCATTCGTGTGCCGACACCAGCGACAAGCCACGCGGGCTTGCCAAGTGATTTCGCAGTCTCCAGCACGGCACGCGACCCGCCGACGGTGAGTGCGTGCGACGGACAGCAGGCGAGTGCCTCGACGATGACGAGGTCGGCGGTAGCGGCGGCGGCGGCGACACACTCGAATGGCACAAGTTCAGCCGCAATCTCAGCATCGTGTAACCGGTCGACGAGCGCTTCCCCCTCGCCGTAGCTGTCGACTACCAGCATCATTGCGTCGCCTCGCTGCGCGAGACACTTCACCGCATTGAACGGCCACCCGATGAGCAAGACACTTGCGTCGTCAGGCAATGCGTCGTCGAGATGATCGGGTGTCTCGTCGCGCTCGACGACGAGCGCCAGTTCGCGCGCACGCGCGAACGGCTCGGGAGCGGCGAGCACATTGGCGCACAGCCACCACAACTGCGCCATAGTCGGATGTCGCTCAACGATTCGACGACATGCAAGCACCAGCGACTGCGGGTCAAACTCCATCGCACACAACGCGAGCGCGGTCTCTCGAACAAGCAACGCAGGCCCCGCGCCATCAGCGCGTGCCACATATCGCAGCCTCTCTATCGGGTGCATTACGAAGACTGTAGTTGTGAGTTGCTACCGTTTCTCTCGTGATTACGCCGTCCCCCGACACTCTGATGCAGACATTGGAAGGCGAAAAGCGTGAACTTCACGAGTGGCTCACGACCTTCCACCTGCTCTCCGTGGTGATCGACCCCTACACCAACGAGAGCGCTTGGGTGCTCAACACGGCGCGTCGAGTGCTGAAGCAGTTCGCCGGCTCGAGCGTGCGCACCAACTACATCGTGACCGCTGGGCCCGACGAAGCCAGGATGTTCCTCGGACCTCTCGCCAGCGAAGCGATGGTGTTCTGCGACCCCGAACGCACCATCGTGAAACAATTTGGTCTCAAGCAATTACCTGCGTTCGTGTTCCTGCGTATCGACGGCAACATCGTCGCAAGCGCGGAAGGCTGGAATCCGCAAGAGTGGCGCGCGGTTGCCGAGCAAGTCGCCGCCACGGTGTCGTGGAGCAAGCCGCTCATCCCCGCGCCTGGCGACCCCGGCGCATTTGCTGGCACCCCAGCATTGGTGTGATTCTCGTGCGAGGTGCGACGTGACCGCACCCGAGCCCTTTGCCTACTCCGAGATGCTGCCACTGGGCAACGATGACACCGAGTACCGCCTCATCACACGTGAGGGTGTATCCGTCGTCAAGACAGACGTCGGCGAATTCTTGCGAGTTGATGCCGGGGCAATCACGAGGCTCACCGCCGAAGCGATGCGCGACATCGCTCACTACTTGCGGGCCTCTCATCTTCAACAATTGGCCAACATCTTGCATGACCCGGAGGCAAGTGAGAACGACCGTTTCGTCGCACTCGACTTGCTGAAGAACGCATCGATTGCTGCAGGCGGCGTGCTGCCGATGTGCCAGGACACCGGCACCGCAATCATCAAGGCAAAGAAAGGCCAATTCGTGCTCACTGGTGGTGGCGACGAAGCAGCCATTTCACGCGGCGTCTACGACACGTACCTCACGAGCAACTTGCGCTACAGCCAACTCGCACCGATCTCGATGTACGAAGAGGTCAACACCAACACCAACCTCCCCGCCGAAATCAAGATTTCTGCCGTTGATGGTGACGAATACAAGTTCTTGTTCATCGCCAAAGGTGGCGGCTCTGCGAACAAGAGCTACCTCTTTCAAGAAACCAAGGCACTACTCAATGAAAAGACGTTGCTGCCCTGGTTGTTTGAGAAAATGAAGACGCTCGGCACTGCCGCCTGCCCGCCGTATCACCTCGCAGTTGTCATCGGTGGCACGTCTGCCGAATACGCGGTCGAAGTCGCCAAGTTGGCGAGCACTCGCTACCTCGATTCATTGCCGACCAAAGGCAGCAAGGCTGGGCAGGCCTTTCGTGACCTCGAATTGGAAAAGAAAGTGCTCGCGTTGGCGCAACAGACAGGTATCGGCGCGCAGTTCGGTGGCAAGTATTTCTGCCACGATGTGCGCGTGGTGCGCCTCCCACGGCACGGTGCAAGCTGCCCGGTCGCGATGGCGGTGTCGTGCAGTGCCGATCGTCAAGCACTCGGCAAGATCACTCGCGACGGCGTCTTCCTCGAGCAACTCGAGACCGATCCCGCTCGCTTCCTCCCGGACATTGACTTCAACGATCTCGGCGGCGACGTCGTACGTATCGACCTGAACAGGCCGATGGATGAAATTCGCAAGGAACTGTCGAAGCACCCTGTGAAGACGCGCATCATGTTGAGCGGCCCGATGATCGTCGCGCGCGATATCGCCCACGCAAAACTCAAAGAGCGTCTCGAGCAAACGGGCACACTGCCCGACTACTTCAAAGAGCACTGCGTGTACTACGCCGGACCCGCCAAGACACCTGCCGGTTTTGCCTCCGGCGCGTTCGGCCCGACGACGGCAGGACGCATGGACTCCTACGTCGGCGAGTTTCAGCGTGCTGGCGGCAGTTTTGTGATGCTCGCCAAGGGCAACCGCTCACGATTGGTCACCGAAGCGTGCAAACAGTTCGGCGGCTTCTATCTCGGATCAATCGGCGGACCAGCAGCGCGTCTGGCGCAAGATTGCATCACCAAAGTAGAGGTGCTCGAGTACGCAGAACTCGGCATGGAAGCAGTTTGGAAAATTGAAGTTCGAGACTTCCCCGCCTTCATCGTGATTGATGACAAGGGCAACGACTTTTTCGACATGGTCGATGCGACGCGCGCGACGCCGGTCAGCCTCCGTTCGTAAGCGGCGTCGCGGCCCTCGTCGCGGCCCACGTCGCGGCGTAGCAGCAAAACGCGCTCGTCGCACACCAGTGCGACGTACAGCTGGCGGCGAGATGAGCGCACTGGAGCGCGAGCGCATCACCTGTGCGCTCTCGGCATGGCGTGGCGAACCCGGCAAGTGTCAGTGGTGCAACAGCGAGATTGAGTCGCCTCGTCGACGAACATGGTGCAGCAACGCCTGCAGTCGTGCATGGCAGCGGAACCACATCTGGCGTTTCGCTCGTGCTGCGGCAAAGCGCCGAGCCAAGTACTACTGTGAGCGACCCAGTTGCACCGCAGAACGTCGCGACTGCGAAGTCAATCACAAGGCGGCTCGCAACGGTGGCGGTTACGGGCCTGGTTGCCACCACCATCTTGATCCTGACCAGAACGGGTTAGGCGGCCTTGAAGTGCTGTGTCGTGCGCACCACCGTGAAATCACGACCGCTCAGGCCAAAGAGCGTGCGGCAAAGCGCCGCGCTGTGCGCGAGAGCGCTGCCAAAGAAACTGGCGCTGACTCGGCTTCCGCTAAGGATTCGTCGTCGTCGACTGAGCGTTGATGCCGGTGTCGTCGCGGAATCGCGGATCAAGACACGACGCTTCGCGGTACGGCGCATAGTCGAGGGCTCGCGCGATCGTCTGCGCGAGAATCGCCCGACCTGTTTCTGAGAGGTGAATCTTGTCAGAGCTCGTCACGCCCTTCAGCTTCATGACGCTTGACCAATCAAGCACCCGCACATGGTCATGTTCGGCTGCTGCAGCTTTAATCACCTTGTTGACCGTTTTCTGTGCAGTGCGAAATTCGCCTGTGGTCAATACGACAGTTTCGACTCCGCGAGTGATCTCAAACATCTTGTCGAATTGCCTGCGTAGCGACGCCTCGTTGCCGTCGAAGTTCGTACCGAGATAAATGAAGACGACATCCCAGACCGCTTCTATGCGGCGCTCCAACACCTCGACACCGAACGATGCGAAGCGACCCGGCTCGGCCTCCACAGCGACCTGCCAACCGAGCGGCTTCAACACATCGCACATCTCTCCGCCGTAACGCTTGGCAGTTGAAGCAAAGATCGAGTCTCCGACGAGCAGCACTCGGTTGCCATCAACGCGAAAACCGACCGGCCCACCCTCGGGCAGTGGCAATTCAAGTTGAACACCATCTGGCAGCGTGACCGGAGCCCAGAAGTCATACCCCGGCAGTCGACCGACTCCCTCGAGTACCCCTGACTCGGGCGCCGACGACTCCTCGGTGGAGCAGCCGCTGAAAAGCAGACACATCCCAACGAGGCACGAAAGAGCGACGGACGTGCGACGAGTGGAGATCATGACGGCTTCAAGTCTTCGAAACGGTCGACATCGCGCAATTGCTTGAACTTCACCCACCACACCCCCACGACGCCGAGCGTAAACACTCCACCGCCGACGATTGTGGCAGGAACACCGACTGCTGCGGCTGCAACACCCGATTGGAATGCACCGAGCTCGTTCGTGGCTCCGATGAACACATTCTCGACGGCCGACACGCGGCCACGCTTGTCATCAGGCGTCACGAGTGGAACGATGGAACCGCGAACGAAGACGCTCACCATGTCGGCGCCATGGATGACGATGATCGCAACAAATGCAATCCAGTAGGTGCGAGTGATGCCCAGCACGATGGTGGACACTCCGAACACGGCGACTGCGACCAGAAGCCACTTCCCGACGTTCCGACGCAATGGTCGCACCGCCAACAGGAGCGCGACCGCACCTGCGCCGATACCGGCAGCGGCACGCAACCATCCGTAGGCGATATTGCCAACACCAAGTCGTTCTTCTGCGATCACAGGCAGGAGCGCTACGGCACCGCCGAAGAGAACTGCGAACAAGTCGAGGGCAATCGCCGCAAACAAGATCGGTGTTCGTCGGACGTATCGCAGACCCTCAATCGCTGAGCGCAGCGTGGGTCGTTCGTCTTTGTCCACGTCACCAGTTGGGCTGGCTGCGCGCTGCGTTGGGGGTACGCGCACCGTAGAGAACGACGCGATCGCGCTCATAATGAGGGCTGAACCCACGAGGTACGCAAGTACTGGAGATGCCGAGTACAAGAACCCTGACGCCGCTGGACCGATGATGCCCGCCGATGTCCAGACGGTGGAATACAAGGCGATCATTTGCGGGAGTCGACCCTCTGGAGCGATAGCCGCAGCAATCGGGCGCATCGATGGTGCCAAGAATGCGCGCGAGCTGCCGTACAAGATCGCGATCATGAAGATCGGAAACACGCCCGTCGGCTCCGTTGACGCGTACCACGCCAGCAGCAACGCCGACGCAAGCTCACCCGCCATTGCCATCTGTGACACTCGTTTGCGGTTGTATCGGTCGGCAACCGTGCCCGTCACGAACACGAGCAGCGCAATCGGCAAGAACTCCGCCAACCCGAGCCAACCGAGGTCGAGCTCGCGTCTCGTGATGTCGTACACCTGCTTGGCCAGCGTGGTCACCTGCAATGACAAGCCGATGTACAAAAGGACGTTTGCGCTGATGTACGCCGACACCGAAGGTGCGCGAAGAACCTCAATGACCGCCGGGCGCCCCGACTTTTTCTCCGGCGTCACGACCTCACTAGGTTAGTGAATCGTGCCATTGTCAAAATTGGCCGCCGAAACGCGGTTCATGCCAGCACTCGAACAAGCCGCGCTCGTGCGTGACAGGAAAATCTCGGCACGTGAGCTGATTGATGCCGCAATCGAGCGCTGCGAGGCTTACAACCCGAAGATCAACGCGGTCAACATCGTGTGGCTGGAACACGCACGTGAACTTGCGCAGAAGCTCGACTCAACGAAACCCGACACACCGTTTCATGGCGTACCGACGTTGTTCAAGGATCTCGGTCTCCTCTACGCAGGACAGCAGCTGTCGCAAGGCAACAAAGCAATCAAGGCGATGCACTACGTGCCACAACAGACGTCCGAGCTTGCCAACCGCTTCGTGTCGGCGGGGCTGATTCCTTTCGGTCGCACGAATAGTTGTGAATGGGGCAGCCTGCCAGTGACCGAACCCGAGGCATGGGGTCCGACCCGCAACCCGCACGACTTGTCGCGCACGTGCGGCGGGTCGAGTGGCGGCGCCGGCGCTGCAGTCGCGGCAGGCATCGTGCCGATCGGCCACGCGAGCGACGGCGGAGGAAGCATTCGCATCCCCGCATCATGCAACGGGCTGGTGGGTCTGAAGCCAAGTCGCGGACGAATCTCTCTCGCGCCGCTCGGTGACGAGTCCGGCTTCAGCGTGCACTTTGCAGTGACCCACACTGTCGCTGACACCGCAGCACTGCTCGACGCCGTACACGGCCCTGGCGTTGGCGACGGTGTGGTTGCGCCGCCACCGAATCGGTCGTACCTCAACGAAGTCGGAGCAAAAGTCGAATCACTACGAATCGGGGTGCTCGACCACGACCCACTCGGCGTGCACGTCGACACGGAGTGTCGCGATGCGGCGCGCAACACTGCAACATTGCTCGAGTCACTCGGGCACAAGGTCGAAGAGTCGTGGCCATCGGCGATGGGCGATGCCTCATTCCCGCCGCGCTTTGGTGCGATGTGGGCCACTGGTCAAGCAGTGAGCCGCGACTCGCTGTCAGCCTTGCTCGGTCGCCCAGCGACCAAAGATGACATCGAAGCGGTGAACTGGGAACAGGCTGAACGAGCGTCGAGAGCCTCGGCACTCGACTACGCAAAATCCGTCGCCGCAGCCGCGATGTTCCGCCGGGCACTCGCCACGTGGTGGACCGACGGTTTCGACCTCCTCGTCACGCCCACCCTGGCGCGGATTCCCTTCCCCGTCGGGTCGTTCGTCAACGATCCGAGCGACCCATTGAAGCCCTCGCGGCTGGCCACCGAATGGGTGCGCTTCACCGCGCAGTTCAACATGTCGGGACAACCAGCAATCAGCCTTCCGCTTGGCCGCACCGCAAGTGGCTTGCCCGTCGGCGTGCAACTCGTCGCCGCCTACGGGCGCGAAGACGTGCTCCTTCGCGTGGCGGCGCAGCTTGAGACTGCCGCCCCGTGGAAGAGTTTTACGGCGACGGCGCTCGACTGACGTTGACCCGCCTGCCCGACTGACCGACACGCAGGCGCGAGCGATAACCTCGCCTCATGCGCGTACGAGTCGACGAAGCCTCCTGCCAAGGCCAGCAAATGTGTTCCATTGCCGCACCCGAAGTGTTCGGTAGCGACGAGCTTGGCCATGCCACGGTGTTGATTGACGGTGACATCCCCGAGAATCTGCAGGCAAAGGTTCGCCGTGCGCACGCCAATTGCCCCGAAGACGCAATCATCATCGAGGAGTAGCCATGACCACCGTCGAAGAAAACTCCAGTCCGGTTACTGACCCGACCACCGACTTCAACATCTTTGACCCGGAGTTCGTGCGCGACCCGTATCCGACGATGAGCGAGATTCGCGAGTCAAAGTGCCCGATTGCCCACAGCAACCGCTGGGGCGGATCGTGGTTGCCGACCCGCTACGACGACGTTGTCGCCATTGCACAGGAACACGAGATCTTCACTTCGCGGGAAATCATCGTCACTCCCCGCCCGCCAGGACAGGTTGAGGGCCCGTATGCAGGCGTCGCTGCTCCGCCAATCACGAGCGACCCACCCGACCATCACTGGCACCGTCGTTTGATCTTGCCCGTCTTCGCGCCGCAATCGGTGGCGAAGTACGAGCAAGGCACGCGCGACTTGTGCAACCGTCTGATTGATGGCTTCATTGACAAGGGCGAAGCAGATGCCGGAACTGACTATGCACAACAGATTCCGGTTCGCGTCATTGCCACATTGCTTGGCGTGCCAGTCGACATGGCTGACGAGTTCACGAGTTGGGTTCGCGGTGTGCTCGAGGTTGGACTCACCAACCCGAAGGTGCGGATGGAAAGCCGCCTGAAGATTCTCAACTTCTTCACCACGCAGCTAGAAGACCGCAAGAAGAATCCGCGCGAGAACGATCTCATCACTGACCTGCTCAACTCAGGCGACAAGTACCCCGTCACCGATCAATACGTGCTCGGAGTATGCAACCTCATGCTCGTTGCGGGCATCGACACCACGTGGAGTGCAATTGGGTCATCGCTCTGGCATCTCGCCCAGCACCCCGAGCACTGCAAGCAATTGCGCGACAACCCCGACTTGTGGCCGACGGCGGTGGAAGAACTGCTGCGTGCCTACTCACCCGTCACGATGGCCCGCATCGTCGATCGCGACATCGAGTTTCAGGGCTGCCCGATGAAGGCTGGCGACCGCATTTTGATGGCGTTTCCGGCCGCCAACCGCGACCCGCGCCAGTTCGAGAACCCAGATGAGGTCATCCTCGACCGTCAGCACAACCGCCACGTGGCGTTCGGCTCAGGCATCCACCGCTGTGCCGGCTCGAACCTCGCCCGACTTGAACTGCGAGTCGCCCTACAGGTGTGGCTGGAACGCATCCCCGAGTTCTCGCTCGTCGACCCACAGAGCGTCACGTGGGCGGGCGGCCAAGTGCATGGCCCACGCGTCTGCCGGGTGCAGTTCTAAGCCTCAACGACCCTGCGGTTTCGGCACTCATCACAGCGGACAGGCATCACCAGCCATCCACCACCCGTGTAATAGGGTGGGCGTCTATGAAGAAAAATGAACTCATCAACGCAGTAGCAATTCACGCCGACGTCGAGAGGAAAGTGGCGAAAGCCGTCATCGAGGGAACGGTCGATGTCATCCTGGCCAATGTGGCCAAGGGTGAGATCGTCAACATCTCGGGCTTCGCCAAGTTCTTCAAGAAGAAGCGCCCAGCACGTATCGGTCGCAACCCAGCAACGGGTGAGCAGATCCAGATCAAGGCGAAGACCGTCGCCAAGATCACCGCGCTGAAGGGCTTCAAGGACATCGCGCTTGGCGTTGCTCCTGCTCCGAAGTTGAATACCTCGCGCAAGGCTCCGGCCCCAGCGAAGAAGCCCGCCAAGAAGAAGCGCTAACCCGCTCTTTCTTCGTCGCCGGCGGCGGCATCTGCGAGTAATCGCGTTGCCCCGCCGGCGCGAGGGTTTGCTATGACCCTCGCATCTCCTGCCGAGTGGAGCCTTGACTCCTCGGTTCGCTATCTCAATCACGGGTCGTTCGGCGCTGTCCCCCGTGAAGTCACGCGTGTTCAGCACGCGATTCGTGACGAGATGGAGCACAACCCCAACTACTTCTTCCGGTCTCGCCTGCCAGCGTTGCTGACCGACGCGCGAGCACGATGTGCGTCGATGCTCGGGGTTGACGGTTCTGATCTTGCGTTCGTACCGAATGCCTCTCAGGGCGTGATTACCGCGGCTGCATCAGTAGTGCGCCGCGGTACGAGCATCGCCACGATGTCGTCGAACTACGGCGGCGTGGTGCTTGGTTTGCG
>Ga0208482_1000230_pt1 | contig 18799 bp, 12 predicted proteins | sample LakMenEpi26Sep10_FD_150737 | JGI IMG/M metagenome (GOLD analysis project Ga0208482, IMG submission 150737) | Freshwater microbial communities from Lake Mendota, WI - 26SEP2010 deep hole epilimnion (SPAdes) | ecosystem: Environmental > Aquatic > Freshwater > Lake > Epilimnion/Euphotic zone ... | reverse complement strand
AGAGAAAAGCCCGATTATCGAAAGAATTTACAGCACCGAAAAAGACAAAGTGATGCCCACGCCCAAGTCACACAAAGTGCTTACCGCAATTCAAAAAGAAAAACTCAAGCAATGGGTGCTTGAAGGTGCGGAATACGAACTCCATTGGTCTTTCATCGCTGCAAAAAAACCTACCCTGCCCCCGCTCAAAAACGAAGCATGGGCGAAGAACCCTATCGATCGATTCATCCTTGCTGAACTTGAAAAGAAAGGTCTAGCCCCTGCCCCCGAAGCAGACAGGCGAACCCTAGCCAGAAGATTAAGTTTAGACCTTAACGGCATCCCACCCGAACCCTCAGTCGTTGAAGCGTTTGTTGCAGACACTAGGCCTGATGCCTACGAAAAACTAGTGGATCAGTTCTTGCAATCTTCTTCGTGGGGCGAACATCGGGGCAGAATCTGGCTCGATGCCGCCCGCTATGCTGATAGCCATGGCATTCACTTCGATAATTTCCGCGAGATGTGGAGCTACCGCGATTGGGTGATTAACGCCTTCAACAAAAATATGCCCTTCAACCAATTCACCATCGAACAACTGGCAGGCGACTTACTCCCTAACGCCACGCTCGAGCAAAAAATCGCATCCGGTTTCAATCGTTGCAATATCACCACCAACGAAGGGGGTGCTATTTCGGAAGAGTACCTCGTGCTCTACACCCGGGATCGAACAGAAACCGTGGCTCAAGTTTGGCTCGGCCTTACTGCCGGCTGTGCGGTTTGCCATGACCATAAGTTTGATCCTTTCAGCACCAAAGATTTTTACTCGATGGCTGCGTTTTTCAACAACACCACGCAAGGCGCAATGGATGGCAACATCAAGGATACACCTCCGATCATTCCAGTTCCAATCCCGGAAGATAAAGCCCGCTGGGAAGTGGTAACGAAAGAACTTGCAACAGTTCGTGCTCAAGTAGAAAACCGCAAGAAAGAAGCCAAAGGCGACTATGATAAATGGCTTGCTACTGCAACCAAAGAAACTTTTAGTACCGGAATGCCAACCGAGGGGCTAGTGGTTTCTGCAGGCCTGAAAGAAGGCAAAGACAACAAGCTGGAGTTCACCATCAACAAAGAAAAGAAGTTGATCGATGCGCCCGATATCGCTTGGGTCAAAGGCCAGACAGAAGAAAAAGTGTTGCAGGTTGCCAAGGCTGGATCAGTTACTATTCCTGAGATTGGCGACTTCGAAAAAGATCAGGCATTTTCTTTTGGCGCTTGGGTGCTAACCCCTAGGCAGGCATTTGGGCCTCTATTTGCCCGCATGGACGATACTGCAAAACATCGGGGGTGGGATCTCTGGTTTGAAAACGGAAAAGTAGGCGCTCACCTCGTTTCTTCATGGCCCGAAAATGCAATCAAGGTCATGTCCAAGGCTACCTTTAATCAAAACACTTGGGCTCATATTTTTGTAACTTACAACGGTTCGGGCAAAGCCGATGGCGTAAAGATTTATGTCAATGGTATCGCCCAGGCAACTGAGGTTCTTTCAAACAATCTTACCGAAAGCATTCGCACCAAAGTTCCCTTCCGACTAGGTTCCCGCCATAGCAATGAGCCTTTGCAAAAAGCTACCTTCCATGACCTTAAGATTTACAATCGAAACTTGAAGGCTGAAGAAGTAGCAGCTCTTGGCCCAGTCGAAAAACTGGTTCAGATTCTCGCAAAGGAACAAGCAAAGCGCACACCCGAAGAAAACAACAAGCTTTTCGATTGGTGGCTTTCCAACATGGACGCTAAATCCAAAGATCTTACAACCCAATTGGCCAACCTCGATCGCGAAGAAAAAGAGTTGAAGGGCAAAGGCACGATCGCACATATCATGGTCGAAAAAGCTGAACCTTCCATGGCTTTCATTCTTAATCGTGGCGACTACGACAAACGCAAAGATAAAGTTGCTGCAGCAACCCCCGAAGTATTACACACCATGCCTAAAGAAACTCAGCGCAATCGATTAGGGTTTTCCCAATGGCTCTTGATGCCTGAAAATCCTCTTACCTTCCGCGTAACTGTTAATCGCTTTTGGCAGGAAGTTTTTGGCAACGGCTTAGTGCGCTCGAGTGGCGACTTCGGCATCACAGGCGACACGCCAAGCCATCCCGAATTGTTAGACTACCTCGCACTTGAATTCGGCGAGCAAGGTGGCGATATGAAGAAATTCTTCAAGCTCATGGTTACTAGCGCAACCTACATGCAATCTGCAGTATCAACGCCTGAAAAGCTTGAAAAAGACCCTGCAAACCGTTTGCTTAGCAGGGGTAGCAGGTATCGTATGGATGCAGAAATGATCCGCGATTACGCCTTGGTATCCAGCGGAATCCTAACTAAGAAAATTGGCGGCCCAAGCGTTAAACCCTATCAACCTGAAGGCGTCTGGGAAGCTGTTGCAATGATTGGTAGCAACACCCGTGACTACAAAGCCGATGTAGGCGAAAACCTATATCGCAAAAGTATGTACACTTTCTGGAAAAGATCTGCGCCCCCCGCAAGCATGGAAATCTTGAACGCTCCCAATCGCGAAACCTGCATCGTTAAAAGAGAACGAACCAACACGCCCCTTCAAGCCCTCGTTACTCTCAACGATCCGCAGTTTGTCGAAGCTGCACGCTTCCTTGCAGAGCGATCCCTTAAAGAATCAGGCAACACTACCGATGCCCAACTCGACTTCATCACCATGCGCATTCTTTCTAGAAAACTCAACTCTGCCGAAAAGGCACTTGTGCTTTCAGAACGAACCGATCTTTTAGATTACTATTCTAAAAACATGGAAGAAGCGAAGAAGTTACAAACCTTCGGCGCACATAAATCCGACCCTAAACTGAATCTTGCAGAACTTTCAGCTTGGACAATGACAATTAATTCACTCATGAACCTTGATGAGGTTCTTTGCCGCTAGGCAACTTTTTTACACGGAGCGAAACACATGAACATCAGTAGTTTGATTCAAGAGCAAGGCCTTGCAATGACCCGCAGGCATTTCTTTTCCAAGGGCTCCAACGCCCTAGGGTTTGCAGCACTTACAAACCTGCTTGGAAATAAAGCCCAAGGCGCCTCTTCGCCAGATACTTCCTCAATGAATCCCTTTCCTACCAAAGCAAAGAATGTGATTTATTTGCACATGGTGGGTGGCCCACCACAGATGGATTTATTCGATTACAAACCCAAGATGCAAGATTGGTACGACAAGGATCTTCCCGATTCCGTCCGCAAAGGGCAAAGGCTTACCACCATGACCAGTGGTCAGGCACGCTTCCCTATCGCGCCCTCAAAATTCAACTTTTCCCAACACGGCCCAGCCGGAATGTGGTTCACCGAACTCCTTCCCTACAAGGCTAAAATGGCAGGCGATCTTTGCTTCATGCGCTCCATGAATACCGAAGCCATCAACCACGAACCCGCAATTACCTACATGCAAACAGGCAATCAACTAACAGGCAAACCATGCTTGGGCGCATGGGCCAGCTACGGCTTGGGCAGCATGAACCAAAACCTTCCCGCCTTTGTCGTCATGGTTGCAAAACCTACCAACACCGAACAAGTGCAGGCTATTTCTGCAAGGCTTTGGCAGGCGGGTTTTCTTCCAGGCGAATACGCTGCTGTACCCTTCCGATCCAGTGGCGACCCGATTCTTTACCTCAACAACCCACCGGGCGTTCCTACCCAAATTCGCAGGCGCACCCTCGATGGTATCAACCAACTTAACCAAATGACTCTCAACCAAGTTGGAGACCCCGAAACACTTACACGCATCCAGCAATACGAGATGGCTTTCAAGATGCAAACAAGTGTTCCCGAACTTACCGACATGGCACGCGAAAGCGAAAACACCTTCAAGCTTTATGGCGAAGCTGCTCGCAAGCCAGGTACCTTTGCTAACACCACTCTACTTGCACGCAAGTTGGTAGAACGCGGCGTTCGCTTTGTGCAAATCTATCACAACAACTGGGATACCCATGGTAATGTCGCAGGCAGATTGCCCGATCAATGCCGTGATGTTGATCAAGCATGCTATGGCCTTATTCAAGATTTAAAGAACAGGGGTATGCTCGATTCAACCCTAGTTATCTGGGGCGGAGAATTTGGTAGAACCATCTACTCTCAAGGTGGCTTAAGCAAGACTAATTATGGTCGTGACCATCACCCACGATGTTTCACCATGTGGATGGCAGGTGGTGGAACCCGCCCCGGCAGTGTGTATGGCGAGACCGACGATTTCTCTTACAACATCGTGAAAGATCCGGTTCACATCCGTGATTTCCACGCGACTATTTTGCAACTGATGGGGTTTGACCACGAAAAATTCACAGTGCGATACCAAGGGCTTGATCAAAAGCTAACAGGCGTGGAACACGCCCGAGTAATCAAAGAGCTTATGGCTTAATTAAACTTCCCAACCCTTGCGGTAGGCCCTGCGTAGTAAACCCTGCGCCTTGGAATTACCCTTGCAAGTCATGTTGGCGGAATCCCATTCGAAGCCCCCGGTTCGGTAGGCGACATTCGCCAACAGCACGGTTTCTGTCATCGGGCCGGAATAATCGAAGTTGCAAGTCGCAGGCTTGCCACCCCTGCATGCATCAAACCATTCCTTATGAAACCCGGGGGAATCAGGAATAGTCTTGGGCGCCTTCACATCTTTAAACTTATCTTCAGGCAAAAGCTTCCAATTACCAAAACCACAAAGCAACATCCCCTTAGTGCCTATGAAAAGATTGTTGTAACTGCCCGCTTTCAGATCATGCTTCGCAAGAATCTCGGGACCATTCTTGGCATGATACCAATGCAGCATAACTGCTTCACGATCGCCCTGCTTGGGGAATTCAAACTTGGAAGCCAGCGCCTTGGGAGTAAGTAATTCATGCACTGGTGGGCCTGAAGCTTCAACCTTTGTTGGGTAACGCAGATCCAATGCCCAGAATGGAATATCTAAAATGTGACAGCCCCAGTTGCCTGTTTCGCCTGTGCCAAACTGCCACCAGAAGCGCCAGCCGTATGGGCAGATGGTTGGTTGATAATCGAAATCTGCATTGGGCCCAAGCCAAAGATCCCAATTCACATTTGCAGGAACCTTAGGTTTTTCGGTTGGGATATTAGGCATACCACGATCGCCACCCACCCAAGAATGAACTTCGGTGATGGTGCCAATAGTCCCGGCCTTGATAATTTCGACACCAGCACGCAGGCCCGCAAGGGTATGCCTTTGTGCTCCCAACTGGGTAGCAAGTTTCTTTTCCTGCGCAAGCTTGGTCAGAGTTCGCACTTCCCAAACATCATGTGCCAGGGGTTTTTCGAGGTAGACATGTTTGCCCCGCTGCATGGCCCAAAGTGCTGGATGAAAATGGGTATGATCAGGGGTGCTGATTAACACACCATCGATTTGCTTTTCCATCTCATCGAACATTTTTCGGAAGTCTGAATACTTCTTTGCTTTGGGATTCTTAGTGAAGCCATCCCCCGCACGGGTTTCATCCACATCACAAAGTGCGACTACATTTTCCTTGGATGCACCACCCAGATTCGACTTGCCCTGCCCGCCTATTCCAATCACTGCAAGATTTAATTTTTCATTCGGGCCAACGGCTTTGGCGATGGATGGAGCAGTGCCCAACCAATAACCTGCGCCAGCCAAGACCGCGCCTTGCATTGCAACTCTTCGATTCATCTTCTGCATCATCAAACTCCTAAAAGATATTTTCCCTAAGCTAGCAACTTCTTAAAGCACAGAGAAGGCTTTTCAGCTTAAAAGTTGAAACTAGCGCACAAACCAATGGATGGGTGGGCCATCAAGCCGCTTGGAAGTCATGCGCAGAAACTCTGCAAACCCAACCTCTGACTGCGCTTGCAATTCAAGCGTTGCAGCCCCTGCACGAAGCGCTTGATTCAATTGATTCCCAAGGCCAAAACCCTCTATTTGCTTAAGCATAGCTCCTACATTGGGGTCATTTCTAATCTGGGCCTCCGCCTGAGGGCGGGCCTGGCTTGCATCAGCGCTAAGCTTTGAATTCCAAACTGGAATCCAGTTGCCATTGGGCAGCTTTGTTAAAATTGTATCTTCCACACTCATTTTTCCTGCATTCAATTCAGGAACCACCCGGGTCACCCGTAAGGCAATCACTTTTTTATCGTTCCCGATTTTTGCTGCCTGCTCAGCCCACGAAACTTGTTTGGCCTGATTTTGAACCAACCCAAATTCTTTCATCGCATCACCCAGAATCGATTGTGCAGCGCCCTGAAATATTCCCCCAAAATCGTTGCCCTTCGCATCACCCTTATCAACCAGGAAACCCCCGGTGCCTTGAAGATGAATCCCCTCCTGACTCTTATAGGCAAACAATGCTTTCCTAACGCTCCAATCAAGTTCATCCTCGATCCGCATCGGGGGCAACCTATCTGCAAGATAGATTTTCTCCTTCTGCCAATCGATTTTCGATGTCAACAATTCTTGGGAAAGCTCACCTGCGGTCTTATTCTCCACATCGTCAAGTCTTTCCTGCCATGCGACCATCAGCAATTGTTTTACCATGGGCTGCACGGGGGAGTATTTTTTAACATCAGCGGGTTTGATTTCAAAAAGATATAGCTGCTGGTTTTGTGGATTCTTTTCCTCCAAGATTTTCTGTTCATCCTGCAAGGAGTTAATCCAAGCCTTTGACTTATTCGCTTTTTCAGATTCGTCAATCCAAAGCTTCATGCGTTTGGAAAGGTCTTGTTGATTAGCAATTGAAGTTTCTTTTTCGTTGCTGATAAAAGATTCGAACTGATCAGGCAACGCTTTTTTCAGCCAAGATCGTTGCACAGCAAAAACCAGATTCCCTGATTTTGTCTTCCCAAGGTTTAAGCCTTTAAGCTCTGTGCCTTTTTTCAATACGACAACTTCAACGGGGGTTACCTTGCTAACAGCAGCAGGTTTTTTCTGCTGTTGCGCAACTGCTGATCCCGAACTCATCAGCAAAATCAGAATTAGAAGTTGAAGTGCTCTCATGCTTTTGATTTTCCCACTTCCCTAAGATCATTTCCAGTTCAAACACTAAGCATTTGTCGGCTGGAATTAAGATAAAACACTTTCCACTGTCTTGCATGCGCAAAGTAAACAAATAACTTTTGCAAATAATCACCCTTGCCGGAGGATCAGATTGTAATCAGCATGGGACCCAATCCAAAACCAAACCAGTCCGTCCTCTGCTTTTACTGCAAGGGCGCGAAACCCAAGCCCTACTCTTACAGACCAAAGGCGCCCAACCCGCTTTAAGTGTAAAGAGGGGTGCCTAGAATCCACCCGGAGCAATTCATAGTTGGCATCGGCAAGGCGTTGTACATGCTGGGGTAATTTATGATAACAATCCCAAAAATCAGATGTGGTGTGGTTCACAAGGGTCGCGTCAAACCAGCACGATGTTCCGCTAAAGCGCGTTCAGACAAGTTTGTAAGCTTCCCAGCTTTCTCGTCCTTTTCGATTTGAGCATCCCAATCTGATTCGGCCCGTTCATTCAACCATGCTCGGATTTGTGCTACTTGTTCTGGTGGAAGTTCAGCGATGGCACTAGTTATAGCTTCAATAGTATTCATGAATCCCCTTTGCTTTCCTTCGCAGAATTAACACCTAAAGTATATCAGAGTCAAGCGCCATTCAATAACCCTACCGGCGAATTCACACTTATATAGTACCAACTTCCGTTGAAGCTTTATTTCTTCTTCTGGGAAATGGGCAGATGGCAGATGCCATCTTTACAGGGCACAAGATTGAAACGATTTCGTGCAACCCAAAGATAAATCTTCTGGCCCAGCCAAGGGATGCCCGGGATATACATAAAAGGAGCCATCAACAATAGTAATGGTATGCGCCAAGAAATATACCTAAACGCTTTGAACCCGTGCAGGGACTTTTTAAGGTCTGAGGTTACGAGGTGCATCTCTTCCAATAATCGGGAAGGAACTAGCGGGGGATCCATGGAAGGGATGTTTGCAGCATCGCGTGCGTCTTTAAAATCCACTGCTTTAAACCAGTCCAACCTTTTTAGCCAAGCTACGCTAACCTGACATAATGGGCATAACCCATCGAATAGAACCAGCGGTTTAAGTATTGCATTCATAAGTAACACCCTTTAAGAATAACTTCCTTATTAATATTGTAGCGTTAATTGCCACATTTGTTGTAAATTGTGAACAGGTATGGGATTTTAGGCGAGCGTTATTGCCTGCCCGACCAATACTTTGATTACCACCGAACCATTGAAGAGATTATGGCTGCATTTAAAAACCTCCTGGCATTCGATTATGGCGCAGAAAGCGGCAGAGCCATCATTGGCACTTTTGATGGCAATATGATCACCCTGGATGTGGTGCATCGCTTTCCTAACCGGCCGGTTAAAGCTCTGGGCAACTTCCATTGGGATGCACTAGATCTTTACCGCGAAATGCTCGAGGGCATTCGTATCGCAGCCTCGCAAGCCTCTCATATCGATGGTATCGGGGTCGATACCTGGGGCGTCGATTTCGCATTGTTAGCAAAAGATGGCACCCTTCTTGGCAATCCCAGACATTACCGCGATCAACACACCGAAAACATCCTCGAACTAGCCTTCCAGAAAATGCCCAAGGAAGTTCTCTATCAACATACCGGCATCCAGTTCATGCGCTTTAATTCGCTCTTCCAACTGCTCGCATTGCAACGCGATCACTCGAGCATTCTTGAATCCGCAAAGCATCTTCTTTTCATGCCTGACTTGTTTAACTACTTTCTTACGGGCATCAAGGTAAACGAATATTCAGATGCATCGACAAGTCAGATGATCGATCCGAACAAGCGGGCTTATTCTTCCGAAGTTTTAAAAGCGTTTGGCATTGCGCCCGAACTTCTGGGCACGCTAGTTCAGCCCGGCACCGTGCTTGGGCCATTACGCCAGCAAATTCTGCAGGAAACAGGAATCAACGCTGCCCCCGTCATTGCCCCCGCAACGCATGATACCGCCTCTGCGGTTGCTGCGGTTCCTGCGGGTAAATCATCTTGGGCTTATATTAGTTCGGGAACCTGGTCGCTAATGGGGATAGAAACCCTTAAGCCTCAGGTGACTGAAAAAGCCCTTGCCTTTAATTTCACCAATGAAGGAGGCGTAAAGGGAACTACTAGGGTTCTAAAAAACATCATGGGCCTTTGGCTGGTGCAGGAGTGCAGAAGATCATGGATTCGATCTGGAAAAGAGTATGGCTACGAAGAACTTACACGCCTCGCAGCAGAAGCAACCCCATTTGAGTCGCTGATCTACCCGGATGATGACAGCTTTATCGTGCCCTTGGATATGCCCAAAGCCATCGCTGCGTTTTGCAACAAAACAGGGCAAAAATCTCCTACCTCGCCCGGAGCATTTGTACGCTGTGCTTTGGAAAGCTTGGCGGTACGATACCGCTGGGTGATGGAAAGGCTAGAAGATTTATCAGGCGAGAAAATCGAAACCATTCATGTTGTAGGTGGTGGCTGCCAGAATGCCCTGCTCTGCCAATTTACGGCTGATGCCTGCAATCGCACGGTGGTAGCTGGCCCTTCGGAAGCTACCGCAGTGGGCAATGTATTGATGCAAGCCATGGGGCTTGGGCTGCTAGGGTCACTTGAAGAAGCTCGCGAAGTGGTCAAGCGATCTTTCCCAATGCAAACTTTTACCCCGAAGAATCCGGATCGTTGGCAGGAGCCTTACGCTCGCATGCTTAAATTCATGGCATAATTCCATGATCGGTTTTTAATGGTGTAAGATAGCCTTGTAGATTTATTGTTTGTACGCAGTTTCCTAGAGGGTTGCGATTTATGCCTTTTGTTACCAAATGTTCAAGTTGTGGCAACAAGTTTACTGTTCACGAACGATCTATTGGTTCTAGCATGGATTGTACCGCATGTAATAAAACCTTCCGCATACTTCCCGATGCATCCTCCAACCCAGCACCTGAAACCTATACCTTCAAGGAACCCGAACCCAAAAAACAGGAAAAAGAAGAAAAAAAAGAGGTTACTAGAACTATAAAAAAAACCGTAGAATCAAGCATTGATGTGGAATACAACCCGCCTTCCAAGTCTCGTGCCTCTAGCATTGATGTGGAATACAACCCCCAACCTAGATCTCGTTCTACTAGCATTGATGTTGAATACACACCAGAAGCAAAGCCCCGTTATTCCGAACGCAAACGCGATTGGTTTTCTGGCGAAGGCACCGCACTCGATAATTTCCTTGGGCTGGTTGCAGTCTTTTTAAGCTGCATTTCATTGCTTGCGGCTTCTTTCCCCGTGATCGATTATCTGGTGATTCCCTTAGGCCTTGCTGGAATAGGCTTGGCGATTTACTCAACTTTAATGGAAGGCAGCATCGCAAAGCGTTTCACCTTCCCTGCAATCGCATTACTCATCAGCATGCCCACGGTAATTATCATCATCAAATCTCCCGATTGGTTTCGTGAATATAGAGAAAAGCCCAAAGCTATTTCAATCAAAGACAGATTCGTTTTGGTTTCACCAGGGGAGCGACCCTTCCTGCCTGAAAAACCTGATCAACCAGTTAATTCATCTCAGTATGGTATTCAACGAAACGATATTCGGGCGGTAATTAGCGAAGTCCGATATCGCAAAATTGAGTACACCCAGAACAAAATCAAGAAGTTCACGAAAGATGCAAAAATCACTGTTTTAATCAAAGTGTTTAACGCAGGTTACGAAAAGCCCTTTGACTTTTCCAACTGGCAATCCTATGGCAATGGCGTAAAGCTTTACGAGGCAGATGGTTCTGAATTACCCGCCTGGAACCCTCCTGTAAATGCTGGAGCAATCGTATTTGCACCACCACTCAAGACGGTATTTGCAGGAAAAATGATTGAAGAAACATTAACTTTTGATGCGCCCAAGACCAAGTTTGAAGAATTAAGGCTCATGCTTCCCGCAAAGGCTTTTGGGGAAGAACCCACTCTGGATAAGGAAGGGCAGGAACAAGAAGGTAAAATTATCATGATAATACCTTTCAAAATGATCACGCCTTAAACTTGCATGGTATAATCAAGCATACCTTTCTGTCAGGAATACTCGCAATGTTGATCAAGATTAAAAACCAAACGCAAAAGTCAGCCTTTACCCTGATTGAATTATTAGTGGTTATGAGCATTATTTCGATTTTGATGGGGCTGATGCTGCCCGCAGTTCAGAAAGCCCGGGGCGCGGTTAATCGCATCTCTTGCGCCAATAGCCTCAAACAAGTTGGCTTATCCATGTGGCTTTACCACAGCACCTTCGATACCCTGCCCGCAACTAGAGTCAGCGATCAAGGCGCAAGTTGGGCCGTGCTTATCCTTCCCAACCTCGAACAAGAAAACCTTTATCGCAAGTGGGACACCTCCAAAACCTATTACCAGCAAAGCCAGATTGCCCGCGAAACCGGCGTCAAGGTGATGTTCTGCCCCGAAAGACGATCACCCGCCATTGCTGGCGTTAGCATTGAAGGCGATGTTGATACCATCTCCAAAGGCCAGCATGTTCCAGGGGCCCTTAGCGATTTCGCAGTCAACATGGGCACCGAATCCAAAGCTGCGAGCGTAGGTGCTGCAACATTCTTTAACAATGATGGCGCTTTCCCTTCTGCAAGTGGTAGGGGTTATAACTTCAACATGATTCGCGATGGCCTTTCCAACACCCTTATGGCAGGCGAAAAACATGTCCCTGTTTCTAAATGGGGAATCGGAACATGGGATTCTTCCATTTACAACGGCGACATCTACATGTCTATTTCCAGAGTTTCCAGCCCACAACACAGGATCTCAACCACTATTGATGACCTCGATTGGCGCTTTGGTAGCTATCATTTTGGCATTATTCAGTTCGCATTTTGTGATGGGGGCGTTCGAAGCGTCGCTGCCAACATTTCCGAAGAAACTTTTCGCAGGCTTGCAAGCCGTAATGATGGCGAAGTCCTATCCGATTACTAGCCCCCTCTTCTTTTATGCCATTAACACACCCCCAAGCGTTAAATCCAACAAGTTCAACTCTTTAGGTAAAATCAATAAACCATAGAATCATTGATTCTTAATTTATTTGAGCTTATACTTAATCTAGATTGCTGGAGTCGAGTATTTTTAAGGGATTGCGCATTAGTAGCAGCTTTTACAAAGAACTGGAAAGCGCACTTAAGAAGGGCGCTGCTTGCTTTCAGTCTGAAGATCTTCATACCTTGGAGCCTTGCTTAGACTCCCATGGCAAGCTCATTGTTTGCGAAGGCAAAAGCTCTCGCATTTATCAAATGCGCGATAAATCCTCAAATAAAAAAATGGCCCTCAAATGCTATCACTGGAACGATCCAGTCCTGGAACTGCGCTACCAACATCTTGCAGATATCAAAAAAAACAACGATCTCTCCTTTATCGTTCCCTGCAAATTCATCCCCCAAGGCACCAACATCCACGGAGAAACCAATCCGGTTCTTCTCATGGATTGGATTGAAGGCGTGCCATTTAGAGAGTTCATCAATCGAGCTGCTGGGGTTCCTAGAATCCTTGACAAATTAGCTCGACTAATCCTGCGCATCGATAAAAAAATGTACCGTGCTGGACTCGCTCACTGCTGCATCGAACCCGACCACATCATGCTGGGCAGCAATGCCTCGGATGAACGTGGCGTTTTGATTCTCCTTGATTACGATAACATCTGGGTGCCCAGCCTCGCTCACCGAAATATTCTCGAAATTTCCAACCACGATTATCAACACCCGGGTAGGGTTAAGGAAGGCATTTACGGCCCCCTCGCAGATCGATTCCCATTGTTACTTCTCTATACTTCCCTGACTGCTATAAGGGTTATGGGGCCTAAATTCCTCAAAGAAAAAGCACCTGAACATGGGTTGCTCTTCTCTAAACGAGACCTCGAATTCCCCAACGATTCTCAAATCTTCAAAGAGCTTCTCGGACAGAAAGATCCTTTTCTTCGTGGCCTTATTTTAGAAATCCAAGATTCTCTCTCCAAACCCATGGCATGGATTCCAAGCCTCGAAGATTCCACCAATAAAATCAAGGAAGAAGCAGATAAAGGTTCCTTTGGATGGGCCGAAGTTCGCTTTGATGCCCAACCTGATTCCCCAACCGATGATAAAGAAGAGGTTTCTTTTGGGTTAAAAGAAACCATTGCTCAAATGGCTACCACCGCTGCAAATCGAATACTTCATGGCGACTTCGATGCAGGCATCCAACTCTACATTGATTGCTGCGAACGCGACCCAGGCAATCTTGCCTGCAGAAAAAAGCTTCGCGATGCCCAGATGAAAAAACATGACAATAAGCCTCCAGGTGGGTTCGGCTTAGGTCGATCCACAAAATCCAGAGTGCAAGGTTGGCTAAAATCCTCACAGTTTGCAAAAGCATTGGAAGCAGGCGAAGAAGGCCTCACAGACAACCCCTGGGATAGTGCTGCAATGCGTGTCATGGGCCGGGCTGCAGATGGCCTTGGGTTCACAGATACCGCAAGCTGGCTCTTCCAATCCGCTTTAAAAATCTCGCCCAATGATTTAGAAATACTCCAAGACCTTGCAGAGTTTCTTGAAAGACAACAAGATTTTCGCTCTGCCCGCATTCTCTGGGAAAAAATCCTCCGCCTTAATCCTTCCGATCAAGAAGCAAAAGATCGGGCCAAGGAACTTGGTGCTTCTGAAACCATGAAACGCATGACCGACAACAAGGATGTTGTTATAACCTCGGCACCCAAGGAAGTTACCGCACTCGCTGAAGAACAAAGAATTAGAACCTTAATTCAAGAAAAGCCCCACTGGGCACCCTACTACATCGATCTTACCAACCTCCTGAAAAAAGCTAACCGCCTCGAAGAAGCGGAACATATTTTGCGCATTGGCATCGTGCAATCCGAGGGTGATAAAAAGCTCCTCCTCGAAGTTGCACACCTCGAAAAAATTATTCTTGGCAAGCGTATCGATGAGCTCAAACATATCCTCTCTGTGGATAAAACTTGGACCTTTGCTAAAATTGCTGAAGATTGCCTTAAAACCGAACAACGCAGACGGGACTCCGAACTCCTCAAACTTCGCGTCGAAGCAGATCCTTCCAATATGGCTTCCAAACTTGAACTGGGACAAATGCTTGTCGAACTAGGCGAAATCGATGCAGCAATTTCCGAGCTCCAACAATCGCGAAAAGACCCCAGATATTCTTGGAAAGCACTGATCTCTTTAGGCAAGTGTTTTTCCCTCAAGGGAAATGCCACACTCGCCCGCAGAAATCTCGAGGACGCCTTGAAATCTCTTCCGCAAACCGAGGACGCCTCGCGTAAAGAAATCCTCTTCAGCCTGGCACTTAGCTATGCCTCTGAAAATGATTTCACTAAAGCTGTCGAAATTGGAAATGAAATCGCAAACATCGATTTTACTTACCAAGGCATTGGCAAACTTCTCGATGAATGGATGTTGCGCTCCAAACAAGGATAGTTCCATTTGTTTGCATCAGTAAAGGATGACTACAATTAAGTCATGAAGTGCTTTGGTATTATCATTGTGCTGGCCCTTGCTTGTGCTGGTTGTAAGCGAGATATGTCGATTGCAAATATTCCAAAGGGAGAACCCATGACCGATAAAATTAAAAAAACAGATGCCGAGTGGATGACCCTGCTAACCCCAGAGCAATTTAAAGTCGCACGCAAAAAAGGAACCGAACGCGCTTTCACAGGCGCTACCTGGGATAACAAAAAAGAAGGCGTTTACAATTGCGTCTGCTGCGATCTTCCGCTCTTTCCTTCCACCACCAAGTACGAATCAGGCACCGGTTGGCCAAGCTTCTGGCAACCCATCGTACAGGATAATGTCAGCTTGGAAACAGATCGTTCGTTTTTCAGCGTCCGCACCGAGGTGCTTTGTTCCAAATGCGATGCCCATCTGGGCCATGTTTTTGAAGATGGCCCAAAACCCACCGGCCTGCGCTATTGCATGAATTCCGCTGCAATGCGCTTCCAACCCGCTACGCCCAAACCCTGATGCTCAATCTTTCTTCTTAAGCTGGACTGGATTCGCCAAGATGCGAAATCCTTCCTGCTTCAACTTTTTCAGTTCCGAAATCTGCTGGGGGGTCAGCACTTCCAATGCTGCCCGGTTGGCTTTATCTTGAATCGCAGACATTTCCTTTTGGATTTCCGCAAGCTTCTTCTGCATCTCTTCCTTGTTCTGGCTCAGCTTCTTCTTTTGCTCTTCCGTCAGATTCAGTTTCTCAGAAAGATTGTTATATCCATACAAAAGCATCGGGGCGCTTTGCTGCCTTAACTCGATATCTTGAATTTTCGTTAGTTGTTCAGGTGTCAACAATGCATCGATTTCCTTGCGTGCAGCCTCGGTTAGTTTCTTCGATTCTGCAGCCCATTTGTCATACTCTTTTCGAATTTCTTCGGTCTTGGCTTTGCGCTCTGCCTCATTCAGCTTGGTCCAATCTACCTGAGGCTGCTGCTTCCAGGCATTCTGCTGAAACTTCTTGCCAATTTCCTTGAGCTTCCCTACTTGCTCTTCCGTAAGGTTCACTTCTTTTTGCACCTGCAAAGAACTAAGAATTTGATATACGGGAAGGTAAAGATAATCACCCATTGCAGCACCGGGCTGGCCTCCTTTTCCTCCGAGAATTTGGGCACTGACTGGGGCCTGATCTTGAGCCAGAGTAAACGAAACCATTCCCATGGCCATCACCAGGCAACTGCTGAGTGTGAATTTCTTAAAGTATTTTTGCATGGTCATAACAACTCTTTCACGATTAGGGGGATTAATAACCAGGCACCAATTAAATCGCACGAACTTGTCTTGAAGTTTCAGATGAAAACCTAACTCGAATTCACAAAAAAACAAATAGGGTAGCTTGGCAGGAGGGTAATAATGATTCAATGATATGATTTTCTCACTTGGTTAAATTTTAGTCAAGCGCCATATTCTGGTTGTTTTCCAGATGTTATTGTATAAATACCGCACCTTTTCGCTTTGAATCAGTCTGCTTCAACCCTTGATTCTTTTATGACCTTGATTGCGAAGCCCTGCACTTATAAAATTAATTTTATGCGGGATTGGTATATCGGTTGTGCCCAGCCTTCCCAAGGCTGTGAGAGGGGTCCGACTCCCCTATCCCGCTCTTTCACTTCTTACCTTTGCAATGAATTAAAATAATTTTCCTAATGTTTTAGCACGGCTCCTTCTGGGCAAGGTTACTCCTGAAATTTCCCCAGAATGGCTAAAACCCGTTCCATCAGCTTCAACCCGCTTATATCCATCTTCGAGAAAGCGAACCACTTCTTGCCTAGGTCTTTAATTGATGCACCGAGATGATAGACGGTTTCGCCATCGAGAATAAGAAAACGATCGTGACTTTCAGAGAATTCTTGAATGGTTATGGGTGAGTACTGGGCGTTATGTTTAATGAGGTCCTGATTCAGGGCCTTGCTGATAATTTTTGTAAGGATCGTCGCACTGATGCCTTTCTTGCGTTTGGCAAGCTGTTGCAAGACGCTGTCATCCACAAAGTTGTCTATTAGGATAATGGACCTTTTCGCCTGGCGCAGCAAGTCGTTGATGAATACATAAGCATCGAAGATTTGGCCATCAAAAAAGATGCCTTGGGTAGGGTTCAAACTTTTGCTTTCCAGCGCATCGAACACCTTGTCAAAGCTGGCATCGGTCTTGATCTCTTGTATGATCTGCCGTTTTTCCAGTATGTCCATGCGCTGGAACAAGCTACCTTTTGCAGCTAGAATCCGGCGCATTCCGACAAAGGCACTGATAATATGAATGCTTGTTTGAATTGCAGTCTCGCTGTGCAGGACAGCAGAGAGCATAGCAACGCCCGGTTCGGTAAAAGCATAAGGGAGGTATTTCCGGTGCTTTCCCCGGCCATTTTCTAATTTTGTAACTTGTAGCCTTAAGTCAGCATTTGCGTTTAAGGTCACGAATTGTGACCTTAAAGAATCGTATTCATTCTGCGTTAGTTGAAAGCGGAACGAATCCGGAAACCTTTCAATATTGCGTTTTACTGCTTGGTTAAAGACTTTGGTTTCAACCCCGTAAAGCTCTGCAAGATCCTTGTCGAACATCACCTCCACCGTACGAATATTATGTATAAGGCTGCGCAGATTTTCCTCTCGGAGCACTATAGCCATGTTGTCCTTATTCGCCATTGCCAAATCCTTTCAAATTGGAACGGATTTGTAATTCTAGTTTGGCAGACACTGCGAATTGGCCTTGCAACTCCGCAACCAAATGCATCCACTTTTGTTATAGTCTTTTAAAAATGGGAACTAAGCTTCCAAATCGCTTTGCCTAGGTGCAACAACAAAAGTATCCAAGTTCGAAGTTAAACTGAACCTAAGGCGACGCACACCAAGGCAATATACCTCTAACAAGATTTTTAAGATAGGTTATAAATTTTTAAGAGCAAGAAAAAGTAATGGCATTCAGACCTGCCCCCTTTTGCCATCATACGGTTTACGATGGTGTTTTTAATTTCCTAGGGTTGCACCCTAGGCTGATAGAACGGCCATTCATGGCCGAGGATCTTCCGGCCTAAGATTAAAGCTTGTTTCTCCCTTTTATCCCGCTTTACCTTTGGATTGATAATACCCAAAGCATATAATCATCATCTGGCAAATACGGTCACTCTTTCCTGATTATCTTGGAACCATCCAAAAACATCACCCATACAGGCACTTTCATCATGTTGAAAAATCGATCCCTAGCGCTCCTCGCAACCAGCTTTTCTCTAATCGGCTTTTTACTTAGCTCAAACCAGGCCCATGCGCAGGCAAAAATCCAAGAAGGCGAGATGGCCGGCTACCTCCTTGTCCCACACGAGAAAGTTCCCGAATCCTATAACGCTGGTTTCTCCATGTATGTTGCAGCATGGCCCCTGCTAAGCAAATACCCCGGAAACCGATTTCAAACCGGTCTGTTCGGCACATGGATGTTCGCACAATACCCCGAACCCAAACCCACCAAACTTTACTCCGATATCGAAGGCGGCCTAGGCTGGTGGAGAGATACACGGTTCGCAACCGAAACACCCAAGTTCATCATGGGCGGTGTTGCACTCAACTTTAATGAATGGGCTAACGGACCAGGCGCAGGCAAAGGCAGAGATTGGAGCAAGCCCAGTGGCAAATATGGCGTTGCCCAACTCAGCCCATGGTTGGTTTGGCCACCCGATGGCGTAAATTTAAAACAAGGCACTTGTGGCGAACTGCTTGGCTATGGATATCTTCCCTTGCCTTTAACTGATGTTAAACCAACCACTGCAGGAAAGAATGTGCCAACAGGCGATCAATCTTGGACGCTGTTTTTAAACTCAGGAAACTTCAAGGGGCCGGTAGCATTCTTCACCCCTTATTTCTGGTCACGGGCAACTGCGGAAAACACCGCATTGGCTGGAATGTTTTTAGATTCAAAACCATCAAGCCCGAACAAGGCAGTGCAGATGGAAACACAGTATGTGCCTAGTTATCAGGCGGTGGATTCCAAAGGAGAAACTTACGCACGAATTGCGCCCACCTCTTTCCCGAGGGATGCCAAGGGAGATTCCGCGGTGGTGCATCGTGTGACTGCATATAACAAAAGTGCGCTTTGGGATTCGGTGAAGGGTTGGTTTGCAGGTGGTGCAAGTACCAGTGGCACAATCGATCTTAAGGGTGCAAGCGTTCACACCTTCAAAAGTAATGGTGGATCAACCTGGAGGATCTATACGCCTAATACCCCCAAAGAGAAAAAGACCACCCTAGCGTGGAACTCATTTG
>Ga0208482_1000229_pt1 | contig 18815 bp, 16 predicted proteins | sample LakMenEpi26Sep10_FD_150737 | JGI IMG/M metagenome (GOLD analysis project Ga0208482, IMG submission 150737) | Freshwater microbial communities from Lake Mendota, WI - 26SEP2010 deep hole epilimnion (SPAdes) | ecosystem: Environmental > Aquatic > Freshwater > Lake > Epilimnion/Euphotic zone ... | reverse complement strand
TTATTTCATGAAATAAAAATATTAAACAAGCCCGATATGGATTACGAGTCTTTTTTAACATTTGTGAATGGGTGTATCGAAGATGAAATCGTCTATGTAGAAAAAGGAGACCAAGAGTTTTGGTTGGTAGTTTATCGTGTTTATAGAAGCGACGAATTTATCACCATCGAGTTTAAATATATTGAGCGTTATGATGGAGAAGAGGTTGAAGTTACATGGTTGGATGTTTATCTTACAGATAATAAACTTAATGATTTACAAGGTATACAAAAAAACTCTTCTCCTTGTACAGAAGCAACAAAAGAATATCTTTGTTCAAGCTATCTTTCTATTTTTTTTGAAGATACAATATTTAATATTAAAGAACCTGATATTTTGTAAATTATAATTTTTCAAAAATGAGGAAACTGAGATATTTTTTATAAAAAATATCTACCTTTTACTTTTTTCGAATGAATACTGATAATCTTGCTAATTTCTTTGGAGGGGTTTTTGATCCACATCATATCCACAAAGATGGTAAAACTCTGTCTTTGAAGATTCTAACAAAAGAAGATGAAATAAACGGAGATATTCGGATCCAAACATTTCGCGTCGCTCTTAAAGGATATAATGCTAATTACGATCCAGTTTATCGAATCAAGGTTGTTAGACCTCTTTTATATGGCATGATATATAATGTAGAAGTAAACATTTATAATGAAGGTCCAGAAGTTCTACACTACCGAGAAATGTACGAATTATTATGCCAATTTTTTCGTTATGAAGAATTTCCTCAAAAGGATCCTGGGTTTGAATAAATATTTTTAATAAAAATATTTATTAATTAATTAATTAAATACATAAATAAAAATAATTCTAAATAATAATAACAATAATAAAATGAGCAGTGACAAAAAAAATAATATTGATATGTATAATACCTTTATGGAGAAGGTAAGTCTTTTTAATAAAGATTTAATCAGAAGAAAAAGAAATAGAGATCAAAAACAGTATATAGATATTAATTTTTTAAGGGAATGTTTTTCTACACTTTATGGAATAAAAAAGGATAAAGATCAATCTTACTATACGAAAACAGATAAGTATATTGAAGGTAGTTGTTTTGTTGATGATGAGCCTGATGTACGAAAAGGCATTGTTCGGAATTATGTTTATTTAAATTGCAAAGACCCTATATTTAAAAGTTTAATTATACATTTACTTCTTTTACCTTATAGATCATATACTCCAAATATTTCTGATTTAATAGGGTTCGAAGCAGATAATTTGAGAGGATCTCATTCTACTCCTTTTTTGGCTTCAAATGATACAGAAAAACCTAGCGCTTATAATTTAACAATCCAAAAAGAAAAAGTATCTGAATTTCATATGAGAGATATTCTTAAAGGAGATCAAAATTTTATTGATCGTATGTTGAGGTTACAGAAGTTTGAAGATTATTTCGGAAAATATAAAAAAATACCGGGACAGATTCAAAGAATGATCGCGGAAAATGTTATGTTACAATGTATTAGCCATTTAAATGTACTAGAAGATCTTTTTGAGGTAAATATGATGGTAGATTTTAAATTTGACACGATTAAAATTAAAATAGATGAAAATTTTGACGTATTAAAATATAAAACAGTGAATTCAAAAAGAGAATGGTCAATAAAATATATCGGCATCCGAGTTATTTTTGATAGTTTTGGTTATTCCTTTTTTAAATTTCCGATTAATGTGTCACAGATAATTTCAAAAGAAAAGGTTGTTTTTTCTCACAAAGCCGGATATTTTTTCCAAAATTTAACAAAAGCCGCGCCAAATCTTATTTCAGAACTTTTAAGTACAAGATTAAAATACTGGGACGAGCAAATTGAATCAAAACAGTTTCTTCCTACCGGAAATTTAAGCATGTTAATTTTACAAAGTTTTTATTATGAATATGGAGTTTATAATTCTATTAATAGAATTTATATGAATATCGAGGGGACAAAACATGATATAATCAATGGAAGTAGAGATAGACTTTATACTATACAATATAATAAAAGTTTGTATGAGTGTTTTTTCAATATTGTTAATACTTGGATACCTAGCATTTTTACTCCATCTTATTTTAAACAACCTCAACTTGATATAGAATTATTTTTTAGAAGTTTTTTAGACAAAGGGGAGATTTCATATACAACTTCTAGCGATATGCTTAATGAAATAATATCCTTAAAAAGTGGTAATGAGGGTAAGATAATAATTGATATGATCTCTGTAAATGATCTTTTAATCCGAAAATTGCTTAATAAATCTTTAAATATTGAAAAAAATGGTCTATTAGATGATTTAGTATTAAAAACCGAAAATTATGGAAGAGGGAGAAAAAATGTTTTTATTCCTGAAAAAATTTTAAATATTAGAGAAACGCAAGAATTAGGCGATCAATTATCAAAAGGTGAATTTAATTTGAAAAAAATAACCAATTTCGGAGATTTAAAAAATTTACAAGGTAGAAAATGTAGATTCTGTTTGAAAGATTTTATCCCCCCTGTTTGTGATAGCGACGATGTCACAGAAGAAAATTGTCAACTACAACAAAAAGAATCAGAATCATGTACCAAAAATACAAATGTTGCAGGATTAAAACAAAAAGATCCTTATTGGATTGCAGGAGGTAAACAAGGTCAAGTATTTAAAGGAGTTATTTGCAAAAATTGTGAAAACCCAACAAAAGATGATATTACTTTTGTTGCTATCAAAAAATTTCCTCAAGGTTCGACCGATACAATTTGCGATGCACGTGAAGGTGAACTTTTAACATGTTCTGAATTTTTAAATGAGGTCAACGCTTCTTTAGTTGCGTCTGATTTTTATAATAAAGGTAAATCTCCTCATTATATGAAAGTGTATTCTGTTTTCAAATGTATGGATGATAGTAAATCTCTTGCAGAGAATGCTCTTTCATACATTGTTAATTATGATTCTACGATAACGCATTATTTTATGGTTATGGAAAGAATTCATGGAACATTGGATAATATTGATCATTTGGTTTCTACTATCGAATCTGGAAGAAAAGAATTAGGTCTCAAACCATTAGGAATAGATGTGTATTTTCATAATTGTATTGCTCAAGTTTTATGTATATTAAGAACTTTTCATGAACAATTAGAAGGTATGCATTTAGATTTTCACCCTGGGAACGTTTTTTTAAAAATATGTGACAAAACTTTATATAATGGTAAAACCATATGCTCAAATGATAATTTTGTTTTTGAATTTAGCGATGGGTCGATTTATACTATTCCAAATATTGGAATTATTGCAAAACTTGGTGATTTAGGACACGCTAGAATAAGAGTACCTAATACAAATAAACTTATTATGCGACAACCAGGTGTAGGTGATCTTAAAGAAGTATTGGCTCAAAATATTGGTCCTAAATTAGAAAGTTGGGGTTTTCCTGGGAAAATGTTTGCTACCCAGTTTTATGAATCAAGTTATATGCGTTATCACGATCGATTTGACGAAAGTTACGATTTAGCATGTTTATTTAATCGTTTAGCAGTAAATCATGTTGGTTATAATCAACCTTCTGTTGAAAAATATCACGCGATAGAAAAATTATTTCATTTGATGTATTTTGGAAATGAAGAACATTATTATTATAATAAGTTAAACAGTGTTATATTTTTCCTGGCAGATCTTCCTACAGCATATGTACCTAAAGTAACTGCCACATTTGTAACACCACAATTACTTTTAGAAACAGATATATTCAAAATATTTAATACTAAACCTCCCACCTCTTCTAAATCCGCTATCTCGGAAGTAGGTTATTTTGGAAAAACGCGACAAGATGATCTTATTTTAATTAAAGATTATTTTGGAAATTTAGGCGATACCGGGGCGGAGGAGTTTGTTCAAAGTTTAGTAAAATCATCACTTAGATAAATGTATCAAAGTAATGAAATAAAAAGTTACGTAAAAATGAAAAATATTTTTATATCTCTAAAAATATTTTAGATAATTTATCATTTAAGAGAAATGTCCGAATTAAACAATTTTTGGATCTGGATTGAACAAAAAAATCCATATGAAATTCGAAACGGTGAAAAAATTTTAAAATTTCGTACGATTCGAAATTTAAGTAAATCCAAGATAGAAAAATGTATTGAAGTAGAATATATAACATTAGATAACTTTCAATTGATTGCAATTTTTACATATGACAAACAAATTACACGAGGATATTCTTATCGAAAAAATAATACTCACCATATAATTAAAAGTTGTATCTCCGTTAGCACAATTGAAGAAATTTTACAATATTTTTTTTCTGATTTTCCGGAAATTAAGGAACCGGAAACAGAATAAATAGTTTTAAAATATTTTTGTTTTAATAATTCACACTGTAATCATTTTATTTTTTGAGTTAGACATAAAAATGATTATAGTAAAGAAATTATAATTTATAAAATTATAATTTTATATGAGTATATACTCATATTCTTACTTTTAAAATTATTTTTAAACCTTATAAGGTTTAAAAATAAAATTACTTAAATACTTATAATTAAGTATATTACTATGTTTATTTTCTTTCAAAGAAAATGTCTAACTTTGAAAAAGTAATCGACTTTAATTTTCAATTCGGAGTTTTGGAATCAAAAGAGATAAAAACAAATTTTAATATTTTCGAAGAAAAACCTTTCGAATCAGAATTTTGTTTAAAACTTATCCGAGAAGAGGTTGCAGAATTAGAAGATGCAGTTTCTAAAAAAGATTATATTGAAACAGCTGATGCTTTAACAGATATTTTATACGTCGTGTATGGAATGGGAGCCAGGTTAGGTATAAATTTAGATAAAACATTTGAAGAGGTTCATATTAACAATATGAGTAAATTATGTTCTTCGGAGGAAGAAGCGATTCAGACAGTAAACTATTATTTAGAAAATCCTCATCTTGGATATCTTCATCCATCTTATCGATTAACTCCTTGTGGAACAAGATATGTTGTATACAATACCTCTACTGGAAAAATTTTAAAATCTTATAAATACCAAAGCGTAGATTTGGCAAAAATCTGTGTTAAATAGTTTTTTGAAAAATGATATTTATATATCAAAAATATATAAATTAAAATTTCTAAAATGAATAAAGAAACTATCGTGAAAAATAATTTATGGAAGATCGAAAACGCTGTTTCGGATGCTTTGTGTGATTTTTTAATTAATCATGCAGAAAATTCTAATAAAAAAAATGATGAGGAATGGAAATTTAAGGAATGCAAATTTGGAAAATCGATTGATAAGGAATATCGCAATTCATGGGAAATTCATATCGTAAACAAAGATATTCAAAAATTATTTTGGGAAACAATTAAACCGTATATTCCAAAATTATTCCAAGGGCGTAAACTAATTGGAGCGCATTATAGTACATTTTATCTTCTTCGATATAAACCAGGTGAAAAATTTGAAATGCATCGAGACGGCCATTCAACAAATTCAAAAGGACAAAAATCATTCATTACCGCTCTTTTATATCTTAATAATTGTGAAGAAGGCGGTGAGACTAGATTTTTTGAAGAGCCTTATCATGGTATCAATTTTGAGGGTTGTAGCGGCGTTCTTGATATTAGTACTGCAAAAGGATCTCTTATTTTAATGAGACATTTTATTTTACATCAATCAATGCCTGTTATTAAAGGTATAAAATACGCACTTCGATTTAATATACTTTATGAAAGTTTTGGAGAATGGTACTATGGACCTCCTTTGATAAAATCAGACGAAGAAACTCAAAAATTTAGATCATTTGAGGTTCCTCGAGTTTATTTTTTTCTTCCTATGAATTTAGATTCATCTTTGATAAAAAAAGGAAGACTTCCTCGAGAAGGAGAAGATAGATGCGAACAATGTTATGAAATTCTCAATTTAAAATACGACTATTACGAATGTCCGGGATGTAACGCTCCTGTTGTATGTACTCTTAGAAACCCATTTGTTACAATTGAAAATTCTACAATTTTTTAATTTCAAATTAAAAAATTATGAAAGCGAAAGTTTTTCAAATACATATATCGCAATTGATTTACAAAATAGATCAAATGTTAGACCATCTTCATCGCGCACACCTACTGTAAACACATTTCCACCCAAAGTTTGACCTGGTCTAACAATATATCTTTCAGAATCATCAAATAACATAATATCTTCGAAACCTACTTTATATGAATCTTTAATTTCTCTCATATGAGGTATTTTTACAGAATCTTTTTCTGAACCAAGATATTCAGGTTTACTCGGATCGTAACTACCGCTGTTGTAAAATTTATTTCCTTCTATATGTCTAAATCCATATTTTCCTCTTTCACAATTTGGGGAGTTATCACAAGGTTCAAGCATGTTAATGCAAGCTGGATTTCCGTTACAAAATTTTCTGAGAATATCTAAATTTCCTGTAAATTGAGAAACGACTAGATCAAAATTTTCTTTATATATAGGACTTTCTCTATCATTCATCTCTTCTGCTAATCTTTTTTGTATATAATGACGTGTAGCTACAGTTATTTTTACATCATAATTTTTTCTAAGAAAATTACATAGGTCTATAATTTTTTTAATATCGGCGACGTATTCATATTTTCCGTTAAAAAAGATACCATTATCGGGGTTTCTAGTTTTTTCATTTATATGACCGGTAACATATAAGAGAGTCCCATCGAGATCGAAAGCTAATACTTTTGGAACATACTTTGTTCCTCCATATGCTTTAAATATTTTATATGTATCAAAAGAATTAAGAAGATTATCAAGTGTTAAAAAAGAATTATTTGGATGAGGTTTATAGATCCTATTATCTATTCTATATAAACATTTATTTCGAAAAATAAAAAAGGATTTTTGAATGTTCATCGCATATAATTTTGGAGGGGGGAAATCTTCCAATTTTATTTTTGATAAATCTAGCTCTATATTATGAATATCTTTTGTAGAAGTATGATCTCTAATTAAATTTTGAATATCTTGATCATTTATGTTAAAAATTAGGAAGTTTTTAATATTTTCCTTTGAATAGTTTCCTCCTAAATTATAATTTAATAATGGTCTAGGATCCACGGAAAATTTATTTGAAAGATTATCAATCAATGTTAAAGATATTTTATAATTAGGATCTTCATTATATAAGTTAAAAACATATTCTCTTTCGGGAATATTTTTATCGTACAAAGCCCCCAATATATCTGCATATGAAATTATCATAGTTAACAATACTGCATTTTTGAATTTTTTAGGATCATATCGAAGATATTCAGAATTATAAAATAATTCAATCTTATTCAAATATTTATCGACTAAATTATCTATATTATCTTCTCCATTAATCAAAGAACCTATTATAGGCCCCAGATACCAATGAGCTCCTGTTGATATTCTAATATATTTCATATCATCTTCTGTTAATCCATTATCTATTCCATATTTTTCCCAATCCTTACTTACAAGATTATGAGATATATCAACTTTGAATAAATTTTGAACCATATCTTTTTTAAAATTAAAAACATGAAACTTTGTGAGACCATAAAGAATACTGAACCCTTTTTCTGGATGAATGGGAACATCATAATATTGGAAACCTATATCTTCATTTGAACTTTGAACGATATTACAAGAATATTTAATTGGTAAAGCGTGAGGATTATAATCTTTCCAATCATAAGTTACATAACCGCAACTTCCACCTTTTCCTATATCATGAAGAGCCCCAGCAGCAATGAATAAAATATCATTATCGTGTATATTTAATTCTGGAGAATGTGCAATATTAATAGCGTTCAAAGCTGTCCATACACTATGTTCATATAAATGGCCTTGATGAAAATTTTTCCATCCTTTACATACACCAGGTTGACATTTTTCTAAAATATTAAGAGTTTTATATTTACGTAGTTCGGAAAACAATCCTAAACTGTTAATACCGTAATAAACTCCGTTTATATTTTTCGTTGAAATTTCGAGAGTATCAGGTGCATAAAATAGTACCATTTCAGAATGAAATAACCCTTCTTCATTTGACGGAAAAAAGTTTCCATTCATAACAGCTGGTTTAGGGTCAAATCTTGGATTATATAGATAACCTCCAGCTATACCATCTAATTTAATACTTTCACCTTCTACATATATATCTAAACTTGAACATAATTTTTTAATATATGTATGAAAAGGTCTATCCGTCTCGTACATACTCATTCTAATGCCAGGAATAATACTAATATTACCCCCAATTGTAAATAACTCATAATTAACATATCCATCAATTGAACCGTATTCAGAATAAAGAATCTCTTTTAAAAAATCATTTAAGTTATAATTTTCTCCAAAAGTATTTTTTCTAAATAAAAATGCTTGGTAAATAAACTTTATATCTCCCAAACAGTCAAAATTTATAAGGTTTTGATAGTTTGACAAACTATCAAATATTTTTCCAATTTTAACCTGAAACCATTTTAATGCTGTTTCTTCGTTCATATTTTTCCATAATGATATAGCAGTTTGTATATTTGATTTTAAAGATAAACCTATGGTTGATTTAAGTCTATGGTCCATGGTTATTTGATCATCAGGTGGTATTAATGTATTAATATTATGTCTAGTAATATTGCATCTATTCATAAAAAACTTATCTGGTATTGCGATCAAGTATGTTTTTTTCTTTGTTCTATATGCAATAACTCCATTAGATGTATCATTAGCATGATAAGCGCTACGATCATTATAATTATCTGATATCAGAGTATTTCCAGAAGACGGAGATAAATCATCAAATCCAAAAGAATAACGTATCTGACTTCCTAAAAATCCACTATCTTTATGAAGATATTCCTTTTGGGGTGTAGAAGAAAAATATGTATTTGTAATACAGCTAGTCCAACTATCAACATTTCCCCAACATAATCCCTTATTAGTAGTTTCAATACTATCTCTCTTTTTATTTTCTTTAGAAGAAAAAGATACATCATAATGTTGTATAGGAAAACCCGAGTTATTAACTACTAATGATCTAGAAGAATGGTATGTTTGACATCCTTCTGGAATTTCTACTAAATATAAAAAAATATCTGTATGATTAATATAACCTTTAACCAGTCTTCCAAACCTCAAAAAATCAGATGGTAGAAAATAAGGATCGAAACAATCAGTATTATGTTGTTGAACAAGATCCCTCCACAATTTTGAATTTATAAAGTTATCGTTATTTTTTTCAAACCACTCTGGAAACTGGTAATGTTTGTCCATTTTATAATTAAAAAAATATATTTTTTTAATTATAAAACAATGTCAACGACGCTTCATAAAATTGAAAAAGGTGCGGTCGGGGATATTCGAGTGGGGGATCGTTATGTAATAAAAGTACATAGATTTACTCAATATCTTCTTGATATAATTTTAAGAAAAGAGGAAATTGAAAATGATGAAAATTATTGGAAAGAAAAAAGAAAATGGAATGAATCTCTTATCGTTGACGAATTATCAAATAATCTTCTGGATAATATTGTAGTACCAGGAACAATTGTTAGATATATGGTTTTTAGGAAAGATTTGGTTCATGATGATATTATTAACGAAATACTTTTTGGGTTAGATAAGATGGTCGTTAACACAAATATTGATGCGTTTCTTGCGAATTATTCTTCATCAAAAAGAAATGTGGATTTTGCTGATTTGAATGCGAATTTGGGTGAAGTAAATTGGTCTATTATTGATGCTTCTATACTTATTATCAGTCCTCGTGTTACAGGTAATGGTTTAGATTATATTAATGCAAATCAAGATGAAATTTCTTTGAAAGAATTTTTTTTATCTATCATGGAAAAATTGTACATTCTTCATAATAATTACGGAATAATTCACGAAGATGCCAAATTAAATAATATTCTCGTCAACGAGGGTTTATTTATTGCTAAAAGATTTATCATATTTGATGATAATCAATATTTTTTTAAAAAATTCACGGGAAATGTATATCTGACAGATTTTGAATGGTCTGAAAGTCTTAGATTAATAAGAGGATATAGAGTTTATAATAAAACTCATTGGACTGAAAATAGCCGAAGCCATCCTATTATTCCAAAGATAAATGAATCTTTGGAAAAATATAAATATGGAAAATGGAATCACGGTTTTGATGTAATAAAATTTAAGGAGTGTAAAAATAAAAAATTGGAAATAAAACAATATATAAAAGGAATAACACCGAGATGTTTTGCTATTGATAGTTTATGTCTTGTTTATTGTATTTTTAACGGGTACAAAATACTTGATCCATCTGTACAACGTATTTTACATCATTGGTTTGCAGAATTTAGAAAATCATCTATCGCCGACAATGAAAAAAGATATCACGGTCAAATAGACTATTCATCAACCGAGGCTAGAGGTTTTACAAAAATTATATTGGAAACATTAATCTAGAATTTTTTGATTCAGTTAAAAGCGGAATTAGAAAAAGTATTATAATTAATCTTATATTTTATGTAATAAAATATAAATGATAAGACTCGAACATTACCTTATTGCTGTTGCATTATTATGTGTAGCGATTATAATTCTTGTATTAATATCTTTTACCAAACAAACCCCCAAAGTACAATTTCCAAAAAAATATATTCCCAAAAAACATCATAATATACCAGAAAGCATGTGTGATCCGAGAAAAAAACCTATGTGTACATATCAGGATTCTGTTTTAGACGCTAGTCCGGTTTGCGTATTAAATGAACGAACCGGTAGAGAGGAGTGGCATTGTGATGTTTATAAATTAATTTACAAAACGGATAACCTATATCCTTCGGAATTTGGAATTATTACATCAACCGGTGATGTTTCTACAATCTCAGATGCAGAAAAATTGTGTGAAGATTTAGAAGGAGATTGCGAATCTTACCAATGGAATTCACAAGGTTGGTTGAAATATTCACCAAAGGGAGATGAAAATACTTCTATTGTTTCTGGGTATAGACTTTTACCAAATTCTTCAAATATTTTTCTTCGTAAAATAAACGAAGATTTAACTAACGTTTTTAGTTCCAATAATTCCAAAAATTTTAGTAATCGAGTTATATCGGAAAATGAATGTCAAAGATTTTGTTTTAAAAATAGTTGTTTCGGATATGTTTATAATAAAGATACAAATATGTGCGATGCTTACTATGCAATACGAACTTCAGGAACGGGTAAACATTTAAAAAATATTGATTGATAAATATAATTTCCTTTGTAAAAAATTATGTATAAAAAAATATTTTTGATAAAATAATAATGAGTAACCCCGATGCATATATTCGAGAAATAAATAGTTTAGATCAAGAAATAAAAAGATTGAATGCTAGATTAAAAATTCTTCGAAATCAAAAAAAAGATAAACAAAAGTTACTTTATAAATATATGATTAAAAATAAATTAGAAAGCTATGGAGGGAAAACGATAGCAAGTATAAGACCGAGAGATACTATTCATCGAAAAACGGAAAAACAGAAAAAACAAGAAGCTATCATTCTTTTTCGAGAAGCGGGAATTGAAGATCCCGAATCTTTTTATAATGAATTCAAAGAAAAGTTAAAAAGTAAACCCGATGAAAAAATCGAATCTTTTATCTCTTCTTCATCTACAAAACCAAAATCTAAAAATGAAAAAGATTACGATCCATTTTTAGGATTTTAGAAAAATTATTTTCAAACATTTGAAAATAATTTTTAAAGTTTTTATTTCTTCAGATGAGAGATTAAATCAACATTTGGTTTTTTAATTTTTTCCTCGATTAGATTACGATATTTGAATACAGTCTCGACGAAAAAATTATAAGTTCTTTCCATCTCTGAATCGTATCTTCCTGAAAGAATAATTTCCGAAGAGCTAAATACGATAAATGTAATTCTATCTTTTTTTCTTTTTTCAAACTTATAAGGGTTTGTTGCCAATTCAAGAAAATAAGGCTTGTCATCTTTAGGAATGACCAAACAATCATATGTATAATCTTCAGGTTTTTGACAATACATTTTTATATTAACATTTGTATGACCGGTAGTTTCACATTGAGACATAAATACAATATTGTTATATTCTTTTCGATTCATAAGTTTATTTAATTCTTCTCGATCGATAAAGAACCCTAATTTAAAATCAACATTTTTCATCACAAGCCTAAAAAGAAATACAGGATCATATGTATCAAAATGGTTTTTAGTTATCGTATAACCGTCTTCGATTTTTAATATATAGTCCCATATTATCATAACAGCTTCCTCTGCATCCTTTTCGCTTTTACAACCAGCAATCTTAAAATTATCTTTAAACATCATGATATTCAAGATAATATTATCCAGAGACATTACAATTGTCACCTGATTGAGAAACGTAATAATTTTTTTAAGTTCTTTGAGAGTATAATACTTTTCACAATTTGTGCAATAATATAATGTCTGATAAATATCCGTTCCTTCGATCAAATCAAAACTTTCAATAATAGAGTTGATTTTTGTTTCAGTTTCATCTTCTGAATTTATTTTTGTAAGCCTACAATTTGGAGAACACCAATGTTTTTTTGATTTCTTCAAATTTATTCCTCTGAAACAGTTTCCATGTTGTACATTTATAATAGCACCGTATGGCGCTTTAAGTTTTTTCTTATCAACATTCTTCTTCTTTTTGGTTAATGGGGTATCTACATATGTTATAGCTATCTTTTCGAATATCTGTTTAAAATTCAAATTTAAATTTGAATATACCATAACCGTCCTCGTTGATATTTCGAGGTCGTGAAAATCTGGAACATTTTTTATGTCCATCTAAGAATAAGAAATGTTAAGTATATTCAAAGTAAATATACTTAAAGGAAAATCATTTTTTTATAAGCATTATTTTCGAGAACACAATACAGCAAATTTATCATAACCATCGCAATAAGTCCACAAATACAAACATACCCACAATATCAATGTAATAATGAAGGTCCATAAAAACACCTTCTTCATATCTCTTTGATAAGTTCCACTATCTGTTTTTTTCTGAACAAAAGAAGGTTTGATAAAGTAAAAAAGAATCCAAATTACAATTGGGATTACGATACCGACGGCAAGCAATGTTGGAAAACATTTTTCTTTACCATCAACGCTAGCCTTAGTGTCTTGAAGAACCGAACTTAATCTTTCGGATGTTGACGACATCTTTACTTTGATTGCAAGAAAAACAATATAATAAAAATCAAAAAAAAATAAATAATATTATATTAACCGTTTTTAAGATTGTTAATATCTATAACTCGAAAATGTCAAACGAGATTAAGCCCGAACATTACCTACCGGTCATCTTGGCCGCATTGACCATCGTTCTTATTGGAGTTTGGAACCCTAAATGCTTCAGAGCTAAACCTGATGATGTTGCAAAAGGTGTACCCAGCTATAAATGGCTCGCACTTCTTTCATTGCTTGTAGGTGTTTTGACTGTTTGGTGTTATAACCAAAGTAAAGAATAAATAATAATAAATTTATATTTTTAAAAATATAAATGATGTTTCTTTTATTGATAATTTGTATATTCATAATTATATATTTTTATTGTAAAAGATATGACCATTACCAAATCGTCGATGTCATTCGAGATACGTGTAATTTAGAATGCATAAATAGAGGTCATTCGTATTCTTATTGTAAAAGGCCTTTTTCAAATAGTTTTATGGATAATTGTGTAAATTATATGATAAAAAATGTTATTGGCCCTCTTCCGAAAGGGATTCACATGGAAGATATTTATGCCTCACATAAGACTTCTTCTGATCTAGTATAATTTTTTGTTTTTGATATAATTCGTTCGTTTTATTTAATATATATTCTGGAGACAAAGAACCTACAGATTCAAAATAAAAAATATAAGATTGATCTTCCTTATAAACAGGCATTTCGTCTTTTGAATTTATATCATCATCATCTTCTTCTTTTGGAATTTTAAAGAATGAAACAATTGTTACAGGTGACCATAAAGCATTAGAACTTCCTGTCCCTTTTATCGCTCTCGCTGTCAAATATAATTCTTCGTTTCTTTTCATTCTTACAATCGGTATCTCTGGAATACCGTCTAAAATATTTTCATATCTTTCTTCAGAAGACCATAAATTTTTTATTGTAATTTCTCGAAGTATACCATCATCTTCCCATTCTCCAACAACAGATAAACCAAAACATACGCTACATTTATCACAACAACCTATAATCTCTCCTCTATAAGTTCTATCTTTTCTTAGAGATTCTGTACATTTACATTCTTCGGGAAAAGCATAATCTTCAGGATTTATTTTTAAAGGTATGGAGCGTAATGTACGTATAATATTAAAAGTTTCATACATTGTTGTATTTTTATAAACGTTTACCGCGTAGAATGCCATCGTTGGAACATCAACCATCATTATTTTTCTAAATAAAGCTGCAAGTTCATTTGTTGCATTATTTAAAATAAATTTCATTGAATAATCATTTTGTTCTAGAATAACTAAATCTTCTTCATAAAAATTCTTTTCCTCCGAATTATTGTATAGAAAATGTTGTTGGATATTTTCCATTTTTAATAAATTTATAAATTTAATTTATAAATTTTCATTTTTATATCTAAAGATTTTACTACGTTCATTTTATATTTTTTTATAATTTTAATAAAATTACTACGTTCATTTTTATGAATAAAAAAGTTATAAATTCTATGAAAATTTGTGAGTACCTATTCATAAAATTTAATAAAATTTCATTCATAAATTTCTATGATATTTTTATAAAAATATTAAATTAGCATTATAAGTTAAAATGAATATTCAAAAAGTAACTATAGTTAATAATTCAGAATTGAAAAATATACTTGTCAAACTTCAATCTCCAGAAGATGCAAATGAAGATTTTGAAAAGGGATTTATACAAGTTCAAGCGAATCAACGTATTGAGCTGGCTTATCAAAATGCAACAGCCAATTTATTTGTAAAAATAGAAGATTTAGATGAAGTAGTATGGAAAGGTATTATTCCTACAAAAGTACAGCACCCTATCGAAATTTATCCAGAAGAAAGAAAAGTTATATTCGACGGGATGGTTCTTCCAGATAGTTTCAAACCTACAACAAATTTTTCAAATGAGGGAAATAAAAAATCTTATCATAATATTTGGTTATACTTTTTTATATTTGCTGTTATCGCGATCATAATTATCGGTTATCTATTGAAAAGTGGAAAAATTGTTTTATAAGTTTTTCAAAACAAGATCTTGAAAAGAAAAATGAAATTAAATTTGAAAAAATATAAATATTTTTTCTGAAAACAAGAAGATGGTTAATACATTTATTACTTATCGTAAACGTTACGGAAGTGATTATAAACCAGCATATTTTCGTTCTGCACAATCTTTAGATATTCCAAGACTTCGAAAACAATGTGTTGAAGCTTACCAGATATTAAATATCTTACGACACATTCATAAGATTTGTAAGTTACTCGAGTTAAACAGTTCTGAAAACTTATTTGATATCGATGAATCCAAACTATCAAATCTCGAACTATATCATCTTATCCTCAAACGAACAGAATGGGTCAAATCTGTTAGAAAAGAATATCTTTCGAGAGATTTTAGATTTGCAAAGATTGACGGTTCTATCTTAAAATTTCCGAAAGATAAACTTCCAAGTAGATTATATAACAATGACCGTTTTGAGATTCAAGATACGAGCGTTTTCGTTTACAAAACAAAATCAAAACTTGAAAATTATATCTTGGAATCGAATGAAAAATACAAAGTTATTCCTCGGGATAAAATAATTCTTCCTTCAGATGAACTTTTTACACTTGGATTTTCCCAACATGCGATTGTAAAAATGTGGGTCGGTTATGAAAGCTCTCTTAAAAAATATATAAATGCTCATATAGATGTATATTGTTCTCTTACTAAAAAAGATGGAAGTTTTTTTACAATGAATATCCAAAAATATAAGATTGAGGATAAGAAAGTTCAACACCCATGGTGGATTACTAAATATAAGGGTGTTATATTTTCTCATCGTGCATCTTTACTTCGTAAAGAGATTTCCAGAAACGAACCGATACATTATCAACATAATAAACATTTTACATACATTCCAAACGATTACAAATCTCGAGGGTATGTATGGACATGTAGTTTACCCGACCCGTCTCTTATTTTAGATATACTTAACGGTGTAGATGTTCATCCGGAAAGAGTATGCGCTCCTATTAATGAAAAATCTCTCCTCGTCAAATAATATTTTTGTAATTTTACAAAAATATTTATATAAAATATTCTTTATTGTTCTTTCATATGTTTAATTAATGTATTAATCTGTCTTGGTGTACATTTTAATAAATTTAATTCAATGTTTTTTTGAATATCATATGTTTTATCATAGTGTTTTCTCGTATTTTCGACGAGAATGTGTTCTTCTTGGGGAAAGACACAATATTCTCTGTTTTTATATCTTCGATTATAAAACTTTTTCAAATATGCTGATAGATTATTAAAATCTCGGTCGACCTCATCGAATAATTTTTTCTTTTCAGAAAATAATTTTACAAACTCTTCTAAGTATTCACTTCCTTCCAATTTAAATTCGAGATATCGAAGTTTTAAATTTGGTTCATTACCTCGAAAAACTCTTTTTGAAAGATAATCGTTGTTTGACAATTTATAATAATCGCTATACCTACATCCTTTTGATAAATTTTCAGCATATTTATAAACAAAAACACCGGTTGATTGTGTATAAGGAATCTTTTTTACATATTCAACAAGTTCCTCCTTGGAAGAAAAATTTTGTACATTATCATAATAATCTACCGATGGATGATCCATTTTCAAAGATAGTTTTTTATCATCAAAATGAAAATGGATCATCCTAGAGGTTTCTTCATCTCTCTTGTAAATGGATATCAAAGTTAATTTAGGTTCAATATTGCATACCAACTTATTATCAGGGTGTGATAATAAAAATACATAACATTTATCTTCTTCAAAGTAAGAATCAAAATTTATTGTAAAATCAATCGCGCTCTTTTCCTCGGTAGAATCTTCGGTAGATTCTATTTTGACTTCTTCCAAAAAAGATTTTTTCCATAACTCAAAAAATATTTCCCCAAAAGTAGGACCGCACCATCTACTCTTTCTCCCATCAATTTTTTTATGAGTTGAAAAATACCATCTCTTTGTAATCGGTCCTTTGAAAATTCTTATAACGGTTCCTTCAAATATTTCAACTACATTATAATTTTCATCAAATTTTTTTTCTGAGATAATATCGACGCATAAATCTTCCGAATAAGGAAGACTCTCTGCAATAATTTTACATTCTCCTTCTTCTGTAATATGAATAATAGTACCCCTTACATGATAGATATGTTCATCTGGAATAACATAATGCAAAAGATAGAGTTTATCCTCTTCGTTTTCATCGATAATACGGATTTTATCCGACAGATAATCGTTGATACCGATTAACTCATATATTTTTTTTGTTTTTTCTACACCAAGATCTTCAATTCTTTTTTTCGAAAGAAGTTTTTTTGTTTGAAAATCATACGAATAAGACGAAAAATTAAGTTGTGGAACGTTTTCCATTTTATTTATTGTTTAATAAATAAAGTAATATATCTATAAATAGTTTTATTCTTTTTCTCCACCCTCGCTGTATTTTTGAGAAATAATACTTTTGACAGCTGATATATGTTCAGACATAAAATCTTCGCTAGGGCAAAAATCAGGAATTCCTGATTTTCTTCTTTCAATATTATAACATTCAACCCAATCTTCAATATAAGAAGGATGAGTTGATTCTAATTCGGCAAGTTCGTTTCTAACTTTTTCGATATTATCCTTCACACCTTGAATTTGACGCTGTTGTCGTTCAAGCTCTTCAATAAGACGAAGTTCTGTAACCATTCGCATAGAATAATATTTCAATGAGGTCGGATCGTCATAAATATCTCCGCTTTTTAATTCTTCCGTTCTTTCTTGAAGTTCTCTTTGAATACGTTTTCTTTCATCTTCTTTATCTTTTACGGCTTGATCTCTCAGATGGAGCTCTTCCTCGTTCATTCGAACATCTGTTTTTTCTTTAATACACGTTTGATCCTCCGTAATAGGAACCCATGATCCCACAGGAGCCATTCTAATTTGATATTTACTATCAACTTCGCGAATGATCTTTGATGCTTCGAATGTTGCTTGTTGTTGTGTTGCCCAATTTCCTCTAAGTTTCATAAATCCATAAACTGGTTTTCCGCTCCCTTTTGCAAGTTTAGGTTGATCAAATAACATAAAAGATACACACCCGATAGACTGATTTGAAATAGGGGGATCCTGCATAGTTCTAACAATTTTTGGATAAGAGACCATCTGACCTTCTACCGCCGCTTTTCCTACCAAATCTTCAGAATTCAAAGGAGGGTAAGACGGGATCGCCCATTCTGGAAGTTTTTGATTTTCCATTTTTAATTTATAAATATTTTCTCTTTAAGAAAAATTAAAATTAAATAAATGTTTAATTTTTGAAATTAAACATCTAAAAAGTTGGATGCCATTGCCATCCTAATAGCAAAAATGCTTGTTTCATTTTCTCATCATGCTCATCTTCTTTTGTTTTAGTTTTAAGTATATAAAAATCATCTTTACGGCATGAATATCCTCGGCGTTGAAGGAGTTTATACAATTTATAATTTACATTTAATGAATTTGTTCTTTCATCGTCTTGTAAGTCTTTAAGAGCGATCTCCAAATCATCAAAATCATC
>Ga0208482_1000225_pt1 | contig 19144 bp, 19 predicted proteins | sample LakMenEpi26Sep10_FD_150737 | JGI IMG/M metagenome (GOLD analysis project Ga0208482, IMG submission 150737) | Freshwater microbial communities from Lake Mendota, WI - 26SEP2010 deep hole epilimnion (SPAdes) | ecosystem: Environmental > Aquatic > Freshwater > Lake > Epilimnion/Euphotic zone ... | reverse complement strand
CGCGACGTTTGTTCGTCAAGATTCAAAGCAGCGAGCCAAAGTTCGCTGATGTTGCAGACCGTTTAAACACCCTCGGCGAATAGCCGTCTCAGCCGGGTTCGATTCCCGGCGTCGCCTCTCTTTTGATTACAGACGCGAGTATGCCAAAATTGTCGGCGTGCAACGCCGCTTCACGCAGATTGATGTCTTTTCTGGCAAGCCATATCGAGGTAATCCGGTAGCCGTGGTGGTTGATTGCGATGGCCTAGATGATGGTGAAATGCAACAGTTTGCACGATGGACCAATCTTTCTGAAACCACATTCCTTTTGCCTCCAACGAACCCTGTTGCTGATTACCGTGTGAGATTTTTTACTCCTAAAGAAGAATTGCCCTTTGCGGGTCATCCAACTCTTGGTTCTGCATATGCGTGGCTAATTCATGGCGGAACTCCCCGAAACCAGAACACGATCGTTCAAGAATGTGAAGTGGGTCTTATTCATGTGAATCGCGATGAGAGCTTGCTTTCATTTGCTGCGCCATCAATTTTGCGTGGTGGATCGGTAGAGGAGTCAGTTGTAGGTGAGGCGGCAGTTTCGCTAGGTATTGATAGAGAAGCAATTATCGATTCGGCTTGGATCGATAACGGTCCTGGTTGGCTTGGCGTTCAACTCGCATCTGCAGAGCAGGTGCTGGCGATCAAACCGCAAAAGACAAATCTCACTTTGGGAGTTATCGGCGCGTATCCAGCCGGGTCACGCTTTGCATATGAAGTTCGTGCGTTTTTCTCATCGGGTGGAATAACTGTTGAAGATCCGGTGACTGGAAGCCTGAATGCGTCAATGGCTCAATGGCTAATTGGGGCAGGTCGCTTTGCGCCGCCGTATTTGGTTTCTCAAGGCAAAGTAATCGGGCATGCAGGTGAAGTGCACGTTTCAATGGACGAAACGAATCAAGTGTGGATTGGCGGCGAAGTAACCGCATGTATTCAAGGAACGGTTGAGATCTAACTAGTTGAGGTCGCGAAGAACTAAGCCTGTTTGAAGTTTGGGTGTGAAGAAAGTTGACTTTGGTGGCATCAACAGACCTTCGCTGGCAGTTCGCTGAATTTCGCTGACGCTGACGGGGCGAATCAAAACTGCCGCAGTGAATTTTGCTGTTGCAAGTTGCTCGATAATTTCGCGATAGCCGTGCTGGTAGGCGACAGTGAGATCAAGCGCAGAGAGCGCATGTTCGAGCATCGCACTATCTAGATTGCGAACGCCAGTGAACATTTCTGGCTTTGGCTTCATAATTTTTGCTGTGCCATCTCGTGATACGAGAGTTAAGTGCTGGTGTGCGTTCATTTTTGAAATAATTGAAGCATCAATGTTTTGCAATTCTGAGATCTCAAAATATTTTGCCAGTTGACTAACAAGCGCAGGTAACTCAACATCTGAATAGAGGCGATGGATAGCGGCGACACTGAGTTGTTCGTCTACAAGTTCGTTGATGTAGCAGAGCACAGAAGTTGCACCGGCAAGGTCTTTTGCTTCGGCGCTAAAAGTTCGGCTTATCGCATAACGGTGGTGACCGTCAGCAATGACAACAGGATTTTGACTAATCAGTTTGCTGATCACTGCACATCGCGCTTTGTTGCTGACGCGCTCAACGCTGTGTTGAACATTGTTCTCATCTGTGAACGAACCAAGCGACTCGCCAGGCTCAACGAGGGCAGTCGTTAAGTTGCTTGTCAGCGAAAGACCCCAAATTGGTGAGAGATTTGCATGAGTTGCGCGAGTGAGTTCGAGTCGATCGGTCTTGGCCTTCGGGGTGGTTTGCTCATGCGGCAAAACTTCTGATGATTTCTCTGGCTCAATTTTAAGTGCACCGATGACGCCAACGGTTTGGCGTTGCTTGCCAGTACTGTCGGCAAACTTCATTCGATAGAGAGTGAAACTCGGCAATTCATCACGGACGATGATGCCCGCACGTTGCCAATCTGCAAATTGTTTAGCCGCTGAAACATATGGGTCAGACCCAAGTGGCAAGTCAATGTTGACGATGTTGTATTGGCTTCGAGATGCAAAGTTTGTTCGGTCTGCGTCGCTTTGCACGTCATAGGGCTGAGCACAGACGTCTTGCAGTGAAACTTTTGGCGAATATCGAAGTGCGTGGAAGGGTTCAAACTGAGGCACACTGAAAGGGTGGCAGAGACAGTGATAATCGGCAACCCGCAATGAAAAATTCTTCTGCGGCACCGATTCTTTGTGATCTAGACGGCGTGGTTTGGTTGTCACACGAGCCGATTGCAGGTTCAGGTGAAGCGATTGCCGCATTGCGTGAGGCTGGCCACCGAGTTTTGTTCGTGACGAACAACTCATTTGCAAAGGTTGCCGACCAAGAAAAAACGCTCGAGTCAATCGGCATTTCGGCCAAGGGTGACGTCTTAACTTCGTCTGGAGCAGCAGCAACTTTGCTTAAGTCTGGTCAACGTGTATTGGTGGCCGGCGGGCCCGGCGTGGTCGAAGCTGTTGAAAGCGTTGGTGCAATAGTTGCAGGTCGAACCGATGACGGTTCATCGCAAGATGCACAAAAAATTAGCGATGCAAACATTGACGCCGTGATTGTCGGCTTTCACAAGACGTTTAATTTTGAGTCGATGCGCCGTGCATCGGCCGCGGTGCGTGCGGGTGCACTTTTGATCGGCACAAACGACGACGCGACGTATCCGACTTCAACAGGTGTGATACCTGGTGGCGGATCAATCTTGGCTGGCATCGCCACAGCCAGCGGCGTATCGCCAATTGTCGCCGGAAAACCGAATGCACCGATGGGAGAACTTGTTCGCCGCGAGTTGAAACTGCGCGATTTAGATTCGTGTTGGATGATTGGCGACCGCTATTCAACTGATGGTGCATTTGCCAAAACGATTGGTGCGAAATTTGCCCTCGCACTTTCGGGTGTCGTAGATCAAGATGAGGCCGATGAGTTGCAAGCACAACACAAATTCGCGGTGGTAGTTAAAGATTTGATGGGGTTGGCAAAGCATTTAGGTGTCGCAAATTGAAGCGAGTGCGCTTAGACAAAGCACTTGTTGCCAAGTCGTTGGTTGAAACTGAGACTGAGGCACAACAAGCCATTGATGCACGAATAGTTACAGTGAACGGCGCGATCGCGGTTTCGCATGGCTTTATGGTTGCGCCAAGCGACGAGCTCTTGGTGGTCGTGCCACCGAAATTTGTAAGTCGTGGCGGTTTCAAACTTGAAGCAGCGATTGCTGAGTTCGATCTCAATCTAAAAGATAAGCGAGTACTCGATGTTGGAGCATCTACGGGCGGTTTCACAGATTGCGCTTTGCAACATGGCGCACGAGAGGTTGTGGCGCTCGATGTTGGCAAGAACCTGTTGCACGAAAAGATCGCCAAAGACCCACGCGTTGTAGTCATAGAAAACACGAATGCTCGTGAGATAGCTCGATTCGTAAAAGCAGGCAAGCTGAATTTTGGCAAACTGTTTGATGTCGTTGTCGTCGACCTTTCGTTTATCTCGGTGCATGAAGTGTTGGGACAAATTTTGTCCGCACTTAAGAACGACGGTTCACTAATTGTTTTGGTTAAACCGCAGTTTGAAGCCAGTAAGAGTGAAGCCGACAAGGCTTCTGGGGTGATTACTGATTCGGTGATTCATAGTCGGGTTTGTCAAGAGGTTGCGACAATGGCCACTGGGTTGGGTTGTGTTGTGCAGGGCATAATCGATTCGCCGATTCGGGGCCATGACGGCAACCATGAGTTCTTGCTTGTGGCTAAATACACCCGACTCGCGTCTTGAATTCAATAGATTGATAGATATGAGTTCTGCAGTGAATGTCGTCGTTGTCGCGCACCACACGCGACAAGAAGTCGTGCCGCTGATTCGCCAAGCAGAAAAATGGTTGAAGAAAAATGGCCACCAGATGTGGATGCCCAAAGGTGATGCAAGTGCATTGGGTCTAGATGAATTCGGTTCAGATCGATCGACGCAAGACGCAGATTTGTTGATCAGTCTTGGTGGCGACGGAACAATTCTGCGGTCAGTTGAGTTGCTCGGTGGTGCGCCCGTGCCTATCTTGGGAGTAAACATGGGGACACTCGGCTATTTGACTGAGATCGAGCCCGAAGATTTGATTGATCGGCTTGAGCAATGGATCAAACGAGACGAAAAAAGTGTGATTGTGCTCGACGAACGAATGATGTTGGCAGTCACATTGAAGTCGAAGAGTAAGAGTCAAACTTGGCGGGCGTTGAACGAAGCCGTGATTGAGCGTCAACAGTCTGGTCACACTGTGTGGCTTGACGTCACGATTAACCACGAAGTTTTTGCGCGCTATTCTGCCGACGGAGTGATTGTTGCAACACCCACTGGGTCAACTGCATATTCGATGTCTGCACGAGGTCCTGTTGTTTCGCCGCGCCACAAGGCGATGTTGTTGACGCCGGTTTCGCCGCACATGTTGTTTGACCGCAGTCTTGTGCTCGGCCCAACTGAAACGTTGAGCATGCAAGTTGTTGGCACACGACCTGCAGAACTCGCAATTGACGGTCGCCATGTTGCAAGTCTTGATCAAGGTGACGTCGTAAGTTATGAAGCCGATAGTTGCTCGGCACTCTTTGTTCGCTTTACGCAGCAACCAAAGTTTCATCAAATCGTGCGTGCAAAATTTGGTTTAGGAGACGAATAGTGCTCAGCGAGTTGCGCATCGAAAATTTAGGTGTGATCGAGAAGCTAGAAATTGTTTTAACAAATGGTTTAACCGCCCTTACCGGTGAGACGGGCGCGGGCAAGACAATGTTGGTCGAAGCGATCAGTTTGCTCGTGGGTGGTCGTGCCGATGCCAGCATCGTTCGACCCGGCGCACAAGAGGCTCGAGTTGAAGGTCGGTTTGTCGACCAAGACGGCGAGACTGTTCTGGCTCGGGTAATTCCCCTTGATGGGCGATCACGGGCATATGTAAATGGTCGACTAGCCACAGTCGGCAATTTGGCAGAGCAGGGCGCGACACTCGTCGATTTGCATGGTCAGCATGCACACCAAAGTTTGCTTAGTCAGTCTGCCCAACGCATGGCGCTCGACGTTTTTGCTGGTGTTGATTTAACCGATTTGCGTGCTGCTCGAGCAAAGTTGACTGAGATCGACGCCAACTTGGCTGCCATCGGTGGTGATGAGCGAGCCCGAGCCCGTGAAATTGATTTGTTGTCATTTCAAGTTGAAGAAATTTCAGGCGCCAACTTGACTGACGCCAATGAAGATCAAGAACTTGAACGTGAAGAAGACTTGCTGGCTGACGCAGTTGCACACCGAGAGGCGTTGTGGCAGTCGGTCGCGGCAATTGCCGACGATGGTGGGGCGGGCGATGGTTTGGCCCAGGCGATTTCGGCCCTCGGTCATCGCGACGCATTAAATGACTTGACGCTGCGGCTTCGCGCCTTGCAGCAAGAACTAAGTGATGTCGCTAGCGATTTGCGAGCAAAAGCAGAATCCACAGAAGAAGACCCGCAGCGACTTGAAGAGATTCGCAAGCGACGCCAGTTACTGGTCGACCTGCGACGAAAGTATGGCGAGTCGTTGGCTGATGTAATCAAATATGGTCAAGAAGTCGGCGAGCGGCTGAGTGACTTGCAAGGTTTCGAACAGCGGGCGAGCGAACTTGATGCCGAGCGTAAAAGTGCGCTTGCCGAATTGGCAAAAACTGAGAAGGCTGTAGGTGCAAAACGTCGGGCCGCCGCACCGAAACTGGCAAGTGCAGTTGAAACGCATTTAAAGAGTTTGGCGATGAATAATGCCTCGTTGGCGATCAATGTGGGCGACGACCCGGGAGACGAAGTTGTCGTCTTGCTGTCGGCCAACCCTGGGTCGCCTCTATTACCGTTGACAAAAGTTGCCTCAGGTGGTGAGTTGGCGCGAACCATGTTGGCTTTGCGACTTGTCTTGACCCAAGCCCCAGGCACGCTCGTGTTCGACGAAGTTGATGCCGGGATCGGTGGAACTGCTGCTGTTGCAGTAGCCAACGCATTGGCAGATCTCGGTCAGCGACATCAAGTATTGGTCGTAACCCACTTGGCTCAGGTGGCTGCTGCGGCGCAAACCCAGGTCAACGTAACTAAAACTGTGCGGGCAAAACAGACTTTTGCAATGGCGACGGCACTCGACGGTGACGATCGGGTGGCTGAAATCGCCCGAATGCTCTCTGGCGGTGTTGCTCAAGGGTCGGCGATTGAACATGCCCGCGATTTGCTTTCGGCTTCAAGCCCGAAGAAACGGCGAACCTAGATTTCTGTATATACTTATCTTCCGTCATAGTCACTGTGGGTTTGCCACACTTAGTTAACTCAGACGGGAGCCCGAAGTGCCAAAGCACGTATTTGTAACGGGCGGTGTCGCCAGCGGACTCGGCAAAGGTTTGACCGCATCTTCACTTGGTCGTCTTCTAAAAATGCGCGGACTGCGCGTGACGATGCAAAAACTTGATCCGTATATCAACGTCGACCCAGGCACGATGAACCCGTTTGAACACGGTGAAGTTTTTGTTACTGATGACGGCGGTGAAACAGATTTAGATCTCGGTCACTACGAACGTTTCATTGATGAGCCGTTGACTAGGGCATCAAATGCGACAACTGGTTCTATTTATCAGTCAGTGCTTGCCGCCGAGCGTCGTGGAGATTACCTCGGCCGTACTGTTCAAGTTATTCCGCATGTAACTGACGAGATAAAGCGTCGCATTCACCGCTTAGTTAACGACGAAGTTGATGTCGTGATTACAGAAGTTGGTGGCACTGTCGGTGACATTGAGATTTTGCCGTTTCTTGAAGCGATTCGTCAGTTCAGAAACGAAGTTGGTCGTGACAACGTCTGTTATGTGCACGTAACTTTGGTGCCGTTCATCGGCCCAAGTGGCGAGCAAAAGTCAAAGCCAACACAACACAGCGTCACCGAGTTGCGTAGCCGCGGTATTCAGCCCGACGTAATCGTTTGTCGTAGTGATGAACCTCTGAGCGACTCGTTGAAGCGCAAGATTTCGAACCAGTGCGACGTAGATAATCGTGCAGTGATCAACGCTGTTGATGTCAAAAATATATATGAACTTCCGTTGATTTTTCATGATGAGGGTCTCGACACAGTGATTTGCGATGTGTTGCGAATTGATGCGCCGATCGATTTGTCTCATTGGCGACAACTCGTTGCACGCATCGAAGCGTCGGTCTCGCCGGTGCGCATCGGTTTGATCGGTAAATATGTAGATCTGCATGACGCTTACTTGTCGGTGATCGAAAGTTTGAAACACGCCGGATTTCACCATGGCGCTCAAATCGAAGTGACTTGGATTCAAGCCGAAGACGTTGAAGGGCTCTTAGCTGACGAAGCGATGGGCTCGCTTGATGGCATCGTGATACCCGGCGGTTTTGGTCCACGAGGTATAGAAGGCAAAATTCGTGCGGCCGAGTATGCCCGCGAAAATTCAGTGCCTTGTTTGGGTCTTTGTCTCGGCATGCAAGTTATGACTGTCGAGTTTGCACGAAATGTTGTGGGTCTGAAAGATGCGAACTCAACTGAGTTCAATGCGGCAACACCTCACCCAGTGATTGATCTGATGAATGACCAACGCGAAGTTACTGAAAAAGGTGGCACGATGCGTCTTGGTGCCTATTACGCCGTGTTGACACCTGGCACAAAAGTTGCCAACGCTTATGGAGAGCCAGTTGTCAGCGAACGCCATCGTCATCGTTATGAGTTCAATTCGAACTATCGAACTCGAATTGAAGAAGCTGGCTTGTTGTGCAGTGGGACATCGCCAGACAAGAGACTTGTCGAGTTCGTTGAACTTGAGAATCATCCGTTCTGGGTCGGTACTCAAGCGCACCCCGAGTTCAAAAGTCGGCCAGACCGACCTCATCCGTTGTTCAGAGAACTAATCGCTGCAGCGCTGAAATATCGCACTCAGAGACTGGCCCAATTGCCGATCGAAATTGTTGATACTCCGAGCCAGTCAGTATCGCGCTAATCAAAGCTGTGAGGTTGTCGCAATGACGGCAGACTTCGAAATTAAAAAGCAAAAAGTAGTTCACACCTGGGCTGCTTGGTCTTTAGTGCAAGGCAGTTTTTCTGATCCACTCGGCAACGATTTCACTCGCACATACGTCAGTTCTCCTGGGGCGGTCGGTGTTGTGGCTTTGCTGGGTGAGAAATCAGCGCGGCAAGTAATTTTGGTCAATCAATATCGACCACCGTTTAACGAGAAAACTCTCGAGATACCTGCAGGTATGCGAGACAAACAAGGTGAAGACTCGGTTGTTACGGCACGCCGTGAACTTGAAGAAGAAGCTGGGTTCACCGCAGGCACTTTGCTCAGTATCGGCAGTCACGAGTCGGCTCCTGGTATCAGCGATGCAAGGGTTGACTTGTTTTTGGCGACAGATCTCGTCGAAACCAAGGTTGACCGTCACGGACCAGAAGAGCAATTCATGACGATTCGTTATATTGCGTTTAATGAGACTCTTGAAATGATCAAGCGTGGCGAAATCACCGACGGTAAAACCATTATTGGTTTGCTGATGGTGGCACAAAACTTCAGTCATTATCTGTAACGCGTCAGATTATGGCTGCTGACCCCCTGGACACGTTTATGACTTGGATGCGAGTTGAACAAGGCCGCTCGCTAAACACGCTTATGGCTTATGAGCGAGACATAAAAGGCTTCGTGATTTGGTTGAAAGAGCAAAAAGCAAATGTGATGAACGCAAGCCCGCAACACCTCGAACGATTTGTGGCCCATCTTCGTGCAGTCGGTAAAGCCCCAAAATCTGTGGCGCGCCAATTCGCTGCAGTGCGAATGTTCTATCGCTATCTCGCTCAAGAAGGAATTCGAGCCGAGAATCCGGCAGCACTAGTCGACGGTGTAAAGGTGCCGAGCAGTTTGCCTAAGGCGATCTCTGAAGACGAAGTTGCATTGCTATTGGCTGCCGTAACTGGTGTCGACTCGTTTGCACGCCGAGATCGTGCAATTCTCGAATTTCTTTATGCGACCGGCGCGCGTGTGGCAGAAGTTTGCACTCTCTCGATGAGCGACATCGATATGCAAGATTCGCTTGTGCGGCTTTTTGGTAAGGGTTCGAAAGAACGCATTGTGCCATTTGGGCGACCATGTCACGAAGCGTTGAGCGATTATTTTGACCTGGGCGGTCGCGACGCTTTGGTGCCAGAACAGTGGGCGAGTCGTGAAGCAAGTGATGCAGTGTTTCTTGGCGTGCACGGTACGCGCTTATCACGTCAGGCGGTTTTCAATATCGTGCGAAAATATGCAGCCTTGGCAAATATTAAAGAGATATCGCCTCACGCATTGCGTCACTCGTGTGCAACTCACATGTTGGTGCACGGGGCTGACTTGCGTGTGGTTCAAGAGTTGCTGGGTCACGCTTCAGTGAGCACCACTCAGATCTACACAAAAGTCGACAATGAGGTGCTTTATGAGATGTATCGAGAAGCGCACCCGCGAGCCCGCAAGCAGCCATGACAAGCGCGGTTCACTTAGCGAAGCGTTTCTTCGGAGCGTTGGGTCGTGCGCCGCTCGGCGAAAGTCAAATCGCTCTCGTGCAGACGACTTTGTTAGACAGTGAGTTTGCACTGTGGTCGGCAATGATGCCAATAGATAAAAAGCACAGCATAAAAGTGATGAGTCGGTTTATGCAGATCTACCCACAAGCAACTGCGACGCAAGTGCGAGCTTCATTGCTGCACGACGTCGGCAAACTTGAATCTAATTTAAGTGTATTTGAGCGTGTGTTGGCGACGATCGTTGGAGAACGTGGCTCAAGATTTGCAAAATATCACGCTCATGAAAAAATCGGCGCACAGATGTTGCGCCAAGCGGGTAGCGACGAAGAAACTTGGCAACTTGTGGCTGGCGAAGTTTCTGACTCGCCACAACTGCAAACCGTATTGGCCGCATTGCGCCAAGCTGACGAAATTTAATTGCTGCTTAGAAAACCAATCGACTTTTGTGCCCGCGCGAGAGTTGCGCTAGCCACCACTTGAGCACGCGAGTTGCCCTTGTGGATGAGACGCATAAGTTCGGCTTTGTCGTTTAGTAACTCTTTATAGCGAATTTGAATCGGCTCAAGCATTGCAATCACCGCTTGCGCACTCGCTGACTTTAGGTCGCCATATCGCGTGTAACTTTCGGCTGCTTTTTGTGGAGTTGTATTGGTCGCAGCAGCCAAAATCTCGAGCAGATTGGCAACACCAGGTTTGCGCTCACGATCAAAAACCACATCAGAGTCGCTGTCGGTGACTGCGCGTTTGAACTTTTTCTCTATTTTTGCTGGTTCATCCAACAAATAGATCACTCCCGAATCATCATCGCCAGATTTCGACATTTTTGAAGTCGGGCTCTGTAGATCCATTACTCGTGCGCCACTGGTTGGCGTAACTGCTTTGGGGATTACAAACGTGTCACCGAACCGATGGTTGAATCGAATGGCGATATCGCGAGTTATCTCGATGTGTTGTCGTTGATCGTCACCCACTGGTACTTCGTTCGCGTCGTAAAGCAAGATATCGGCAGCCTGTAGAGCGGGGTATGTAAATAACCCGGCTGAAACAAACTCGGCTTCGCGTTTTGCTGACTTGTCTTTGAATTGCGTCATTCGGCTGAGTTCGCCAAAAGAGACGGTGCATTCCATTATCCAGCCCAATTGGCTGTGTTCAGGAATATGACTCTGCACAAATACTGTCGCCACGTCTGGATTCAGGCCCACAGCAAATAGCATCGCTGCGAGCTGCAGAGTGTTGGTGCCAATAACGCCTGGTGTTTCAGTCACGGTGAGCGCGTGTAGATCGACGATTCCGTGAAAGACGTCTGCCTTGTCTTGGCCAGCGACCCAATTGCGCAAAGCGCCAAGATAGTTACCGAGGTGCACCTCGCCAGTGGGCTGGATGCATGAAAGAACGCGAGTCATATTGCAACCTTACTTGCCGACATTGAATGGGCAGGGGAGGTAATCTCGCAGGTGATGAAATACGCAGTTTCGACCCCGACATTTGAAGGGCCATTTGAGTTGCTTTTGCATCTAATTCTCAAAGAAGAAGTCGATATCCATGAAGTTTCACTTTCAAATATCGTCACTGCTTACCTTGACGAAGTTGCCAAGATGCAGAACATTGATCTTGATCTAGCGACCGAATTTCTTCTGATTGCGGCAACTCTGATTGAACTAAAGACTCGTCGATTGTTGCCTGGTAAAGATGATGGCGATCTAGACGAAGAGCTCGCATTGTGGGAAGAACGCGATTTGTTGTTGGCTCGTCTACTTGACTGTAAAACGTTCAAAGATGTGGCGACAGTTTTCAGCGATCTAGTAAGTCGTGCAGACTTGAGTTTTCCGCGCATCGCTGGGCCCGAAGAACGCTTCGCGTCGCTAATGCCAGATCTACTTGAGGGTGTCAGCCCGTTGCGTTTGCAACGTGCGTTCATGCGAGCGGCTGCACCCAAGGCACCAAAAGTGATTGGCCTTGAACACGTTGCGCCGATTCGGGCAAGTGTCGCCGAAGCCCTTGTGACAGTTGCCGAGCAGATGCGTCAGTCGGGTCGAATGACTTTTCGTGAAATCGTTGGCGACATAACTGACAAGATTGAAGTCGTCGTTAGATTCTTGGCGATTCTCGAACTTTATAAACAAGGCCGAGTTGAACTTGATCAAGTGATGCGATTTGGTGACATTCAAGTCGTGTGGTTGGGCATTGAAGAAGAATCAATCGCAATTGATAACTATGAGGGATGAAAATGAGTAAAGAAGAAACAAATTTAGATCCAGAAGTAGTGCGAGCACTTGAAGCGATTTTGCTCGTGGCGATGGAGCCTGTCGCCCCGGCGCTTCTGGCACAACTGCTCGAGATTTCGCAGGCAACCGTCGAAGCATTATGCGAACGTTTAGCGACGACCTATGAGGCCGCAGGTCACGGTTTTCAACTTGTCAAAGTCGCAGGTGGATTTCGTTTTCAGTCGCACCCTGATTTGGCGCCATACGTCGAGCGATTTGTGCTCGACGGACAGCAAGCACGCGTGTCTTCTGCCGCTTTAGAAACTTTGGCGATCATTGCCTATAAACAACCATTGTCGCGTTCACAGATTGCATCAATTCGTGGCGTTGACCCAGAGGCAGTAATGCGAACTCTGCAAGCTCGTGGATACATCACTGAAGTTCAACGAGATGATGGCCCGGGTCAAGCAGTGCTGTTTGGTACGACGCCATTGTTTTTAGAGCGACTAGGCATTGCATCGCTTGAAGACCTGCCAAGCATCGCCGACTTTGTGCCAGACGCAAGTGTGGTTGAAACCCTTGAAAGAAGTTTGCGAGTTACGGCCGAAGATCCAATCTCACCTGAGCAATAGGTCAGGCTTTTAACGCCAATGCCTGACAACTCTGGTTTTGGCGTTAGCGGAGAACTTGCCAGCGACGACGGCGAGCGTCTGCAAAAAGTTCTAGCCCGAACTGGGTGGGGTTCGCGACGCGAGTGCGAAATTTTGATCGAAGATGGTCGGGTCAAAGTAAACGACGAGGTTGCGGTTTTAGGTCGGCGCGTAAAAACAGCAACAGACAAAGTCGAAGTTGACGGCGTAACAATTGGCGTTGCTCCTGGCCTCGTTTATTATCTGTTGAACAAACCTGTTGATGTGATTACAACGGCCAAGGATACGCACGGACGCCAAACCGTTATTGAACTCGTGCCACTGGAGCCACGAGTGTTTCCTGTTGGTCGACTTGACGCCGAAACAGAAGGCCTTTTGATCTTGACAAATGATGGCGAACTAGGGCATCGACTGACTCATCCAAGTTTCGGAATTGAAAAAGAATATTTAGCTCATGTTGATTGCTCGAGCAACGGCGTAAGCGAGTCTGCGCTAAAAAAATTACGTGACGGAATTGAACTTGACGACGGAATAACATCACCAGCAGAAGTTGGTCAACTTCAGCCGGGAGTTCTGCGAATTGTGATTCACGAAGGACGAAATCGACAGATCAGACGAATGTGTGATGCAGTCGGCCACCCTGTTGAGCGACTGGTACGAGTTCGTGTCGGGCCACTTATCGATCGAACACTGGCACCTGGAAAGTGGCGTCATCTAACAACAGCAGAGGTTGTGTCTTTAAATCAGGCGACGTCAAACTAAGCCAAAGGTAGAATTTGAAGGTGGCTACACGACGCGCAAACGTACTTGGACTCGGACTAATCGGTGGTTCATTGGCTCTAGCGCTCAAGAAGAATGGTTTCTCAGTTTCTGGTAGCGACGCCAACAGCGAGACCGAAAAACTTGCTCTAGAACGCGAAATAATTTCAGCGATTGGTATTGATGCAGATGCTGAAATTAGTTTTGTTGCAACACCCGTTTCCGCAATACCGGCACAAGTTCAACTTGCGCTTAAAAAAACAAAAGGCATCGTGTCTGATGTTGGCGGAGTCAAAGCATCAGTAGTTGAGTCGATTAGTGATCCGCGATTCGTCGGCGGTCACCCAATGGCAGGCAGTGAACTTGCAGGTCTAGACGGCGCCGACGAGTCACTTTTTGAAGGTGCGGTTTGGGTTTTGACTCCATCAGGTGTTTCATCAGACGAGACTTTCGAAAAGCTAGCCAAAATAATCGGATCGCTTGGCGCCGAGATTGTTGTGCTTGACGCGCAACGTCACGATCGCCTCGTGGCTGTGGTCAGCCATCTGCCGCACTTGACTGCGGCGACGCTGATGGGTTTAGCGCAAGTGACAGCAGAAGAACATGTTGCAGTTCTGCGACTCGCTGCTGGCGGGTTTCGTGACATGACACGTGTTGCATCAGGTCAACCACAAATTTGGATCGACATTTGTCGTGAGAATCGTTCAGCGATTTTAGATGCGCTCGACGGCATGATTGCCGGGCTCTCAGAGATGCGAAAGATAGTTGATCAGCAGAGCGACAAAGAGCTACTGGCTCGATTGTCGGCTGCCAGAAATGCGCGCGCAAACCTGCCGGGTCGCGTTCATGAACTTATGGATGTCTGTGAAGTGCGTGTACCAATACCTGACAGATCAGGTGCAGCTGCAGAAATCTTTACCTTGGCCGCCGACTTGGGTGTCAACATCGCCAACTTTGAAGTTTCACATTCTGTCGAAGGTGACCGCGGAATATTGGTGCTGATCATTGACAAGGCGAGTGCCGAGATGTTTCGCGGGGGTCTGATGGCGCGTAAGTTTCGTCCAAGTATTCAAACTGTCGCGTGACCCAAATGAATAGTGGGCGAGTAGTCGCAGTTCCAGGTTCAAAGTCAATTGCAAATCGAGCGTTAGTTTGTGCCGCGTTGGCTGATTCAGAATCGGTTATTTCAAATTGCGCACCTGGCGATGACACCGAGGCGATGACGACTGCGCTAGTAAAACTCGGTGTGAAAGTTTCGCGAGATATCGACACAGTTTCTGTTTCAGGGCGTCTCGACCTTGATGATTCGAAGAATTTAAGTCTTGATGCCAAGTTGGCAGGTACGACGTCGAGATTTCTCACTGCACTGTGCGCACTACGTAACGGTGCGACAACTATTGATGGCTCAGAGCCACTGCGTAGGCGTCCAATGGCAGGTTTGCATGATGCACTACGTCAACTCGGGGCATCTGTCGTATCACGCGGCCAAAGCGGATGTCTGCCTGTTGAAGTTTCTCGCGGTGCAAGTTGGGGCGCACAAATTGAAATTGACGCAAGTATGTCGAGTCAGTTCACGAGTGCTCTGATGATGATCGCGCCGTACTTTCCGCGCGGATTAGAAATTGAACTCAAAGAAAATGTCGTGTCTCGTGGCTATATCGAGATGACCATCGGCGTGATGCGGGCATTCGGTGCGCAAACTGATATTTCAGGCAACAAAATTTGGATTGCTCCGGGTCGATACAGCGGCACGAGTTACCAAGTTGAACCAGATGCATCGTCGGCTTCGTATCCGTTGGCTGCCGTGGCGATTAGCGGTGGGCAAGTGACGATTGCTGGCCTTACGCGAAATAGTTTGCAGTCTGATGTTGCCTTTGCCGATTTACTCGCTCAAATGGGCTGCAAGGTCTCGCAAAGTGGTGCCGGGTTGCAGATGTCTCGTGATAGCAATCAGAAACTTAACGGCATCACAGTTGACATGAGCCAAATCAGTGACTGTGTGCCGACACTTGCTGTTGTTGCGCTATTTGCACAGTCTTCAACAGTCATAACTGGTGTCGAATTTATTAGGGCTAAAGAAAGTGATCGCATTGGTGACCTCGCGGGAGAGCTGCGTAAATTAGGGGCAAACATTAAAGAAACGCAAGATGGCATGGTCATTTCACCTAGTTCGTTGAGTGCTGCCAGTTTGGCAACTCATCATGACCATCGTTTGGCAATGGCATTTGGGCTGCTGTCTAGAGGGCTGCCAGGGCTCGTTGTTCAAAACCCCGAAGTTGTCTCGAAAAGTTGGCCCGATTATTTTGACGCTCTAAAAGCGTTTTATTTTTAGTCAATTCAGCGATTTCGTTTAAGGAAAATCGCCCCGTAGACCCGCCGTGTTCTATAATCTATTTTTACTTTCAAAAGGAGTTAGAACTTTGACACAGGCACGCGAAATCATGACATGGGAGTCTTTTGGAGTTGCAAGTCGTGAGTTAGCGGTGAAAGTTGCGCAAGATGGCTACGAGCCAGACATCATTCTGGCTATTGCGCGTGGTGGGCTGATGGCAGCCGGTGCTCTTGGTTATGCGCTCTCAGTAAAAAACACATACACGCTGAACGTCGAGTTTTATACGGGCGTCGATGAGCGTTTGCCGATTCCAATTGTTTTGCCGCCAGTGCCGAATCTTGTCGATCTTAAAGATTCGCGAATCTTGATCGTCGACGACGTCGCCGATACTGGCCACACATTGAAACTTGTGAACGATTTTTGTCACGGTCAAGTCAAAGAATCACGAATTGCGGTGCTTTACGAAAAGCCACACTCAATCGTTAAGTGTGAATACGTCTGGAAGATGACAGATGAGTGGATCAATTTTCCTTGGAGCGATAAAGAGCCGGTCGCCAAGCGCGAATTCAACGTTCGCGACGCCTGATCAACTAGCGCGTTTATTTCGCGAGAATAGTAATTGCTGCGTTTTTACCGCTCGCACCCCACACACCAGCACCTGGAAACGTGGCGGCTCCTGTAAGAAACAAACCCTCGATGGGTGTGCGGTAACGGGTCAGTTCGGGTTGTGAGTTGAGCAAGGCAGCCAAAGGTCCGCCAGCGAAACTTGTGGCGTGGCCTTTTGGTAAAAAGAAGTCTGTTTCATAATTTGCTGGTGTCACGCATCGCCAATCGGCGATTGAATCAATGAAACCGGGTTCGACAATTTCGGCATATTTATCGAGCCAACGCTTTGGTTCGGCGTTTGAAGTCCAGCCGTTTTTAAATGAGAACGGCGTGAAGAGCGCCTCAAGACTGAAAACGTGATCAGACTTATTCGTCATTGATGGATCAAGAATTGACGGAAGATTAACAAGCAACGCGGGTTGCTCAAGAATTTCGCCGCGTGGGATCATCTCGAAACCCTGGTGCAGTTGTTCAGTTGATGGACTGACGACGAGTGTTGCGGCGAGCGGGTCAACACCATGGCGATCAAAAAACTTCTGATCAATGTGTCGATATTTTGGAAGCGCCGTTATACGAGCGTCAATCTTTGATTCGTAGCCTTCATAATGTGGAGTTTTGCGCCACTTGTCAATAACTTGTTTGGCACTAGCTGGCGGATTCTTGAGCCACTTTAAAAATGTGTCGTGTGGATTGCAGGCCGACACTACGCAGTCTGCATAAAATTCAGTGCCGTCTGTCAATGCGACGCCACGTACTTTTGATCCTTCGCACAGAATCTGAGCGACACGAGCGTTAGTCATGACAACGCCCGCATTTGATTCGATGCTTCGTCGCAACGAGATTGGCACCATGCCACTGCCACCAATTGGTCGGCCAACTTTAGAAACATGACGCATCGCATAAGTCAGAGCAGCAAGACCTGTGCCTGGTGTGTGTGGCGAGATACCCCATACAGTCGGGCCGGTTACGAGAGCGGGACCGATTAAGAGTTCAGACTTAAAATACTTTTGCAAGACCTGTGCCGATGACATTCGGCTCCAGCGCAACATCGTTGTCACACCTTTTGCTCGTCGTGCCAACACTTTTGTTATGAGCGACCGACGTGTGGGCGGTTGGCTTGCAGCTTCTAGGATCAGTTCGACCACCGGCACTGCATCGCGCACATATGCGCGATAACCATCTACTTCGTCTTTGAACATTGATTTCATTACATCAATCGTGCGATCAACATCGCGAAAGTGCGGCCAGATGCGCTTGTCATCCCATGAGGTAGCCAACTGTGTTGGGTCGACGTCAAGATATTTCAGACCATGCTTTGCGAGGTCTAGTTCTTCGCTAACGCCAGTCGTTCTAAAAGTGAGATGATCGCAGTTGCATATATTTACTGTCACTCCCGAGAATTCTTCGCTTGAAGCAGTGCCACCAACTTCGCTCCTGGCTTCAATAACCAAAACTCGCTGACCACTTTTGGCGAGGTATGCAGCACAAACCAGGCCATTGTGTCCACCGCCAATGATGATCGAGTCATAGTTACTGCCACTACTAGTCATGCTCCATATTGCCATCTAGATAGTGTTAGTGCCATGTCTAAAGCGATAAAACGCCTAGGTGATCTTCGCGGTCCAGAGGTTGCAGGCAAAATTACATCGCGATCGATTTTCGTTCAGCCGCTTGGTGCAATTGAGCAACACGGCCCACATTTACCGTTCAACACCGACGAAGTGGTGGCTACTGCGGTTGCCGAAGCGGCAGTTGCAAAAGTGGGCGAGTCACTTGATGTTTGGTTGTTGCCAACTCTGACGTATACGAAGTCAAATGAACACGCCTGGGCGCCAGGCACAATCTGGCTTTCGGCAACCACGATGCTGAGTGTGCTCGACGATATCGGTCGGTGCATTTCGCGAACGAATGCCCAGAAACTTGTTTTTTTAAACGGTCACGGTGGCAACTCGGCACTGTTAAATGTTGTAAATCGAGAATTGCGTCTCAACTACGGATTACAAACCTTTACGGCCCACCCGTCAATGCCACCAGATCAGGGTGGCGGCTCTGCAGAGAGTGAACTCGGCATGGGTATTCACGGTGGTACCGATGAGACATCGGTGATGTTGCACTTGCGACCAGATTTGGTTGACATGTCTAAGGCTGTGCGTCGCGTTCCAGAAAAGATGGCCATGAACAAACATGTTCGCTTTGGTGGTTCAGTAAGTTTCGGTTGGCTCTCGAACGACTTTTTCGTCGAAGGTCATATCGGCGACCCGACGTTCGCCACAGCCGAGATGGGCGCTCGCATGTTTAATTCTGCAGTTCAAAACTTCGCTGACGCACTTGCTGAAGTTTCAACATTCAACTTCGGTAAATAAATTTAAACCCGTAAATGACACTCGGGGGGCGCGAACGCCCCCCGAGGTATCAATTCTTAATTATTGATCGTTATGGCAACGCGATAGTTGGATCAATAAATTCGTTTGTCACGATGTCTGCAGCGGTGAGACCTTCTTTCATCTTCGCGCCGATCTTCGTGTACACCGGTACTGCTGAGGCGATGAACGCTTCTACGCGCTCAAGGTCGAAGCTTCCCAATGTGCCGTCTGGGCTATTGGCAATCAGGCCGTTTGAAAGACCCAACTCAACAGCTGCAGCAGCCTGACCAGCGTCATACAACCAACCGTTGTTGTACTGACCAACAAGATCCAAGATCAATGCGTTTGCACGTGCTGGGTCTGTTACGTAGTCAACTTGTGATTGCTGAATCATTGGAACAAGAAGCTTCAAGCAGTCTTTGTTTGCCTCAACTACATCTGGCTTTCCACCAAGTGACTGAGCGTATGCTGTCCAGCCTGCTTCGTGAATCGTCTGATATGCAACTGGTTTTGCCCAGTCAGTGAGAACTTTCTGGTAGTAATACGGCTCTGAAGTTGCGAATCCTTGTTGTGCAGCTTTGCCACCGTCAGCTACGAAGTTGGCAGGTGTGCCGTCGTAGTTGCCGTCGACTTGCTTTGAATCAAGAATGCCATTGGCTGTGAAGTACTCCATGTATGCAGC
>Ga0208482_1000224_pt1 | contig 19157 bp, 15 predicted proteins | sample LakMenEpi26Sep10_FD_150737 | JGI IMG/M metagenome (GOLD analysis project Ga0208482, IMG submission 150737) | Freshwater microbial communities from Lake Mendota, WI - 26SEP2010 deep hole epilimnion (SPAdes) | ecosystem: Environmental > Aquatic > Freshwater > Lake > Epilimnion/Euphotic zone ... | reverse complement strand
GGCGAGCCGCGTGGTGAGTTCGTGATTGTCTTGGCTGGAGCGACGCCGGCGGCACCACCCAGCGATGAAGAATTGGTGGCTGCGTTGCGCGCAGAGATTGAAGCCGGCGTATCGCGCAAAGACGCAGCATCGCGGGTGTCGGCGCGCTTTGGCGTGTCGAAGCGCCATGTCTACGAGTTGACTCTTTCGCTTGGCTGAGCCCTACACCGTTCACCCTGCCAGGCCTTCGACAGGAGTCTCACGAGGACGACTCGCGATGAATGCCGAAGACGTGGCGAGCGATTAGCGAGGCAGCAGGGCTAGCTGCCGCGACTGCGCGAGTAACACCCCATTGGAGTCCCACAGCAATCCGTCTTCTTCAAAGCAGCCATCGTGGAGATGATTGGTGCGAAACTCTGCAATGACGGGTCCTCCACTGGGAATTCCGCGCAGATAGAACGACAGATGCACCGTTGGCACCCAGCCCGGTGCGCCAGAGATGTTGAACATCGCGGGAGGTAGCGCGTCGCAAAACAGGGTGAGTGCGAGTGGGTCGACTGGTCGTGCATCGCGAAACGAACACCAACCACGTACCAACGCCGTGCCATTGGGGGCGCCGACAGCGAACCCGGTGTCGTCTGGATGAAGACGCACGTCCACCTTGCTCATCAACCCAGGCATCCCTGGCGTCGAAGCGCTGCGCGGAACAGCGTCGATGAATGCTGGCAGCGGAGGCGCGGCGCGCGTGATGTGCGTGTCAGCACCGCCAGGCAACGCGTCAGCGCAGGTTCCTGAAGCCATCGCGATGATGCGCTCACCATTCCGCATCGTTGCAGTGGCAGTAGTGAATGATTTGCCAATCTTCACGATCTGTGTCTCGATGCTCACATCAGAGTCATTGACTGGCGCGAGATAGTGGCACGACAGAACGAGCGGAAGGCTTCGGCCAGTGGTTTTGCAAAGCGCGGCGGCGAGGAGAGCGAGCAGGTACCCGCCGTTTGCATTGCCACCGATATCCCAACCGTCGTGCACTTTCGCCGAGAACGTCGTGCCGTTTGACGGCTGCAGTTCCGTTGCGTGGTCGAACTGAAATCTCACCCAATTGAGCGTAGGTTGGCGAAGCGCCAGCGTAGGTTGGAGAGGTGCCAAAGTTCGCGGCAACGACTCCGATTTACTACGTCACTGCAAAGCCCCATCTCGGTCACGCATACACCACCATCGTGACTGATGCCGTCTGCCGTTGGCATCGACTGCGCGGCGACGATGTGCACATGCTGACTGGCACAGACGAACACGGTCTGAAGGTGCAGCAATACGCCGACGCTGCAGGTAAGACCCCGCGCCAATTCGTCGACGAAATCGCGCCGCTGTATGCCGACGCCTGGAAGCGTCTCGACGTGAAGTACGACGACTTCATTCGCACCACCGAAGAACGCCACGTTGTTGGCGTGCGAAAACTGCTGCAGGCGTGTTACGACGCAGGCGACATCGAGATTGACGTCTACAAGGGTCATTACTGCGTGGCGTGCGAGGCCTACTACGTGGAAGACGAACTCGTCGATGGCAACTGCCCCATCCACAAGACCGCAGTCAACTATGTGGAGGAAGAGAACTACTTCTTCCGGTTATCGCGATTCGAGCAGCGACTGCTCGATTGGTACGAAAAGCACCCCGATGCGATCGTGCCAGATTTCCGTCGCAACGAAGTGCTCGGTTTTATCAAAGGCGGCCTCAACGACTTCTCCGTGAGTCGAAAGTCGCTGAAGTGGGGCATTCCTCTGCCGTGGGACGAATCCCACGTGGCGTACGTCTGGTTCGACGCCCTCTCCAACTACATCACCGCCCACGGCTACGGCAGTGACGACGAGCGCTTCGCCAAGAATTGGCCCGTTGATTGGCATTTCATCGGCAAGGACATCATCAGATTCCACTGCGTCTATTGGCCAGCGATGCTCATGTCAGCCGGCATCGAACCGCCCAAGGGCTGGGCGGTTGGCGGCTTCCTTCTTGTTGGCGGCGAGAAGATGTCAAAGACCACCGGCAACGTGGTGAGCCCGCTCGATTTGATTGACGAGTTTGGTGTCGATGGTTTTCGTTACTACGTGTTGGCGGATACTTCGTACGGCAACGACGGAGACTTCACCTACGAAGGTCTCGTCGCTCGCTACAACTCCGATCTTGCAAACAACCTCGGCAATCTCGCTGCGCGCATCGCGACTGTCGTCGAAAAAAAGTGTGGTGGTGTTGGGCCCGCTCCACGCTCGGACTCGCACCTCGCGTCAGTTGCAGCCGAGGTTGTTCGTGAGTCAGACGCCGCGTGGCGTGCCGTGCAACCGAGCAAGGCGCTTGAAGCAGCATGGAATCTGATTCGAGCAACTAACGCCCACCTCGAGCAGAACGAGCCATGGAAGAAACCAGCTGGTGCGGACGTTGACGCCGTGATGGGCGACGCACTCGAAGCATTGCGTATCGTCGTGCTGCTCGCCAACCCGGCACTACCGACGACGACACAAGAGATTTGGCGACGCATCGGAATGCCCGGACGTATCGAAGACCGTCGCGTACCCAGTGATGCCGCGTGGGGTGGTTACCCAGGGGGTCTGCGCGTTGAGAAGGGTGAACCGCTCTTCCCGCGCAAGAAGTCGTGACTCCTGCAGCAACTGCAACGACCTGGGTCGACACCCACTGCCACGTCTACGACGACCGCACGCCCGGTGGGGCTGACGGAGCCATCGCCAATGCGACAGCGCATGACGTAACGAAAGTGATCGTTATTGGCACCGATGCTGATACCACCGGCAAGGCCCTCGCCATTGCTGCGCGTCACGACAATGTTTGGGCAACAGTCGGCCTGCACCCGCACGATGCAAAGCTCGGTTTTGAAACGATTCTTCCGTTCGTTGAAGGATGTGACACCGACGAACTGCGCCGCAAGAAGGTTGTTGCTATCGGAGAATGCGGTCTCGACTTTTATTACGACCATTCCGATCGTGATGTGCAGCGACAAGTGTTTGCACAACAGATTGCTCTCGCCAAGCAACTCGATCTGACGTTGGTCATCCATACGCGCAATGCATGGCCCGACACATTCGACGTGCTCGATGGCGAAGGCATGCCGCCGCGCGTGGTGTTCCACTGTTTCAGCGGCGATGAAGCAGAAGCACGTGCTGCAGTCCAGCGCGGAGCCTGGCTGTCTTTCTCCGGCATCGTCACCTTCAACAAGGCTGACGACATTCGTCGCGCAGCGAAGTTCTGCCCTGTCGACAAACTCCTCACCGAAACGGATGCCCCCTGGTTGGCGCCAGTCCCGCATCGCGGCAAGGAGAACGAGCCGGCACATGTGCGACTAGTCGGCGAGTGTTTGGCACAAGTGCGAGGCGAGACCGTTGCTTCAATCGCTCAATCAACGGTCGCCAACGCTCACGCCGCGTTTCCTGGCATCGCTCGGTAGCGTCATAAGCCCCCGCGGGTCGTCATCGACCGCGCATCTGGGACGAAAGGAGCCAAGGCAGTGTTCCTCAGTGTTGCTGACCGTCGACGTATCACCCTTGTTGCGCTCCTGACGCTCGTGACGGTGCCGGCTGTCGTCTTTTTTACTCGTGGTGAACCACAGGCAGATGTCGCCACAGTGGCAGCAGCAGGAGTCGAACTCGGAACCGACATCACCACCACTACGGAGAGCCCTGCGCCGGTGTTTCTCGAGGGCCCAGCGGGTATCGCTCCAACCGGCACTGCAGTGATTGCGTATCCGAGTGCAGAAAACATCGGTGTCACTGGCCTCGCCACGTTCAGCAGCCTCAACGGCGCCCCGAACACCGTCTGTAACGCCCCGATTGCCCCCTACGGCGCGATGCTCGTGGTGAAGAACCTCAACAATGGACGCTCCATCGCCTGCTCCAACGTGATGATGCCGTCGACACCAGCCAATGTCAGCATCGTGCTGCACACACGACTTTTTGTCGAACTCTCCGATCTTGTGAATGCGCCGATTCCTGTATCGATCAACTGGTGACGCTCACTCGCTCGCAAACATCGGAGCTTCTCGCCCGACACGGCTTGGCTCCGCGCCGCACGTTCGGCCAGAACTTCGTCGTTGAACCAGAGACCGTTCGTCGCATCGCTTCGCTCGCCAAGGTGGGATCAGGCGACCATGTTCTCGAAATCGGCGCTGGGCTCGGCGCGCTGACGATCGCACTTGCGGAGACTGGCGCACAAGTGACCGCCGTTGAGATTGACGATGGACTCGTCAATGTGGTGCGCGAGAATGTCGCGTCCTACAGCAACGTTCGGGTGGTCCACGACGACGCGATGCGGCTCGCGTGGGAGTCGCTACTCGCTGCCAGCGACAATTGGACGGTGGTCGCGAACTTGCCGTACAACGTCGCGACGCCACTGGTTGCCGATCTGCTCGACGATGTCAAGCGAGTGCGACGATTGTTGGTGATGGTGCAGAGAGAAGTTGCGGAGCGATTCGTGGCAACACCGAACGACGACGCATTCGGTGCCGTGAGCGTGAAGGTGCACTACTGGGCGACGGCGCGCATCGTGGGCGAAGTATCGTCCGCCGTGTTCCTGCCGCGACCGCGGGTTTCATCCTCTCTCGTTGAAATCACTCGACGAGATACGCCTGCGGTGACTGCACCATACGAGCCGTTGTTTCGCATCGTCAAGCAGGGCTTTGCCACACGGCGCAAGATGTTGCGGCGTGCACTCGATGGCATCGTTACCGCGCAGGACTTTGAAGTCGGCAAGGTGAATCCTGAGGCACGCGCCGAACAACTGACGCTCGACGAGTGGTCGCGCTTGACGGAGGCGGTGCTGGCACGCACCGGAGGCGTGCGCAATGCTGCAGACCAGGCCAGCCAACCAAGCACGTCAGGCCAATCAACAACACCATGACTGACGTTGCGAGGCTCATTGCCCCTGCCAAGCTCACGTTGTCGTTGCGGGTGACGGGGGTTCGAGCCGATGGATACCACCTCATCGATGCCGAGATGATTTCGCTCCTGCTCGCCGACACACTGCATGTTGATCCGCACGGCACGGGCATCACGGTGGAAGGACCATTTGCGGTTGGTGTACCAACCAGCGATGACAACTTGGTGACGAAAGCCCTCAGACTGGTCGGCAGGTCGGCAGGTGTCCGTATTGACAAGCAGATTCCAAATGGTGGTGGTCTCGGCGGGGGCTCATCTGATGCCGCTGCCGTGTTGCGCTGGGCTGGCTTCGACGATCTCGTCGCAGCATCACGCCTCGGCGCCGATATCCCTTTTTGTATGGTGGGCGGCCGAGCGCGCGTCAGTGGGATTGGCGAAGTGGTCGAGCCGCTTGCCGACAATGAGCGGCACGACGAACCGCTCGATATCACGCTCGTGGTTCCGCCACTCCACATTTCGACTCCGGCTGTTTACAAGGCTTGGGACGCGCTTGACGAGGCGTCACGACACGGAGAAGTGAACGATCTCGAAGCCGCCGCGATTGCGGTAGAACCACAACTCGCCCGTTGGCGAGACCGAATCACCGAAGCAAGTGGTCAGCTCCCCGTGTTGGCAGGCAGTGGTGCGACATGGTTCTTGCGCGGCAAACATGACATTTCCGACGCGTTCAGTGACGCAACAGTCATCGTGACGCAAAGCCGCTAAGCATCACAGCACTCGGCTGGACGTTGCGCTCGCGACGAGAACGATTTACTTGCTGTTGCGCTGATGGCGAGTGCGGCGAAGCATCTTCTTGTGCTTCTTCTTGCGCATTCGCTTGCGACGACGCTTAACGAGTGATCCCATGCGAGCTCCGACGCTACCCTGAAAGTCGGTGCTACCACGCGCCATCTTCTTTCCGGGGTCGTTCAACGGCAGGACAGCGGGTTTTGGTCCCGTTTATAGGGGTTCGAATCCTCTCCCCGGAACCATTCGGCTCGTATCGATGCCGCCCGCCGTCTGGTCGGCCAGAAACTTGCCGACTACACGAGTGGCAGACTCGGCCCAGCGCCCATGAGCACGACCGCCATCATTCTCGCCGCAGGACACGGCACCCGAATGAAGTCGTCGCGACCCAAGCCATTGCACGTCATCTGCGGAAGGCCAATGGTGCTGCACGTCATCCACGCACTTGAAGCCATCGACCCTTCGCGCACGATGGTGGTGGTTGGTCACGGTGCAGAGCGTGTCACCGACGAAGTCCGCCTCGCTGCACCTGAGTGGGCGAACATCAACTTCGCGGTGCAACAGCGTCAACGTGGAACCGGTGATGCTGCGATGGTCGGACTCGCCGCACTGGATGATTGTGACGGCACCGGTCACGGTGACGTCGACGATGAGTCAACAGTGATTGTGATGCCAGGAGACACCCCGCTACTGCGCGCCGAAACCATCGCCCGACTCGTCCATGAACACGAGCAGGCGTCGAACGCAGTCACATTGCTTACCGCCGAACTAGACGAGCCCTACGGATACGGCCGTGTCGTGCATGCAAAGGATGGTGCCGTGACACGTGTCGTGGAAGAGCGCGACGCCAGCCCAGCCGAACGCGCGATACGCGAGGTGAATACGAGCATCTACGCCTTCAAGCGAGGGTTGCTCGGGCCAGCGCTTCGTCGAATAAAAAACAACAACGCCCAGTCGGAGTACTACCTCACCGATGTGGTCGAGGTACTCACCTCCGTTGGACATCGAGCCGGCGCAATGGTGGCCGACGCATCCGAAGTAACTGGTGTCAACGACCGCTGGCAACTGGCGCTCGCCGAACGTGAGTTGCGGGCTCGCACCAACAGGTCACTGCTCCTCGCTGGTGTAACGATGCTCGACCCACGCCAGTCATTCATCGACGTCACCGTGCAAATCGGTCGAGATGTCACGCTGTTCCCAGGTGTCATCCTGCAGGGTGCCACGACCATCGGTGATGGCTGCGTCATAGGGCCGTCATCGCGCCTGACGAACACGCAAGTCGGCGCAAACTGCCGAGTCGAACAGACCACCGCCCGCGATTCCGTGATTGGTGACGATTGCGAAGTCGGACCATACGCGTTTTTACCCGAAGGAACCAAGGTCGAATCGGGCGCCAGAACCGGTCCGTTCTATGATGGCTCGCGATGAACAAATCGATCGACAAAGTCACCACCAAGCGGATGGTGCTCTACAGCGGTCGCGCTCATCCAGAACTCGCAAGTGAAGTAGCGAGCCACCTCAACATCTCGCTCGGCCAAGCCGACGTCGTTGAATTTGCCAACGGCGAGATTCGGCCCCGCTTCGGAGAAAGCATCCGTGGCGGCGATGTGTTCATCATGCAGTCGCACTACGGCCACGACGGCTACAGCATCAATGACGCAATCATGGAGCAGTTGATCATGATTGATGCCGCATATCGCGCTTCGGCAAAACGCGTCACTGCAGTGTGCCCTTTCTATGGGTACGCGCGCCAAGATCGCAAGGCCGCAGGTCGCGAACCCATCACCGCACGCGTCGTTGCCGACATGTTCAAAGCGGCAGGGTCAAAGCGCATGGTGTCGGTCGACTTGCACAGTGGCCAGATTCAAGGTTTCTTCGAAGGGCCAGTCGACCACCTCACCGCGATGCCAGTGCTGGAGAAGTACTTGCGCGAGAACGCACGCGAAGGTGTCGTCATCGTCTCACCTGATACCGGACGCGTGAAGGTGGCAGAGCGTTTCGCTCAGCACCTCTCCGACATGAGCGCTGATGTCGCGTTCGTCTACAAGCGTCGTGAGAAGAACAGTGTGAATGTGTCGAGCGCCAAAGAAGTGATCGGTGATGTTGATGGTCGCCTTTGCGTGCTCACCGACGACATGATCGATACTGCCGGAACCATGGTCTCCGCAGCCGAGCTGCTGATTGCTCGGGGAGCAAAAGAGGTCTGGGCAATGGCCACCCACGGAGTGCTCTCCGACCCGGCCATCGATCGGCTGAAGAAGTCGCAGATCAGCCGTGTGGTGCTCACCAACACCATCCCCTTGCCGAAAGAGAAGCGCATCGACCGCATCGAGGTGCTTTCGGTGGCCAAGATCATCGCCGATGCACTGGCAGCGGTGTTCGAAGAGACGAGCGTGAGCGAGCTCTTCGGCGGTGAGAACCTCGCCTGACACACCCCCTCGTCATTGCGGCAGCAGCCTGACGCTCCAGCAAAACCCGCCCATAGACTGACGAAATGCCAACAGCCCTGAAAACTCAGGTCGGTCGTGCGCTCGGAAGCGCCGCCGCCCGCCGCTTGCTCTCGCAGGATCAGATTCCGGCCGTCGTTTACGGTCGTGGAATGACCCCTATTGCCGTCACGGTCGATCGCAAAGACCTCCGCGTCGCACTCTCTGGTCCGGCTGGTCTCAACACGGTGCTCGAGCTGCACGTTGGTGACGACAAGTATCCGGCCATCATCAAAGAAGTGCAGCGCGACCCCGTGAAGCGCAACGTGCGTCACGTCGACTTCCGCCAGATCAGCATGACCGAGACCATCACGGTGCACGTTCCGCTGCACCTGAAGGGAACCGCAAAAGCCGTGCTCGCAGAGGGTGGTCTCGTCGACCCGGTCGTCAACTCCATCGACGTGCGTGCAACCGCCGCGAACATTCCAAACGAAATCGTCGTCGACATCTCGAACATGACGATGGACACCGTCGTGCGACTCGGCGACTTGCCGATGCCCGCCGGCGTCTCAGTCGTTGGTGACCCCGAGTTCGTGGTGGTCACGGTGGTCTCCACCAAGATCGAAGAAGCTGCTCCTGTCGTCGCGGCCGCCGAAGGCGAAGCTGCGGCCGAGGGCGCTGCTGCGGAAGGTGCCGAAGGTGCGGCGCCTGCCGAAGGCGATGCTGCGAAGGCTGCGGGTGGCAAGCCTGCCGCCGGCGGCAAGCCCTCGAAGTAAACCGCGATGCGGTAAGCCGTCATGGCACTCTTGCGTCGCTCGAAGCGACCAGAGCGTCGTGGCACTCCATTTTCGGCACTCATTGTTGGAATCGGCAACCCGGGCCGGGAATACGAGCGCAGTCGGCACAATGTTGGCTTCGAAGTCATCGACGAACTCGCGCGACGTGCAGGCGTAACACTGAAAGCTTCCCGCGACAAGAGTTTGCTCGCGGAAGTGCACACCGACTATTTGCATTACCTGCTTGCCAAACCAATGACCTACGTGAACAACTCGGGTCAGGCAGTGGCACCCCTCGCCCGCCGATTCGGCGTACACGAACTTGACCGCATCATCGTGGTGCATGACGAGTTGGACTTGCCGCCAGGTGTCGTGCGTGTGAAGGTTGGTGGCGGCCTCGCCGGACATAACGGTCTGCGCTCCATCACACAGCACCTCAAGTCACAGGATTTCGTGCGCGTTCGCATCGGTGTAGGCAAACCACCGAGCAAAGAGCGCGGCGGTGACCACGTGCTGTCGAAGATTCCGAACGATGAACGCGCACTGCTGGACGAATGTGTGCTCCGCGCTGCTGACGCGACCGAGCTGATCTTGAAGCACGGTGCCGACACGGCGATGCAGCAGACGAACGCCGGCTGAACTGCCGACTGATGAACGACGCTGAACATCCCTCGCTTATCACGCTGGCCGAGATTGCAGCCAGCAAAGGTCGCGATCTGGGTATTGGTCTTGCGGCTGGCTCGGTGGTTGCGTGGGCGGATCAGGTGCGGCCCATCCTTGTTGGGGCACTGGCACGCTCGCGACCAAACGACGTGCTGCTCGTAGTGACACCGACTGATACGCAGGCGCGTATCTTGTGCGACGACCTACGCGCCTACGCCGATTGCGAGGTGGCCTTCTTTCCGTCGTGGGAGACCCTGCCGTTCGAACGTGTGAGCCCCGCGACGGAGACGATGGGCGAACGAATGCGGCTCGTTGCGCGAATGCGCCACGCTGCGCCTCGACTCATTGTGGCTCCGATTCGTGCGGTGCTGCAGCGGCTCAGCCCGGCAAGTCTTACCTTCGAACCTCTCGTCATTCGCCGCGGGTCGAGCCTCGACTTGGACAAAGTGGCAAACACACTCGTCGAGTGGGGCTACGTGCGAGAACAACTCGCCGAACACCGTGGTGAGTTTGCTCGACGCGGAGCAATTCTTGACATCTTCGGATCAACAGACGACTCCCCCGTGCGAATCGAGTTGTGGGGTGACGATGTCGAGCGAGTGAGCAAGTTCTCCGTCAATGATCAGCTGAGCATTGAAGACGTCGACGAAGTCGTCATCTATCCCGCCCGCGAGTTGCTCATCGACGAGAACATCGTCGCACGTGCCGAAGCACTCATGACCGCAGAACCATGGGGCCAAGAACAGTGGGAGCGGATTGCACAACGCTCGGGTTTCGAAGGTATGGAGAACTGGTTGGCATGGCTCGTCGATGACAAAACCACGCTCATCGATGTGCTGCCCAAGGGTTCGGGGCTCGTTGTTTGCGACCCCGCGTATCTACGGTCGCGGGCCAAGGAGCTCCACCGAGAGGAACGGGAGGTCGCTGAAGCGCTTGCATCGACATGGTCGTTCGAGGTGTCCGAAGATCTACCGCGGCTGCACGTAGACGTAGACGAATTACTCGAAGACTCACCTGTCGAGGTGCTGCTGTCGGTCGTTTCGCCTGGACTGGGCGACCCAAGCGACGGTGCCCTCACGGTGGTCGCCGGGCGATGGGGCTCGCCAGCAACGAGCAACGAACAACTCGTCGACCGACTACGCGAATTCGTGCAACTCGACTACCGAGTGGTGCTTACCTGCGACTCGGCTGAATCCGCCACCAGAATCCGTAACGACCTATCGGCGCTCGGGTTGTCGAGCGTGCTGCACACATCTGCAGGTGTCGCGTTTGATCTGGGAGCCGTACACGTCGTGGTGCGCGCCTTGCATGAGGGTTTTGCACTTCCCGACGCGCGCATCATGGTCGCGACGGAGTCCGAAATCACGGGTCGCCGAAACACCCGTCGTCGCCGTGCTCGACGCCGGAGTTCGGCCACGATGTTCGAAGATCTCAAGGCCGGGGACTACGTCGTGCATGACGTGCACGGCATCGGCGTGTTCGAGGGAATGGCTCGCCGAAAACTCGATGGAGTTGAGCGTGACTTCCTGCAATTGCGTTACGCCGACGGCAATTTGTTCTTGCTCAGTGACCAAATCGACTTCGTGCGACAGTACGTCGGTGGCGACGCACCGCCGCTCAACAAGATGGGTGGCGCCGACTTTGCCCGAGTGAAGCAGCGTGTTCGCAACGACTTGCGAATCATCGCGCAAGAACTGGTGGTGTTGTACCAACGTCGTTTGCACACCAAGGGTCACCCCTTCTCACCCGACACCACATGGCAAGGCGAGATGGAGGCGGCGTTTCCTTACGTTGAGACTCCAGACCAATTGCAGGCCATCAACGATGTGAAGGCCGACATGGAGAAGCCAAGCCCAATGGATCGTCTCGTCTGTGGCGACGTTGGATTCGGGAAGACAGAAGTTGCGCTGCGAGCAGTGTTTAAGTGCGTACAGGATGGCAAGCAGGCAGCCGTACTCGTACCAACCACGTTGCTTGCCTCACAGCACGTTGCAACATTTTCTGAACGACTGAAGCCGTATCCGATCAAGGTCGGCATGTTGTCGCGGTTCGTCACATCAGCAAAGGCCAAGCGCATTGTGAAAGACCTTGCCTCAGGAGAACTTGATGTCGTCATCGGCACGCATCGATTGCTACAAGAGAACGTTCGATTCAAGGATCTCGGTTTGCTCGTTGTGGACGAGGAGCAACGCTTTGGCGTGCAACACAAAGAAGCAATCAAGATGATGAGCACGAGCGTGGATGTGCTGACGATGTCGGCTACACCGATTCCGCGCACGCTTGAAATGAGCCTTGTCGGCATCCGCGACATGTCTCTGCTCAACACTCCGCCGGCTGATCGCCAGCCGATTCGCACCTATGTGACTGGTTATGACAACCGTGTCGCGGCAGAGGCAATACGTCGAGAGTTGTTGCGCGACGGCCAGGTGTTCTGGGTGCACAATCGAGTGGAGACCATCGAAGAACGCGCGGAAGAACTACGTCGTCTGGTGCCCGAGGCCCGCATCACGTTTGCCCACGGGCAGATGGATGAATCATTGCTTGAGCGCACCGTCGTTGATTTCTGGGACGGCAAGTTCGATGTGCTCGTGTGCACCACCATCATTGAAAGCGGCATCGACATGCCTGCCGTCAACACCCTCGTGGTGGAGGACGCTCAGAGACTCGGCCTCGGACAGTTGCACCAACTACGCGGTCGTGTCGGGCGTGCCGGTCAACAGGCTTACGCGTACCTCTTTCACCCACGCGACCAGGTGCTGAGTGAGATTGCCTATGAACGATTGAAAACCATCGGCGAGTCCACCGAGCTCGGGAGCGGTTACAAGATTGCGCGACGCGACTTGGAGCTTCGCGGCGCCGGCAGCCTGCTCGGTGAGCAACAGAGTGGCCGCATTGCCGCGGTCGGTTACGACCTGTACTGCCAGATGGTGAGCGAATCCGTAGCGGAGATGCGGGGCGAAGAACCTCGACGCCCACTCGAACTGAAGATCGACCTGCTCGTGGATGCGTACCTTCCGCACGAATATGTCGACAGCGAAGAGTTGCGCCTTGATGCCTACCGCAAACTCGCACTCATCCTCGACGACGAGGCACTTGATGGGCTACGCGATGAGTGGATTGATCGATTCGGCCCATTGCCCGCACAGGCTGAGGCACTGCTGCGTATCGGGCGACTGCGCGTGATTTGCCATGGCGTCGGTCTCATGCGAGTAGTGGTGCAAGACCAGTCAGTACGCCTGTCGCCTGTTGTGATTGACCGATCCGGCGAGCACCGCGTGGACTCCATGGTTGGCGGCAGTGCATACGACCGAGAGTCTCAGACTTTGCGACTCGATGTGCCGCGTGGCGAAGGTGCTGTTGAGTTTCTGATTCGGGTTCTCCCAGAAATCTTGTGACACGATCGTGCGCCCGACGCACGACGGTGTGCCTGTCACGTAACCGTGTGCCTGTCACGCAACCACCTGCGTGTCGTCGACAACTAGGGTGATGCGGTGCCTCGTCGCCTCCTTGTTCTCGCCCTCACAGCCGTCGTACTCACGTCATGTGGCACCAGCCAGAATGCTGCGACGGTCAATGGGGCTGCGGTTCTTGACGCTGATCTCCAGCAAACGGTCACAGACTTTGCCGCAGTCGGCGAGTCGCCAATCACCGATGGTGCGGCTGACGGCGAGACCGTGCGCGGCTTGCTGACCACACTCATCCGTGCTGAAGCGACCAATCAAGTGCTTGCCGAATCTGGCGAGTCAATCACGGAAGCCGATCGCGACGCAGTGCGCGCAGAGATCAGCCAACAAAACACCGAAGGTTTCCCCCAGACATTGCTGGACCTCATCATCGAACTGAACGCAGCCACCACGGCACTCGGACGCATTCAAGCGCCAGAAGCATCAGTCGTTGCCGCCAGATACGCGAACGATCCAAAGTCGCTCGGGTTGCTGTGTGTGCGACATCTCGTCGTAGAGAAGGAGTCAACAGCGCGTGAGGCTCTGGCCGAACTCAGTGCTTCTCCGACTGACGAACAATTCGCAACCGTTGCCGGAGCATTTTCGATTGAACCGAATGCCAAACAATCGGGTGGCGCACTGACAGGTCAGAGCGGTGAGTGCATTTCGCTAAATGAGTACCAAGCCGGCTTTGATCCCGACTTCGTGCGTGGTGCATTCGATGCACGTGCCGGCGTGCCGACTGAACCCGTGAAGTCGTCGTTCGGTTGGCACGTCATTTATGTGCGACCGTTCACTGCCGTGTCGGAAAGTCTCTCTGCGACGCTCGGGGAAGCACCTGGCGAATACCTCTTGCTCGGAGCACTTGCCGGTGCAGACATCTCCGTCTCATCGCGATACGGCAAGTGGAACCCCCTCTCGGGTCAGGTCGTCGCCCCGTAAGCCAGTGGTGGCACGCGAGCAACGAAATGCCGACCACACCGTGACCAAGCCCATCGTCACCATCGTCGGCCTCGGACCAGGCACAGAAGGTCTCGTCACGCAAGAGACGCTGCAGGCAATCGAGTCGGCAACCACCAAGTTCGTACGCACCAAGCGCCATCCGAGTGCTTCGCTCGTCGGTGATGCGGTCTCGTTTGATGATGAGTATGACCGTCGCGACACATTCGCCGAGGTCTACGCAGCAATCGCTGAGCGAGTCGTGCAATCCGCCATGACGAATGGCTCGGCTCTCTACGCCGTTCCTGGTTCGCCAGGCGTGCTTGAAGATGGCGTACGCAAGTTGGTGTCCGACCAGCGCATCGACGTGCGGGTGCTGCCCGCCGTGAGTTTTCTTGACCTTGCTTGGCTGCGTTTGTCGATCGATCCAGTCAATGAAGGCGTGCGAATGATCGACGCCCACCGCTTTGCTGAGGCGGCAGCCGCTGAACGTGGGCCGTTCTTGGTGGCTCAGTGCCATGCCGACTGGGTGCTGTCTGACGTGAAACTCGCATTCGAGGCGGCAACAGGTGATGAAGAGGTCGTCGTGCTTCATCATCTCGGCTTGCCCGACGAGCGTGTCGTGCGGGTTGCGTGGAATGATCTCGACCGACTGGAGCGAGAGCACGGCATCGCTGCCGACCACTTGACATCGCTCTACATACCAAAACTGGCGGAACCAATCGCAAGCGAGATGGCCAAACTGCATCGCCTTGCACGCACGCTGCGAGAGCAATGTCCGTGGGATCAAGAACAGACGCATGCCTCACTCATCCGCTACCTCATCGAAGAGACGTATGAAGTAGTCGACGCACTGAACGCTCTGGATTCGGAAAACCCTGATACCGACGAGACGTTGATCGAAGAACTTGGTGACCTGCTCTACCAAGTGGAGTTTCACGCCACCATCGCCGAACAGGAAGGTCGCTTCAGCCTGGCCGACGTGGCTCGCGCAACCCATGACAAACTCGTGCGACGACATCCGCATGTGTTCGGTGATGCACAGGCACAGACTGCCGGCGACGTCGTTACCACTTGGGATGAAATCAAACGACGTGAACGCGCCGAAAAAGGTGGCGAGTCCGTCGACTTCTTTGCTGGTGTGTCTCGCGCTGCCCCTTCGCTCTCGCTGGCCCAGAAGCTGCAGAAACGTGCTGCCGAAGTCGGCTTTGATTGGCCGAACGTTGACGGAGCAGCAGCGAAACTCGACGAAGAGATCGGTGAATTGCGGAGCGCCTACACCGGTGGCGACCCACAGGCGACTCGAATGGAACTCGGCGATGTGCTCTTCAGCGTGGTCAATGTGGCACGCAAGTTAGGGCTTGATGCAGAGACGGCGCTCCGCGATGCTTCTGACAAATTTGTCGCACGTTTCACTCGCGTTCAATCCCTCGCAACACAACGCAGCATCAGACTCGACGAGTGTGACTTGGCGCTCCTTGATGCATTGTGGGACGAAGCGAAGCGAAACCCCGACAGTTAGCCTGAGCGGCGCATGAACATCACAGACGTCATTGGTCGCGAAGTACTCGACTCGCGCGGTAATCCGACTGTAGAAGTTGAAGTTCGACTTGAAGGTGGTGCCAGCGGCACGGCAATCGTGCCGTCAGGCGCGTCAACCGGTGAGCACGAAGCGGTGGAGTTGCGTGACGGCGGCAAGCGCTACCTCGGCAAAGGTGTCACCAAAGCCGTCGCCAACGTGAACGGTGAGATTCGTTCTCTGCTCGTTGGACGTGACTCGGCAGACCAGACCGGTGCCGATAAGGCAATGATTGCGCTCGACGGCACAGCAAACAAAGGGCGCCTCGGCGCGAATGCGTTGCTCGGCGCGAGCCTCGCGCTCGCCCACGCCCACGCCCACGCAACGAAGACTCCGCTCTATGCGTCGGTCGGTGGACACGAGGCTCATGTATTGCCGGTGCCGATGCTCAACGTGTTGAACGGCGGTGCACATGCCGACAACAACATCGACTTGCAGGAATTCATGGTCATGCCCGTCGGTGCAACGTCATTCAGCGAAGCATTGCGCTGGGGAGTCGAGACGTACCACGCGCTCAAGTCGGTGCTCCGCGAGCGCGGTCTCAGCACCGCGGTAGGAGACGAAGGAGGATTCGCCCCCGACCTTGCCAGCAACGAAGAGGCCATCATCGTGTTGCTGCAAGCAGTGGAGAAGGCGGGATTCAAGGTCGGCTCCGACATCGCCATCGCGCTCGACCCGGCGATGAGTGAGTTGTACAAGAACGGCTCGTACACCTTGGCTGGCGAAGGCAAGACGATGACAGCTCCACAACTCTGTGAGTGGTGGAGTGGGCTCGTCAACCGCTACCCCATCGTGTCGATTGAAGATGCGATGGCTGAAGATGACTGGGACGGATGGTCACAACTCACCAAGATGCTCGGTAGCAAAGTGCAGCTCGTCGGTGATGACCTGTTCGTCACCAACGCAGCGCGCTTGCAGCGTGGCATCGACGCCAAGGTCGCCAACAGCGTGCTCGTGAAAGTGAACCAGATCGGCACGCTCACCGAAACTCTCGACACGGTGGCACTCGCCGGCAAGCACGGCTACACCAGCGTGATGAGCCACCGCAGCGGCGAGACGGAAGACTCAACAATTGCCGACTTGGCCGTCGCCACCAACTGTGGCCAGATCAAGACCGGTGCTCCGGCGCGTAGCGACCGAGTTGCGAAGTACAACCGCCTGTTGCGGATTGAAGCCGAGCTCGGTTCACGCGCAGTTTTCGCAGGTCGCGGCGCACTCAACCCCCGTTGAGGTGAGCGTCCACCGAGATACTCGCCCCAGCCGTCACAATGGTGGGGTGAATTTCCCCCTGTTGCTCGCCAACCGTCTGCGCTCGCTGGCGATGCCGATTGCCGTTATCTCCATACTCGGCTTGACGGTCACGTTCCTCGTGGTACCGATACGCACGTGGATGGCTCAGCGCGACATGGTCGACGTTCGCAGCGGCCAGTACGCCGCATACGAAGAAGTGAACGATGCTCTGCAGGACGAAATCGATGCATTACGTACCCCGGAAGGAGTCCGCCAGGCCGTTCGCGACCAACTGGGTTATCTGTTGCCCGACGAACGACGGGTTCCCCTACTTGAAATGCCCAACGCTTCGGTTACCTTGCCGGCGCGATGGCCCTACACCTTGGTGGCCAGCATCGTTTCGTTGCGCGAAACCCAACGTTCGGGCGTCGAGCAAGGCAATCTCGACACGTACGATCCAACCCGCCCATAGCGGGCGCGGGTCTGCAGCCGGCACGGCGAGCGTGACTCGGCGGTCGGCGCACTAACTTGAGCGCATGGCTGGAAGCATCCTCGGCAACCGCGTTCTACGCAAAGAAGATCCAAAGTTTCTCACGACGGGCGGCGTCTATGTCGATGACATGCGCGACGAGCAACTGCTTGCTGGTGCAGCTCACGTCACATTCGTACGCTCCCCACTCGCGCACGCCCACATCAACGGCATCGATGTCAGCGAAGCGCTGACTATGCCCGGCGTCATCGCCGTACACACTGCAGCATCGCTGAATCTTGCACCGGAGGTGTCGTCGTACAACCCCGGATGCTCGCGCACGCTTCTGGCAAGCGATCGAGTGCGCTATGTCGGTGAACCCGTCGCTGCTGTCATCACTGAACGTGCCGATCAAGGCGAAGACGCAGCCGACCGCGTGATTGTGGATTACGACCCCATTGAAGCGTTGGTCGACCTAGAAGCAGCCATGGAGTCGACGACACTCATCTACCCCGCGGCCGGCAGCAACGTTGTCGTTGACTCAACGCTGTGGGGAATGCCGGGCGTAACTGGTGACGACTTCTTTGCCGACTGTGAAGTCGTCGTGAAGGGTCGCTATGTCAACCAACGAGTGGCACCATGCCCGCTTGAAGTGCGCGGCTCGGCAGTTGCGTGGGTTGATGGACGTCTCTATCAGTGGATCTCCACGCAGCACGCTCAAGGTGTTCGAGATCAGATCAATAAGAGCGACCCGTCAAGCAGCGTGCGCGTGATTACGCCCGACGTCGGTGGTGGATTCGGCGCGAAGATTTCGGCGTACCCAGAAGAAATTGTGCTCGGTCGCCTGGCCCAAGCAGTTGGTCGTCCATTGCGCTGGCGGGAGACGCGCAGCGAGTCGATGCTCGCACTCGGCCACGGACGTGCACAGTTGCAGTACGTCACGATTGGCGGCACGCGTGAAGGCAAGGTGCTCGCCTACCGTCTCGAGGCAGTTCAAGACTCCGGCGCCTTTGTCGATGTCGGCGCAGTGTTGGCACCAGCATGCACGCGACCGATGAGCAGCGGCGTCTATGCGATACCGAAGATTGAATGCAGAACCAAGTCGGTCGTCACGAATACCACGCCGATTGTTGCCTACCGCGGCGCGGGTCGACCCGAGGCCACTGCCGCAATTGAACGCGCGATGGACATGTTTGCCGCCGAGATCGGCAAAGACCCAGCCGACGTGCGACGCATGAACCTGATCCCACGATTCACCGAGCCGTACACCACTGCGATCGGTCAGGTGTACGACGTCGGCGACTACGAAGGGTCGCTCGACAAAGTGCTCGCTGCCGCCGACTACACGGCGTTGCGCCGCGAACAAGCCGAGCGTCGCAAGCGTGGTGACCGCAATCAACTGGGCATTGGTGTCAGCGTCTACGTAGAAATCACGAGTGGCGGCACCAACCACGAAGATGCCCGCATTGAAGTGCTGCCGGACGGTCGCGCCATCGTCTACACCGGCACCTCACCGCACGGCCAAGGTCACGTCACGGCATGGTCGATGATCGCGAGCGAACACACGGGCATCCCGATGGACAAGATTGACGTCGTCTGGGGTGACACCGACATCATTCCCGAAGGTCTTGGCACCTACGGCTCACGCTCACTACAACTCGGCGGTGCAGCAGTGCACCAAACCGCTGAGAAACTCGTCGAGCTCGCGCGATCCATCGCCGCATCCGCTCTCGAAGCTGCCGAGGCCGATGTGGTGCTCGACAAAGGTCGAGGCGCATTCCATGTGACGGGCACGCCGGCGCGTGCAGTGACTTGGGCCGAACTTGCCACCCGCAAGAAGAACGACGGAGGTCTTGCTGTCGCTGAGCGGTTCACGTCGGGTGGGGCGACATTCCCATTCGGTGCACACATCGCGGTTGTTGAGGTCGATACGGAGACGGGCAAAGTCACCCACCTACGACACATTGCATGCGACGATGCGGGAACCGTG